>Ga0209726_10007168_pt1 | contig 12570 bp, 7 predicted proteins | sample Subgrocontami54m_FD_187453 | JGI IMG/M metagenome (GOLD analysis project Ga0209726, IMG submission 187453) | Subsurface groundwater microbial communities from S. Glens Falls, New York, USA - GMW46 contaminated, 5.4 m (SPAdes) (version 3) | ecosystem: Environmental > Aquatic > Deep subsurface >... | reverse complement strand
GCCCGAGTTAGGCCACCACCGTCGGCCTTGACAATCAACGCCACGGGAGCTTCCGGGGCTGCCGGCGTTTGTCCAGACAAGCCAATGACCAAAAAGATGGCAATGATCGCCCCAGCGAATTTTTTTGGGATCGGCATAGATTCTGTTGTCATTAGTATACGACGCAAGCGGGAAAATAAGATTTCATCGAAAGTATCGCGACGTGATACTCTCGCATTATTCAGTCTTTATGCAATCAGGGGAGCAGATTTCGCACTACCGCATCCTGTCTTTACTCGGTTCAGGAGGGATGGGAGAGGTGTGGCTGGCGCGCGACACGCAATTGAACCGCAATGTGGCGGTGAAGATCCTCCACGCCAGGTTGGCTCAGGATCCGGAGTGGATGCGGCGCTTTGTCCAGGAGGCGCGAGCGGTGGCAGCGCTGAACCATCCCAACATCGCGCAAGTGCATGAGTTGTGTGAAGAGGGCGAACTGCCGATGATCGTAATGGAGTATGTGGAGGGCCGAACGCTTACCGAACGGATTCGCGAAGGCACCCTTCCGCTCAACCGGATACTCGACATTGGCGTCCAGGTTGTTTCCGCGCTGGAAGAGGCCCACAGCAAGAGGATTATCCATCGCGACATCAAGCCCGGCAATATCATGATCACCTCGCGCGGGCAGGTGAAGGTGCTGGACTTCGGCGTCGCCAAACAGATGTCGTTTTCTGACTCGCGGGAAACCGCCACTACCAACGACGAATATGAGCCGGAGACCGAGCCCGGACAAATCCGCGGCACGCTACGCTATATGAGCCGGGAGCAATGCATCGGCGCTGATTTTGACCATCGCTCGGACCTGTTCAGCGTAGGCGCGGTGCTGTATGAGATGTCCACAGGGGAGTATGCATTTCCCGGCTCCACACCGGCGCTCATCTACGACGCGATTCTCAACCGCAACCCACCGGCGCCCAGCTTGATGAACACGGCCTTGCCGCCGGAATTCGATCACATCGTATCGAAGGCGCTACAAAAGAACAGGGAGTACCGCTATCGCACAGCATCGGATTTGCTCCACGAGTTGCAGTTGCTGAAACAGACCACCGATACGGCCATTGGCCGTGCGCCAGCGGCGGCGCCGGCCGCCAGCTCCAGCTACGCGGCTCCGGTCATCATTGCATTGCTGCTCGTTACTGCCGCGGCGGTGGCCTACTTCAATATGCGGCGCAGCGGGCAGCCTAACCTTGCCTTGGAAGCAGTGCCGCTTACCTCGGCACAGGGCACCGAAAGCCAACCCAGCTTCTCGCCGGACGGGAACCAGGTGGCCTACGCATGGAACGGGGAAAACGAGGATAACTGGGATATCTACGTGAAGATACTTCAGCCGGGCCCTCCTCTTCGTCTGACGTCGAGTCCGGACACAGACTACAGCCCGGCCTGGTCTCCCGACGGGTCCACCATTGCCTTTCTCCGGCATTCGGAAACGGAAGGGTCGGGATTCTATCTCATCCCGGCGCTGGGCGGAATCGAGCGCAGGCTATCGGGAGCCTCGCCGTCGCGCACTGGAGTGGAGAGCCCGTTTCTTGCTTGGTCTCCGGACGGCAGGCGGCTTGCCATTGCCGACAAGCAGGGCCCAACTGAGCCGATGACGATTCAACTTCTCGACGTATCCACGGGGACCCGGACCCAGTTGACCCATCCACCGCCCAATACGTTTGGCGACAGCGGAGTCATCTATGCGCCCGATGGGAAAACCATCTACTTTGTTCGAAGCAATGGCATGGGGATACAGGACGTATATTCCATCCCGGTTACCGGCGGCGAGGCCAAGCGGCTGACCAATGACAACCGCCGCATCCATGGATTGACCTGGAACCCGGCTGACAATCGACTGCTGATTTCGAGCGGCCGCCAGAGCAATGCGCGGCTATGGCGCTTGTCGCCCAGCGGCGGGGAGATGCAGCGGGTGCTCGGCGTTGGCGAAACAGCGTCGTTTGTGGCCATCCCCCGGAAGGGCCAGCGACTGGCGTTCACCCGCACGATGGTGGATGTCAACATCTGGCAATATGATTTGTCAGGAGTGTTGCCGCCACGGCGTGTGATCTCTTCCACTCGCCTGGAACAGGGACCCCAGTATTCACCCGAAGGCAAGCGCGTGGTTTTTGCCTCCACCCGAACTGGCGCCTGGGAGATTTTTACCTCCGATGCGGACGGCAACCATCCCGTTCAGTTGACCTCATTCAACGACAAGCCGGCAGGCAGCCCGCAATGGTCGCCCGACGGGAAACGCATCGCCTTCGACGCCCGTCCGGGCGGCAACGCCGACATCTATACAATGGGCATTGAAGGCGGAACTCCTACGCGCCTCACTGCAGACCCGGCGCAGGACGCCGTGCCCACTTACTCGCGCGACGGCAAGAGCATTTACTTTGGATCCAACCGCACAGGGCGCTTTGAAATATGGCAGACGCCAGCCTCCGGCGGCGCGGCGAGGCAAGTTACTCGCAATGGCGGTTTTTACGCGCAGGAATCACCGGACGGCAAGTATCTCTACTATGCGCGGTCTCTGGATCAACCGGGTCTATGGCGCATGCCACTGCAGGGCGGCCCGGAGTCCCCGGTGATTGAGGGCCTGCGTGCCGGCTACTGGGGTTTTTACGCACTGCACCCGAAGGGCGTCTACTTTGTGGACATGGAAGGGACCCCTGATGTCGGCCTGCAGTACTTTCTGAAAAACCTCGACCACGCTACCGGCAAGATCTCCAAAGTGTCGACGCTGCTCAAACGCCCATTCAACTCCGGCCTGGCTCTATCACCTGATGGCAAGCATTTCCTTTATACGCAAGCCGACCGTTCCGACACGGACATAATGATGGTGGATGGTTTCCGCTAACTGCTTGAAAATGGGGGTCGCCCGCCCGTTGAGGGACTTGCGTGGAACCTTCATAAGGTATATGATCCAGAGTGGCGGGTGATCGATTCCTTATGAAGTTCCAGTTCCGGCCCCGGGCCATAATCGCCGTTCTTTGCGTTTCCTTCCTATTTTTCTTGTTTCCACAGCCTTCCGAAGCTGTGGACTGCAGCCTTCGCGCGAACCAGGACACGGTGCTGGCCCGCGAGGCGCAGGCGCGCAAAAGAGTCTATGACTCAGCGGCCAAATTCGACGGCAGGCGCACTTCGGATTCCTTCGGCGTTCCGGCTGCGGAAATCCCCCGCCGGAATCTAGTGGACGACGCCATCTTCGACAAGTTGCAGCAGATGGGCGTTCCCAGCGCCGCACTGAGCACGGATGCCGAGTTTATCCGGCGCATCTACTTCGACCTCACAGGCCACCCGCCCACACCGAATCAGATCCGCGCCTTCCTGGAGGACTCCAATCCTGGTAAGCGGGGGGAACTGATTGACCAACTGCTGTATTCGCGCCAGTTCGTGGACAAGTGGACCATGTGGCTCGGAGACCTGATGCAGAACGTGGCCTTCCCGCAGAACTTCGACCGCCAGTATTTTGCACGCAACGCCTATTACGAATGGATGCAACTGGGCCTGTTCAACGAGAAATCTCTGAAGGATTATGCTTACGAGGGGATCTCTTCCACCGGGAACAGCTACAGCACCCCGAGCGGCGGAGTGAACTTCGCGCTCAACGGCATTGTGGCGATGGGGCCCATACAGGACCGCTATGACAACCTGCTGCGCTTCACCACGACAACTTTTCTTGGGCTTTCCAGCTATGATTGCCTGCTCTGCCACGATGGACGACGGCACCTGGACCAGGTGAATCTTTGGGGTTCCACGCGGACGCGGCTGGAGGCCCAGCGCATGGCTGCCTTCTTTGCGCGCACCGACATGATCAAGCCGCGCGTGGCCAGCACCGCCGACTTCCTTTACAATAGCTACGACGTCACCGACCGGACCACGGGCAACTACGATCTCAACACCAATTTCGGGAACCGCCCGGACCGCGTGCCCATCGGCGCATCTCGCTTCCTTACGCCGGAATACCGGGACGGATCGGCGCCGGAAGGAAACTGGCGCTCCTCCTTCGCAAGTCTTGTCGTGAATGATCCACTGTTCGCCGTGAACATGGCCAACCGGATTTGGAAAGAGTTCTTCGGACTGGCGCTTATCGATCCGATGGACAGTATCGACCCGGCGCGCCTGGATCCAGCCAATCCTCCCGAGGCCCCCTGGACGCTGCAGGCCACCCACCCCGGGCTGCTCCTGGGGCTTGCCGAACAGATGCGCGAAGGGAACTTCAACTTGCGCGAGTTTATCCGCATCCTGGTGAATTCCTCAGCCTACCAGCTCAGCTCGCGCTACAGCGCGGAATGGAAGATCAGCTATGTGCCGCTGTTCGCGCGCCACTATCCGCGGCGGCTGGAGGGAGAAGAGCTGCATGATTCCATCGTGTTGGCGACCGGCGTAAGGACCAACTACACCATACGCGGATTGAACGACACCGTCTGGGCAATGCAGATGCCGGAGCCTGTGGAGCCGCGTTCGAACGGTTCTACGTTGAACTTCCTGGTTCCCTTCTTTCGAGGCAATCGCGATTCACAGTTCCGCATTCAAGACGGTTCCATCCAACAGCAGCTCAACCTCATGAACGATCCGTTTGTGCTGAACAAGGTTAAAGTGGCCAACTCGGCGAACATGCGTGCGGTGGCCGCCATCACCGACGACGCCAAGGCGGTGGAGGAGCTTTTTCTCCTGTATCTGAACCGAATGCCGGATGAACGGGAGCGCGCTGTTTCACTCGCCTTTCTCGGCAAGGCCGGCAGCCAGCGCAGCACCTATCTCGAGGACCTGGCATGGGCCCTCATCAATAAGACCGATTTCCTGTACAACTACTGAGACCCCATGAAAGACCGTTTCGGAATCGACTGGCAAGAAACATTTCGCAAACACGGGCCCGCGTCGCAATTCTGGCGCAGGCCCGCGCTGACGCGACGTCACTTTTTCCGGAACTCAGCCGCGGCCGTTTCCGGATACTTCTTACTTCCGGAACTCAATACGGAGACCATCGCGCGGGCCGGAGTCTCCACCATTGGGACAGCCAAGAACGTAATTTTCGTCCTGATGCGCGGCGGCCCGAGCCACACCGACACATTTGACCTGAAAGAAGGCACCTGGACGCCGAAAGACTTAGACCCCACCTCGTACGGGGGAATCCGATGGCCGCGCGGCTTGATGCCGAAACTGGCCGGGCAGATGGACTCCATCGCCCTGGTCCGGTCTGTGAAGGCGTGGGCACTGGTGCACGGTTTGGCGCAGGTGTGGGCGCAAATCGGCCGCAACCCGGTGGCCGGATCCTCAAAAATCGCCCCGCACATTGGCTCTGTGGCCGCGATTGAGTTATCCAGTCAAACACCGGAGGCCACACTGCCGGCCTTCATATCTCTCAACGTGACGTCCGGAATCGGGCAGGGCTATTTTCCGCCGGAGCACGCTCCCTTTTTCGCGGTTCCTGGAGGTGGAGGCCTCGCGAACTCACGCCACAACGACGGAGGGCCGCGGTTTGACCGTCGCTATGAACTGCTGTTCCAGCTGGATGCGGCGCTACGCGATCAGCCTGAACTCGGCGCCGGCCCCTTCCAGACGTCCTCCTACAACCTATCGGCCCGCAAGCTGATCTACAACAATAAGGTGGATGACATCTTCACCTTTGACGCGCAAGAGCGCACCCGCTACGGCGCCACTAATTTTGGCAACTCCTGCATTGCCGCCCGGAACATGTTGCGTGCCCGTTCCGGGGCACGCTTCATTCAGATCACCACCAGCGACTGGGATCATCACGACGATATCTGGGCCGCCAACGCGGGCCACTATCTCCGGGCGCGCGAATTCGATGGCGGCATGGGCCCATTGATGGAAGATCTCAAGTCCGACGGACTGCTGGACGAGACGCTGATCGTCGCGATGGGTGAGTTCGGCCGCACGGTGGGGAATCTGACCAGCACTCGGGGCCGGGATCATTTCGCGCAGCAAGCGATCCTGTTTGCCGGCGCCAAGGTGCGCGGCGGGCGGGCGGTCGGCTCCAGCAACACTGCAGGAAGCGGAACCTTTGAACCTGGCTGGTCCGGCAATCGGGACGTGCGGGCGGAAGACGTTGAGGCAACCATCTATTCAGCTCTTGGGATCGACTGGACTAGCATTCGCCGCGACGACCCGCTGGGGCGCGGCTTCGAATATGTCCCGGGCGGGTCTACGGGGCAATACAAACCGATCCACGAACTGTGGAGTTGACGGGGGCAGTTATCAGCAAACGCATCGTAATTGTGACGGGAGATGCCGGGGAAAGCTACGAGACTCTCTACGCCCTGCACCGGTTTCAGGAAGCCGGCATGGACCCTGTCATCGCCGCTCCTTCCGCGCGCCGGCTCCATCTTGTGATGCACGACTTTGAGCCGGGCTGGGACACCTACATCGAGCGGCCCGGATATGGCCTGGATGCCTCGATTACGTTTGAACAGGTGGACCCGGCTGCCTATGACGCGATTCTTTTGATCGGCGGGCGCGCTCCGGAGTACCTGCGCCACAACGAGACGCTTCTGAATATCGTTCGCACAATGAACGACGCCGGAAAGTGGATCTTCTCCATCTGCCACGGCATACAGGTGCTGGCCGCCGCGGGGATACTGGAGAACCGCACCGTCACATGTTATGAACACGTGCGGTTCGAGGTGGCTCTGAGCAAGGGCAGATGGGTTTCCAGCCAGGCCGCGCGCGACGGCAACCTGATATCCGCGCAGACCTGGCAATCCCACCCAGAGTTCTACCGCGAGATTTTCGCCTGCCTCGCATCCTGACGTTGGCTTAAACCGATTATGATGGTCTTATGATCATTAAAATCACTTCTGCGCTTTTATTGGCATCCATTGCCCTTCCCGCCTCCGACAACACCAAACGGTTGGATGAGTCCGCCACCGTTTTTTCAGAGGTGATGGGAATTGCCGAGAAAGCCATTCCGCAAACACTTCTGGACAAGAGCGAGTGCGTGGTGATTATTCCCGGCATGAAGAAGGGCGCTTTTATCTTTGGCGCAAAGTACGGCCGCGGATTTGTGACCTGCCGCAAGAAGGGCGGTGTGGGCTGGGGTGCGCCGGGAGGGGTTCGAGTCGAGGGCGGCAGCATCGGCCTGCAGATCGGCGGATCCGAAACAGATGTGATCATGCTGGTGATGAACGAGAGCGGAGCCAGGCGTCTTGTGCAGAGTAAGTTTACGATCGGGGGCGATGCCTCCGCGGCCGCCGGACCGGTCGGACGTACGGCCATGGCCGAAACCGATGCGATGTTCCGCGCGGAAATTCTCACCTGGTCCCGCGCGCGTGGTCTGTTCGCCGGTATCTCGCTGCAAGGTGCAACTCTTCGACAGGACCTCGATGTCAACAAAGAGCTCTACGGAAAAAGCAAAGAGAACAAGAACATCCTGTTCAGTGATCTCCATCCTCCGGCCGCAGCCGCGCAGTTGATGAAGCTGCTCAATAAGTACTCCAGCCGCCAGAGCAAATAGCCGGGATCGCTGGTTTTGGCCCCTTACCCTGGGCCTGCTTGCGATCATGGCCGCGCTGATGTGGTGGGCTGCCGTGGGCGAATCCCAGACCTACGACGAAGGTTTTCACCTCGTCGCGGGCTTCAGCTATTGGAAGACAGGTGATTTCCGGCTCAACCCCGAAAACCCGCCGCTCGCCAAACTCATCAATGCGCTCCCGCTGCTGTTCACCTCCGTGCGCATGCCGGACCTGCCGGAATCCTGGCGTGATTCCGATCAGGTTGCCCTGGCCGGACCGTTTCTGTACGACAACTCCCTGAGCGCGGAAACCATCCTGCTTACGGTATTGGTGAGCGGGCAGTGTTGTATAACGTGAAGACGCCCGCCGAACAAGCCGATCTCGATTGTGTTGCCGCCGTGAGCGTCAACAACCTGTACGACCTCTACCTTTCCAGAGGATCACACGCATGGGTCCGACGCTTGCAGCCTTTCGCTCACCTCGGCCATTCCGTATATCTTTACGACCTGCGCAAGACCGCAGCCGCCCGTTGGTGCCGTGATTACTGCACGACGGTGTAAAGCTTCTGGGCGCCCTTGGTCCCGTTCCGGGTGAAGGTCAAAGGTAGCGTGCCGTTTTCATCCCCCTCCGGCACAACAACGTCGAACTGCGACAGGCCAGGTGAGCCTGGGGCCTTGCCCGCGTACGCAACCTCGGCCCGCCGCTCGCCAAAGTAGAACTCTATTGATCCGGACTCGCCGCCAAAACCAGCCCCGATCAGAGTGATGGTTTCGCCGTGCCGCGCCGGCCGCGATGCATTGGAAATGGCGCCGGCGGGCAACGCGTAGGCTCCGTCGGAAAGTACCGCCGCCACAAATTGCCGCCCGTCTATCTTGAACGATGGCGGCGCAAGAAGCTCCGGTTGCGGGGAGTCGAGCGTAATCTCGTAGGGCGCGCTGGAACCGAACGGGGTGGCGACCACAAGCTGCTGCCGGCCGAGCCCCGCATCAACGGGCACTTGAGCATTGATCTGGTTGGGGCTCACGTACGCGAGCATGGCGTCGCGGCCGCCAATGGTGAGCCTGGTGGATTCGCTGCTGGACCCAAATCCTGATCCATAGACCTCCATCCAGGAACCCGGCGCAAGGGTTGAGGACCCACCGAACGAAGCGCTGCTCACCACGCCACCATCCTTGATGGAAGGCAAGCCGGAGGGACCCGGTTGGGGTACCCGCGTGAGCGCGCGAATCCGGTTGTTCTGTGTGTCCGCGACATAAACCCGGCCCTGCGGACCCAATGCGATGCCGTGCGGAAAGCCCAGTTGCGCCCGCAACGCCGGACCTCCATCACCGTTGCCGCCAAAGGATCCGTTTCCGGCCACTGTGGCAATCCGTCCATTCTCCAGAACGACGCGGATACGGCCATTCACTGAATCCACGATGAACAGATTTCCCGAAGCGTCCACGGCAATCCCCATGGGGTATTGGAGCCTTGCCTCGGTGGCTAGTCCGCCATCCCCGGAGAAACCAGGCAGCCCCGTCCCGGCCACCACGGTCACCTCCGCCGCTGGGGTAACTTTCAATACGCGGTGATTGTGCGAGTCGGAAACATAGAGATTGCCGGCCGAATCGAACGCCAGTCCTTGCGGGTTGCTCATCCCCGCGCCAGTACCGACGAAAGTGGAGATCTTCCCGTCGGTGCCCACTTTACGGATCAGGTTATTTCTGGTGTCGGAAATATAGACGATGCCGGCCTTGTCAGCGGCCACGCCAATTGGCGTTTCGAACTCGGACTCATTGGCCAGTTCACTGGTTGCTGTGAACAAGCCTGGGACGCCGGTTCCCGCAAACCGGCTGATGGTTCCGGCCGAGACCACTTTGCGGATGACGTGGTTCCTGGTGTCGGAAATGAACATGTTGCCGGAGGCGTCAAACGCGATAGCGGTCGGGTTATTCAGTTCCGCGCTGGTTGCGGCCGCGCCGTCGCCGGTGAAGCCACGGGTTAGCTTACCGGCCACGGTGGTGATGGTGCCGTCCAGAGCCACCTTTCGGATGCGGCCGTTGATTTGATCTGCGATCAGCAGGTTGCCCGCCGAATCGACCGCAACGCCCATGGGGAAGTTGAGTTGCACCGACAGCGCCGAACCTGTGTCCCCTTCCGTACCCGCAACGCCTGTGCCCGCCACCGTGGAGATGGTGTATTCCGGGGCCGTCTGCGCCAGACAGGACAATGCCAACGAAAGGAACCCGGCGGCAAAGCGCCCGCGGTTGGTTCTACGATTCAAAATTCCCATACACCTTCTCTGATTTGGAGTGATTTGTAAGAGTGCGGGCGCGTTCACGACCCTATCCCATAGTAACGGAAAAAGGGCGGACCCGATGGGGCCGCCCTTGATTTTTGGGTTCAAACGGGTTCCGCTAGTAGAAGAACTTGATGCCAAATTGGATCTGGCGCGGGAAGGCGTTTTGATTCGAAACCAGCGACGGGAACACCGTGCCGAAGTTCACGTTGTTCGGGTCCGTGTTAAAGGTGTCCCGGCCGAAGTAGTTGTGATTGAACAGATTGAACACTTCGGCGCGGAACTGCACCCGGATCCGCTCGGTGATCTGGGTATTCTTGTTGACCGAGAAGTCCATCGTGAACGCGTGATGCTTGCGGATCTGGCCCGAACGGGACGGATTCAAATTAGGCCCATAGTTGGCCTGCTGGAACCAGGAGTAGGTGGCTGGATCGGTGCCGCACCCTCTGTCGATGGAGTACTGCTGCGGACGGACGGATCCGTCGTCGAACTGACGCAACACGCAGGGGCTGAATCCGCGCACCTGATTAGCCTTCCAGTCGATTTTGCCAACGCTGGGGTCCTTCAGGGCAATGACGTTGCCGGGTAGATTCGCGGGTTCTCCGCTCGCGTTGGTGTAGAAAGTGGTGACCTCCCAGCCGGACACCAACTTTTGAGCTGCGCCGGTGGTATTGGCTCCAAACTTCTGGCCCTTGCCAAACGGCAGCTCATAGACGGCCGTGAACTTGAAGTAATGAGGACGGTCGTTAAAGTAGAGTCCCTGTTGCTGGACGTTGGCATAGGGGTCGTTGAAACCCCACCGCTCCACCATCTTGCTGATGGTGTGATTGGCCATCAAAGTAAGGGACCGGCCGATGCGCTGGTTGTAACTGATCTGGACCGAGTTGTACCAGATGCTGGAGCCGTTGCGGCCCTGCTCCAACAAGTTGCCATCAAATTGGGGGAACGGGCGGCTCATGGAGAAGCGGCTGATAGTGGCCGCAGTGAAGAAAGTGGTGCCGGCGAAGGATTGGATTCCTCGAAATGGATTCGGAACCAGCGCATTACAGAAAGCGGGGCTTCCGCCTTCCTGAATGTTGCACTGCTTGCGGACATCCAGGGAGGGGATGTTGTAGTCCTTCTGGTTGTTCAGATCCACCGAGCGGCTGCCGACATAGGATACTTCCAGCGTGCTGGTCTGGCTGGTTTGGTACTGGAAGCCAAACGAGAATTGATGCACCTTGGGCATATTAAAGGTGGGGTTGAACCAATTGTTATTGCGTCCCACAAAGGTGAGCGCGCCCTGGCTGGATCCAGGAGGCGTTGCGATGCCGGTTGGATAGGGATTGGACAGTACGTTGGGTAGCGGGGTTCGACCTCCATCCACCGAGTCCACGATTGGGGTGTTGGTGGAGAAACCAGCGGTCTGGAGAAAGTCGTTATTCGGATTCAGGAAATACAATCCCCAGCCGCCGCGCATAACCAGTTTGTCTGTCCAGGAATAGGCGAAGCCTGCGCGCGGCTGAAATGTGTTGAAGTTGCGATCGCCCGCTATCGTCGGCTGTCCGTTCACGCCGGCGAATTGGAAGCCGCCGGTCAGATTGCGAAGCTGGGGGTACAGTAGCAGGTTGGCAGCCGAGATCTGCGAAGCCAGCGGGCTGGCCTGCTTGCCGTCAAAGCCGTGGTTCAGGCGGTTGTACTTTTCATCAGGAGGACCGTTGTAGTCCCAGCGCAGACCCAGATTGAGGGTCAGGCGGCGGGATACTTTCCAATCGTCCTGGAAATACGGCGATGCGTACCAATTCCGGAAAAATGGATACACCGGATAATTGGAACTGCCGCTGCTGGGGGTTCCCAGCAGGAACGAAGCAAAGCCATCGCCCGAGGTGGGGTCGCCCTGATTCCAGATGCGCTGGGTATAGCTCCGATTAGAGTTAAACTGCAGGATGTTGCCGCTGTTCTGCAGGATGTACTGGCCGCGGCGCAGATCGAGTCCCATCTTCATTGTATGGCTGCCTTTGATTTTAGTGACGTTGGCAGCCAGGCTGTAGTTGTTGGTGATGTTGATGCTTTGATAGCGGCCAAGAGTGCTATAGCCGGTAGTGACCCACTGGCCGAAGTAGGTGGGTCCAGGCAATTGCGCAACCATGCTGGCCGGTAGGCCGAGTGAGGTAAGGTCAAACCCTTCATTGGCGCGGCCGAGACCCTTCTCGATGAACCTGGTGTAGGAACCTCGAAGGTTCACAACCAAAGTGGGCGCGGCGGTCCAGACCCAATCCGCCGTGTAGATATCATTGATCCGCTGGAAAGGCTGCTGCCCGTCGGTGCCGGTCTTGTTATCGATGCCGTTGACGGCTCTATCTTCCGTGCGGTCATTGGAGGCGTGACGGAAGAAGGCACGCTGATTGTCCCCGAAGTTGAAATCGAATTTCAGGATCAGGTTGTAGAACTTGTCGTTATTCACGTAGTCCGGCAGCAGATGGTTGGAAGTGGCGTACGCCTGACCCGGCCGCGTGGGGGAATTGGGCAGCGGCATGTACTTGGTTACCGCGGCGGCTACGGGGTTGATGCGGTTGGCTGGAATGATGTTATTAGGGAAGGGGTTGCGGATCGGGTTGCCGGTTGGATCAGCCGCATTGAGCGGGTCGTACAGGATCACGGGCTGATTGCTCGCATTCCTTAGCTTGGAGAAGTCCCCGGTGCGCATTTCCGGCTCCGGATAGGAATTCGTGAGCGGGTTCGGCGTTTTCTCCCGGTAGTTTTCAAAGCTCCCCAGGTAGAACAGTTTCACCGCGGAGCTCTTGGTAAGAATCTTCGGCAGGT
>Ga0209726_10007162_pt1 | contig 12578 bp, 12 predicted proteins | sample Subgrocontami54m_FD_187453 | JGI IMG/M metagenome (GOLD analysis project Ga0209726, IMG submission 187453) | Subsurface groundwater microbial communities from S. Glens Falls, New York, USA - GMW46 contaminated, 5.4 m (SPAdes) (version 3) | ecosystem: Environmental > Aquatic > Deep subsurface >... | reverse complement strand
CGTGAGTTGCTCGGCTCGCCTGCGGCTGCGCCTCGCCCTACCACGCCGCCACAGAAAAGGCGTTCGGGATGTGGCGGATGGCCTTGACGCCGCCTTCGTCGTTCACCACCACCGCCACGACGTCGAAGCGGCAGGGCTGCTCGCGAAGGCGCTTGGAGCGGAGGTAGCTCTGCGCCAGCTTGCCGAGCTTGTTCTGCTTGCGCGTGTGGACGCCGGCCTGGGGTGGCGGCGCGTTCTCGATGTCCTTGCGCGTCTTGACCTCGACGAAGACGAGGGTCTTGCCCTGTTTCGCGACGAGATCGATCTCGCCGACGCGCGTGCGGACGTTCTTCTCGAGGATGTCGTACCCGCAGCGCGTCAGAAAGCGGGCCGCCTCCTCTTCACCCTTGATGCCTGTGGCTTTCCTCGTGTCAATCGGCACGGTTCACTCCTCTATGCCTGTAAAGCTCCGGCGGTGCAAGGGACACGGCCCGTGAGCCAGCAGCGCGGCCCTGTGGTCGGCGGTCGGGTAGCCCTTGTGCCGCCCGAAACCGTACTGCGGGTACTCCCGGTCTGCCTCTGCCATCATTCTGTCCCTCGCCACCTTGGCGATGATCGATGCGGCGGCCACCGTGGCCGACCGCTGGTCTCCCCTGACCAGGTTGCGCTGCGGGCAGCGCAGCCCCTCGAGCTTCACGAAATCCGTCAGCACCAGCTCCGGCTCGACGCCGAGCGCCGCGAGCGCCCGTCCCATGGCCTGCCGCGTCGCTTCGAGCACGTTGACGCGGTCGATGGTCGCCGCGTCCACTGACCCGACCGCCACCGCCATCGCGCGGGCGCGAATGACGGCGTCCAGCTCTTCCCGACCGGCCCGCGTCAACCGCTTCGAGTCGTCCACGCCGTCGATTCGCGTGCCCGGTTCCAACACCACCGCCGCTGCCACCACCGGCCCCGCCAGCGGGCCGCGGCCTGCCTCGTCGAGCCCGGCGACGCGCGTCAGGCCGCGCCGCCAAGCCGCCTGCTCGAAGCGATAGGGCGCGCCCGTGGCCGATGTCTCCCGCTACTCCGACTCGCCCGTGGCCGGCACCTGGACGATGCGCTTCTCCTTCAGGCGCGCCGCCTTGCCGGCGAGGTCCCGCAGGTAGTAGAGCTTCGAGCGCCGCACGGTGGCACGCTTCATCACCTGGATCTTGTCGATCCGCGGCGAGTGCAGCGGGAAGGTCCGCTCGACGCCTACACCATACGAGATGCGCCGCACGGTGAACGAGGCGCTGACCCCGTCGCCGCGCTTGCGGATCAACACGCCTTCGAAGGCCTGGATCCGCTCCTTCTCGCCCTCGACCACCTTGACCGATACCCGGACCGTGTCGCCGGGCACGAGGCCTGCCCGGTCCTTCTTCAGCTGTCCCGCTTCGACGATGCGAATGGCTTGCATGATTCGTGGCTCCTTACTCGAGATAGTCCTCGGGCGGCCGGCCCTGGCTGAAGCCCGCCACCCACTTTTGCTCTTCAGGCGAGAGGTCCGCCATCTCCAGCAGATCCCGCCGCCGCTGCCACGTCCGCCAGACGGACATGACGCGCTTCCACCGCTCGATCCGGGCGTGGTCGCCCGAGCGCAGCACGTCCGGCACGGCCCACGCCCCGAACACCTCGGGGCGCGTGTACTGCGGATGCTCGAGGAGCCCCCGCGAGAATGAATCCCGCGCCGGCGCTCCCTCGTCGCCCAAGACGCCGGGCAGGAGCCGCGTCACCGCTTCACTTACGACCAGCGCCGCCGCCTCGCCGCCCGACAGCACGTAGTCGCCGATGGACAGCTCCTCGTCCACGAGATACTCGCGCACCCGCTCGTCCACGCCCTCGTAGCGCCCGCACACCAGCACGAGGTGTTGCCGCTGGGAGAGATCGCGGGCCACCTCCTGCGTGAAGCGCCGCCCCGCCGGGTCGAGCAGGATGACGCGCGCCCCCGGCGCTCTCAACGTCTCGATGCACGCCGCGAGCGGTTCGGGTTTCATGATCATCCCGCCGCCGCCCCCGAAGGGCGTGTCGTCCGTCACGCGGTGCTTGCCCGGGGCGGAGTCGCGCAGGTTGTGGACGCGGATGTCCACGATCCCGCGCGCGCGCGCGCGACCAACGATGGAGTCGCTGAGCGCCGGTTCCACCATCCCGGGGAACAGCGTGACGATGTCGATTCTCACAGCTCCAAGAGCCCCTCCGGCGGGTCGATGACGATCCGCCGCTCCGCCACGTTCACCTCCACCACGATCTCGGGCACCGCGGGCACCAGGTGCTCGCGGCCGCCCTCGGCCACCACCCACAGCGGCTGGCCCTCGCTGCCCTCCACCCGCACGAACTCTCCGACGCGCCGCCCGTCGCGCGTCTCCACGGCGGCGCCGGCCATCTCCCAGGGGTAGAAGTGCCCCTCGGGCGCCGGCAGCACGTCCTCCTGTGCCACCGCGAGCAACCGACCCGTGAACCGCCGGGCGTCCTCCGGCGAGGTCACGCCCTCCATCCTCACCAGCACCGTCTCGCCCTCGAAGCGGCAGGAGGCGATGCGGCAGGTCTCCCGCCGGTCGGGCACGGGCTCCCACAGCACGCACTCGGAGAGAGCCCTGAAGCGCTCCTTCGGGTGATCCGTGAGCGGCTTGACGCGCACCTCGCCCTGGAGCCCCCAGGGCCTCAGTACCTCTCCCACCGCGACGAGGGCGGCCCCGGGCTTCATCCGTCGCTACGCCTTGGCCGTCGCTACGCCGTGGCGGCCTTCGCGGCGTGCGCCAGGAGGTGCTTCACGGTGTTCGACGGCTGTGCGCCCTTCTTGATCCACTCCGCCGCCTTCTCCGTGGAGATCTTGATGGTGGGCGGCTTGGTCAGCGGGTTGTAGTGCCCGATGACCTCGATGAAGCGCCCGTCGCGCGCCGCGCGCGAGTCGGCCACCACCACGCGGTAGGACGGCTTCCGTGTCGTCCCGGTCCTTCTCAGTCGGATGTGTACCGCCACTTGTTCACCTCTTTCGTGTGGTTATCTAGGCAAGAACGGCATGGCGCCCTTGAACTTGCCCATGCGCCCTTCCATCTGTTTGAGGCCCTTCATCATCTGCTTGAGCTGCGCGTAGTGCTTCAGCAGCCGGTTGACATCGGCGACCTGGGTGCCGCTGCCCTTGGCGATCCGCGAGCGCCGGCTGCCGTTGATGATCGCGGGTTTGACGCGCTCGTCCGGCGTCATCGAGCCGATGATCGCCTCGAAGCGCTTGAGATCCTTTTCTTCACCCTTGAGTTCTTTGGGAATGCCCTTGGAACCCTTGAACATCGGCAGCATCTCCATGATCTGCCCGAGTGGACCCATGGAGCGGAGCTGCTTGAGCTGGACGGCGAAGTCCTCGAGGGAGAAGCTCTCATCGCGGATCTTCCGCGCCATCGCCTCGGCCTGGGAGGCGTCGACATGGGCCTGGGCCTTCTCGACCAGCGAGAGCACGTCGCCCATGCCGAGGATGCGCTGAGCGAGCCGGTCCGGATGGAAGGGCTCGAGCGCGTCCGTCTTCTCGCCGACACCGACGAACGCGATGGGCCGCCCGGTCACTTCCCGCACCGACAGCGCCGCGCCGCCGCGGGCGTCGCCGTCCAGCTTGGTCAGCACCACCGCGTCGATGCCCACCGCGGCGTTGAACTTCTCCGCGACCGTCAGCGCGTCCTGGCCCGTCATCGCGTCCACCACGAGCAGCACGTGGTGCGGTGCCACGTCCTTCTTGATCACGCGGAGCTCGTCCAGCATCTCGTCGTCGATGTGCAGCCGCCCCGCCGTGTCGAGGATGAGGGGCGAGAGCCCGCGCTGGGCCGCCTCGTCGCGCGCGGCGCGGCAGATGGCCGCGGGCTTCTGCGTCTCGTCACCAAGCACGGGGATGCCCAGGTCCTTGCCGAGGCGGCGGAGCTGCTCGATGGCGGCCGGGCGGTAGACGTCGGCCGAGGCCAGGATCGGGTGCTGCCCCTGCTTCTGGAAGTGCCGCGCGAGCTTGGCGGCCGAGGTGGTCTTGCCCGAGCCCTGGAGACCGACCAGCATGATGACCGTCGGCGGATGAGACGCCATCGCCAGGCGATGCCCCGAGCCGCCGAGCAGCTCGACCAGCTCGTCGCGCACGACCTTGACTACTTGCTGACCCGGTGTGAGCGATGTGAGCACGTCCTGGCCCACGGCCTTGACGCGGACGCGCTCGATGAAGCCCTTGACGACCTTGAAGTTGACGTCGGCTTCGAGGAGAGCCACCCGGACTTCCCGGAGGGCCTCCTGGATATTCTCCTCCGTCAGCCGGCCGTAGCCACGGAGCCGGTCAAAAATACCTGTGAGACGCGAGGTTAGGCTGTCGAGCATGGCGTCGCCCTGAAGTAGCCTTCAGGAAACGCCAAAGGATACTGATGGAGAGGGGGAAAGTCAAGCCTATTTCAATACTTCCGGCGCACTCCCCAAATCAGAGACAGCTTGGCCAGCATGGCTCCCGACCGGCCGCAAACCGAACAAGCTCCTTATCTAACGCACCCTTGGCTTGGGACGCGCGGGTCTCCGCGCCCCTCCAGGCTTGGCCCCGTCGAACGGCTCCCGCGTCTCCCTTGACCCTCCGGCAGCCTGCGGCTAAGCTCACCCCTACCGTGCGACGATACCTGCCCCGGCGTCCTCAGTGACCCCAGGATGAAGCGTTCCTCAAGGGTTGCTAAAGCCCAGCCGATGCTGGCCGCCATCGCAAAGACGGCGGCCCGCCTCTGCGAGGCCAACGACGCTACGATTTTCCTCGTCGAGGGCGACCAGGCGCGGCTCGTCGCGACGTACGGACGGCTTCGAATGGCCTGGAGGCTGGGTGAGGTGCGTCCGCTCACCCTCGACTTGGTCGCGCACCGTGCAATCGTCGAACGGCGGACGATCCACGTCCGCGACCTTGCCAAGACGCCCCGCACCCGATTCCTCGCAAGTAAGGCGAGTCAGCTCCCCCTGGGCGTGAGAACCATGCTCGCGACCCCGCTCCTGCGTGACGGCGCCGCAATCGGCACGATCATCATCCGCCGCACCAAGGTGCGCCCCTTCACGCCCAAGCAGATCGCTCTCCTCAAGACCTTCGCCGAGCGGGCCGCCATCGCCGTCGAGAACGCCCGCCTGTCCCAGGCGCTCGAGGCGCGCAACGCGGACCTGACGGAGGCCCTGGACCAGCAGACGGCGACCAGCGACATCCTGCGCGTCATCAGCAGCTCGCCGACCGACATCCGGCCGGTGCTCGAGACGGTCGTCCGCGCTGCTGCCCGGTTCTGCGGCGCAGTGAATGTCGCGATCCTGCGCCTCGACGGCGGCGTGCTCCGTGGCGCGGCCACGGTGGGTCCGTTCGGGGATGCGATGGTGGCCCGCGTCGGGAGTCCCGAAAGGATCGAGGTGCCTCTGACCCGCGGGTCCGTGACCGGGCGCGCGGTGTTGGAGCGCCGCACCGTCCACGTCCACGACCTCGCCGCCGAGCCCGAGGACGAGTTCCCAGTGGGGCGCGAGCTTCAGCTTCAGTTCGGCCACCGCACCCTGCTCGCCGCCCCGCTCCTCCGCGAGGGCGAGCCCCTTGGGGCAATCGCGCTGTTCCGGACGGAGGTCAACCCGTTTTCGGACAAGCAGCTCGCCCTGCTCCGGACCTTCGCCGACCAGGCCGTGATCGCCATCGAGAACGTGCGCCTGTTCACGGAGCTCGAGGCTCGCAACCGCGACCTCACGGAGGCACTCGAGCAGCAGACGGCGACGAGCGAGATCCTGCGGGTGATCTCCAGCTCGCCGACCGATACTCAGCCAATCCTCGATGCGGTCGCCCAGAGGGCGACGCGGCTGTGCGAGGCCTATGATGCGATGATCGCCCTGACGGAAGGGGAAAGACTCCGCGTCCGGGCCCATCATGGACCGATCCCGATCCCGTGGCGGGCGGACTCACGACCGCTCAACCGCGGCTGGGTCTCGGGCCGCGCTGTATTGGACCGACGGCCAGTTCACGTCCACGACCTTGCCGCAAGCGAGGCCGAGTTCCCTCTGGGCCAGGCAGACGCCGTAAAAGCCGGCCACCGGACCACCCTGGGCGTGCCGCTCCTGCGCGAAGACGAGGCCATCGGCGTGATCCTGATCCGTCGTCTCGAGGTTCGTCCGTTCACGGACAAGCAGATCGCGTTGCTCAAGACGTTCGCCGACCAGGCCGTCATCGCCATCGAGAACGTGCGCCTGTTCACGGAGCTGGAGGCGCGCAACAGCGACCTGACCGAGGCGCTCGAGCAGCAGACGGCGACAAGCGAGATCCTCCGTGTCATCTCGAGCTCCCCCACGGACGAGCAGCCGGTCTTCGACGGGATCGTGCAGAGCGCTCGCCGGCTCTGCGAGGCAACCTTCAGCCTCGTCTTCCTCGTCGAGGCTAACCAGCTCTCCCTCGCGGCTGTCGATGGTGTGGACTCGGGCGGGATCGCCGCCCTGCACGGAGCGTACCCGCGCCCGGTGGCGCGTGATACTACCTCCGGGCGCGCGATCCTGGATCGGCGCCTCGTGCACATCGAGGACTCGTGGCTCGACCCCGAGTACACCCATCCACTCCGCGATACCATCGCGCTCCGGTCCATCCTCACGGTTCCCATCTTTCGGGAGGGGCTCCCCATCGGCGCCCTCAGCGTCTGGCGCGGCGAAGTGAGACCCTTCACCGACAAGCAGATCGCGCTCCTCCAGACCTTCGCCGACCAGGCAGTCATCGCGCTCGAGAACGTGCGGCTGTTCAAGGAGCTGGAGGCGCGCAACCGGGATCTGACTGTCGCCCTCGAGCAGCAGACGGCGACGAGCGAGATTCTTCGCGTGATCAGCAGCTCACCGACGGACGTGCAACCGGTCTTCGAGGCGATGGCGGCCAACGCGCTCCGGCTCTGTGACGCGAAGTTCAGCGCCGTCTTCCGGTTCGACGGGACGCTGATTCATCTCGCCGCTCTTCACAACGTCAACCCCGAGGGCACCGCCGCCATTCGCGCCGCGTTCCCGATGCCACCAGGTCGGGGTGGCGCCACCCCGCGGGCCATCCTGACTCGCAGCATTGTCCACATCCCTGACGTGCGCGAGGACTCGGAGTACGTGCTCAGCGGCCTCGCGAAGGCAGCAGACTACCGAAGCTTCCTCTCCGTGCCGATGCTGCGTGACGGACGCCCCATCGGTGCCATCTCGGTGGCGAGGACCGACGCGCGGCCATTCCCGAACGAGCAGATCGAGCTGCTCAAGACCTTCGCGGACCAAGCCCTGATCGCCATCGAGAACGTGCGCCTCTTCAAGGAGCTGCAGGCCCGGACGAGCGAGCTGACCCAATCTGTCGAGAAGCTGACGGCGCTGGGCGAGGTCAGCCAGGCGCTGAGCTCGACGCTCGACGTCGAGACGGTGCTCGACACGATCGTCTCCCACGCCAGCCAGCTGGCCGGCGGAGCCGGCTGCGCGATCTACGAGTACGAGGAGGCCGCCGGGCAGTTCGAGCTGCGCGCGACGCATGGCTACGACGCCAGGTTCGTCGAGGCCCTCCGCGCGGCGCCCCTCCGGCGGGGGGAAGGGCTCATGGGGCGGGCTGCTGAGATGCGCGAGCCGATACAGGTCCCCGACATCACCCAGCCCGGGGCCTACGAGAGCAGCATCCGGGACACGCTCATCCGGTTCGGGTACCGGGCCCTCCTCTCGGTGCCGTTGCTCCGCGAGGAACAGATCATCGGCAGCCTATCGTTGAACCGGAAGGCGCCCGGCGAGTTCCCTCCCGAGGTGATCGAGGTCCTGAAGACCTTCGCCACGCAGTCGGCGTTGGCCATCCAGAACGCCCGGCTCTTCCGGGAGATCGCGGACAAGAGCCGCCAGCTCGAGGTCGCGAGCCGGCACAAGTCGGAGTTTCTGGCCAATATGTCGCACGAACTGCGCACGCCCCTGAACGCGATCATCGGCTTCTCGGAAGTGCTGAACGAGCGCATGTTCGGCGAGCTGAACGAAAAGCAGGACGAGTACCTGAAAGACATCCACGCCTCCGGGCAGCATCTGCTGTCGCTGATCAACGACATCCTCGATCTCTCGAAGGTCGAGGCGGGGCGCATGGAGCTGGAGCTGACGGACTTCGACCTTCCCGCGGCGATCGACAACGCGCTGACGCTCGTTCGCGAGCGCGCGGGTCGAAGGGGCGTCACGCTGCGGACGGCTGTCGGCGCGGAGGTCGGCATGATCCGGGGGGACGAGCGGAAGATCCGGCAGGTGCTCCTGAACCTGCTGTCGAACGCCATCAAGTTCACGCCCGAGGGGGGCCGTATAGAAGTCGGGGCCGCGCCGGCGGACGGAGCTGTCGAGGTCTCGGTGAGCGACACAGGGGTCGGCATCGCGCCGGAGGACCAGGAGGCGGTGTTCGAGGAGTTCCGTCAGGTGGGAGCCAGCGCGGCGAAGCAGGAGGGGACGGGGCTCGGGCTCGCCCTCTGCCGGAAGTTCATCGAGCTCCACGGCGGCACGATCCGGGTCACCAGCGCGGTCGGGGCGGGCTCGACTTTCACCTTCAGCCTTCCGAAATAGCGGGGTCAGGTCTTGAATTCATACCTCGCCTGGGGCCTCCCCCGCGGGGAGCGATCATCTGCGGCAACCAGATGTCGTATTTCAAGACCTGACCCCTCCGTGCTTGTGTGTCTGATGTTGATTGCGTGTTGGACCTCTCCGGCCTTCGGCCAAATCCCCCCTTCGGCGGCTGAGAGATCTGGCTACACCGGGCTTCTGGCGGCGGCGGCGCGTGGAGATGCCGCGCAGATCAGGGCGCTCACTGCCAATGGAGCGAGACCGGACGTTCGGGACGCCTACGAGCGGACGCCGCTGCACGTGGCGGCCTATGGCGGCCACCATGAGGCGATGCGGGTGCTCGCGGCCGCCGGCGCGGATCCGAACGCCCTGGAGCTTGACCGCTACGACATCGTCACCATCGCGGCGGTCGCCAACGACGTCCCGACGCTCGACGTGGCGCTCGCGCTGGGAGCGAGCGCAAGAAACGTGACCAGCCGGTACGACGGCACCGCCTTGATCGCCGCCGCGCATCTGGGTCATGTGGAGGTCGTCCGGACGCTGATCCGGGCCGGCGCTCCGCTGGATCACGTCAACAATCTCGGCTGGACGGCGGTGATAGAGGCCATCGTGCTCGGCGACGGCGGGCCGCGGCACACCGAGACCCTGAGAGCGCTGGTCGAGGCGGGGGCGAACGTCAACCTGGCGGATCGCAATGGGCACGCCCCGCTGGCTCTCGCGACGGCGCGCGGCTACGGGGCCATGGCCGGCTTGCTGAAGCGAGCCGGAGCGAAGTGACCCCTAGAATTCCACCTCCGGTTCAGCGGATTCCGCGATGCGGGCTTCGGTGCGGCGGTGCTGCCAGAGCGCGAGCGCGACCGAGACGACGGACAGCGCGAGCATCACCCCCGAGATCGGCCGCGTGATGAAGAGCCACGGGTCGGCGTCGGTCATGATCGCCCGAACCAGGTTGATCTCGATCTGGTCGCCCAGGATCACGCCGAGGATGAAGGGCGGCAGGGGAAACCCGAACTTGACGAAGAGGTAGCCGATCACCCCGAACAGGAGCAGCACATAGACGTTGTCGATCGTGTTGTTGAGCGCGTAGGCGCCGACGACGCAGAAGACCAGGACCACGGGGATCAGGATGGACTTCGGCACGTGCAAGACTTTCAGGTAGAAGCGCGCGCCCAGCCACTGGAGCACGATCATGACGGGGTGGGCGAGAAGGTACGCGGCGAAGATCCCGTACGCCAGGCGCGGTTCCTGAACAATGAACAGGGGGCCGGGCTGGATGCCGTGGATGATCATGGCGCCCAGCATCACCGCCGTCACGGCGTCGCCGGGGATGCCGAAGGCCATGATGGTCACCAGCGACCCGGCGACGTTCGCGTTGTTCGAGGACTCGGCGGCGATGATCCCCTCCGGGATTCCCGTGCCGAACTTCTCCGGGTGCTTCGAGAACTTCTTCGCCTGGTCATAGGCCATGACGTTGGCCGCGCTCCCGCCGATGGCGGGCAGCACGCCGATCCAGATGCCGATCAGCGTTGACCAGGCCAGCAGGAATGGCCGGCTCAGGATCTCCCAGATGACCGACAGGTGGGACACGGAGAGATCCGGCAGCGGCCCAGCCACCTGCGGCCCCCCGTCGCCCATCTTTTCGAGATCGGTCATGATCTGGGCGAAGGCGAAGATGCCGATCAGGATCGGAAGAAACTGAAAGCCCGACCGCAGGAACTCGGTCCCGAAGTGAAGGCGGGGCACGGCCATGATCGGGTCGGCGCCGATGACGGTCACGATGAGCCCGAGGGCGCCCGAGAGAAAGCCCTTCAGCAGGGACCGCTCGGTGAGGCCCGCCACCATGGCCAGCGCGAAGATGAACAGCGAGAAGTACTCCCACGGCCCGAACTGGAGCGCGAACTTGGCCAGCGGCACGGTGGCGCCGATCAGGAAGATCGCGCCGAGGAGCCCGCCGATGCACGACGCCCAGGTGCCCAGCCAGAGCGCGCGGCCCGGCTGGCCCTTGCGCGTCATGGGAAAGCCGTCGAACGTCGTCGCGATCGCCGAGGGCGTCCCCGGAATCCCGATGAGGCACGCGCTGACGAGCCCGCCGGCGCAGCCGCCGACGTAGACGCCCGTCATGGTCGCCAGCCCCTGGAGCGGGTCGAGGCCGAAGGTGAAGGGCAGGACGAGGATGATGGTCATCGTGATCGTGACGCCGGGGATCGCCCCGCCGATCAGGCCCGCCCACGTCCCGAGGGCGAGCGGAATGAGAAACTTGAGGTGGAGGATCTCCCCCAGGCTGGCGAACAGGAGGGAGAACAAGGCTCAGAACCCCGTCAGCCGCCCGCGGGGCAGCAGGACGGACAGGTAGCCTTCGAACGCGTAGTACGTCGCGGCGGTCGTCACCAGGGCGACGGCCAAGACACGCCACCAGCGCGCCCCGCGCGGTCGTTCGAGCGCGGCCAGGAGCCCGCCGACGAACAGGAAGGTTGCCGCGCGGTAGCCGAGGGGCGGGAGCAGCGCGACGTAGACGCCGAATATGGCGAACGTCACGAGCACCAGGCCGTAGCGCACCGGCGCGCGTCGCGCCGCCCCACGGCGCCGAACGAGATCGGACACGACCAGCGCGGCGCTCAGGAGCGCCGTGATCGTGAGGAGGATCCGCGGGTAGAAGGCGGGGCCGATGGGGACGAGGGCAGGATGCGGAAGCCCCCGCGTCAGGGCGAGGAACCAGAGACTCCCCCCGAGGCAGACCAGCCCGGCGACGCCGTCGCGACTGAGCACCCCGACCCTAGCGCTTCAGCAACCCCAAGTCCCTGGCGAGCTCCTTGTTGACGGCATCGTTCTGCTTCATGAACTCGCCGTACGCCTTCCGGTCCAGGTAGCGGACATCGGTGCCCTGCTTCTTCATCGACTCCGCAAAGGCGGGGTCCTTGGCCGCCTGGGCGCAGGCTCCTTCCAGCTTCGCCAGCACGTCGGCCGGCGTCCCCTTCGGCACCACGATCCCGCGGGACACCGAGTAGACCACGTTCACGCCCAGCTCCTTCAGCGTGGGGACGGTGGGGATTTCGGGGTCGCGCTTCTCGGTGGCGATCGCAAGGAACTTGAGCTGGCCGGCCTCCACCTTGCCCCGCTGCGTCAGGTTGCCGTCGGTCAGGTCGATGTGTCCGCCGAGGATCGCGTTCATCCGGGGCGCCAGCCCTTCATACGACACGTACTTGAACTTGATCTTCGCGTCCTTCTCGATGAGTGCGGGGAAGAAGTGGCTGGTGGAGCCGAGCGTGGCCCCGACCGTGATCGTGCCGGGGCGCGTCCGGGCATCGCTCAGCAGCTCCTGCCAGGAGGACCACTTGGTCTTGGGGCTGGCCGTGAGCACCGACGGCGTGGCCGTGATGAGGCAGATCGGCTCGAAGTCGGTATAGTTCACGTCGGAGACGCCGGTGTAGTACGTGGAGTGGATGTAGTCGTGAATCGCGTACAGCGTGTAGCCGTCGGGCGGCGAGTTCTTGGCCTCCCGGGCTCCCACCGTGCCCGAGGCGCCCGTCACGTTCGCAATGACCACGGTCGCTCCGAGATGCTTCTGAAGCGACTGGCCGAACGGGCGGAAGATGTTGTCGGTGTCCCCGCCGGCGGCCCACGGCACGATCAGCTTCACCGGCCGGTCGGGGTAGGCGGCCAGGACGAGGGACGCGGCCGACCCGGCCAGGACGAGCGCGAGCAGCAGCACGAGGGCCTTCTTCATTGGTGATCCTCCAGGAGAAATAGGTTGACGGCGCCTCATACTAGCATCCGGTACTTCTTCTCCGCGTCGGCCGTCAGCGTGATCCCGTGGCCCGGCCGGTCGGAGATCCGGAACGCGCCGTCCTCGCACTTCGGCATGCCCTCGAAAAGGTCGGCCGGCACCCAGTCGATCCACTCCACGAGGAACGCGTTGGGCAGCGCGGCCGCGACGTGCAGCGACAGCTCGTGCACGACGTGCGGCGAGACGGCAACCTGGTGGGCGGCGGCCAGCTGGCCGATGCGCAGCGTCTCGGTGAAGCCGTTGGCGCGGCAGACGTCCGGCA
>Ga0209726_10007155_pt1 | contig 12592 bp, 11 predicted proteins | sample Subgrocontami54m_FD_187453 | JGI IMG/M metagenome (GOLD analysis project Ga0209726, IMG submission 187453) | Subsurface groundwater microbial communities from S. Glens Falls, New York, USA - GMW46 contaminated, 5.4 m (SPAdes) (version 3) | ecosystem: Environmental > Aquatic > Deep subsurface >... | reverse complement strand
CGGAAGGACGCCCGACGAAGTCTATGCTACGCAGGCAAACGAGGAGAAATTGGCGGCATAATCGAACCCAGAATCCACCTTAGCCAAGCCGCCATTCTGTCCCGTAAACCGGGACCACCTCTGGGCCACTTTTTGTGCTTTGAATTGTTCGCTGCTTGATTCCGAAAAAGGCTAGGTGTCGCATACCTGTTGTGGAAACAGACTCTCGACAGGAATCTTGCTCTCAAGAAGATTTTGGTCGTACGAGTACTCGATAAATTTCTGCAGATTAGCGTAATTAGCCTTTAGTCCGAGTGGCCAAGGGTCTGGGCCGAGTAAGCTTCGCTCTTCCTCAAAATAGTGACGACCCCAGGCCAGTCGAGACCAATTTGGATCTTCGTAATATTCAGCGCTGATCTCCTTCGCTTGGGCATAGCACTGCATGATAGCTTTTGGCAGCCAGGGCTCCCGGGCCACAAGGTCTTCACTGAGCGCAAGAATATGCATGATGGGAAAATACCCGTATTTTCTAAAATAGCGGAGCTCTTCTCCCTTAGTATCGCGAAAAAGACGTCGGGCTTTTTTTTGCCCCGACATAACGGAATGGGGTGGATGGGGGAAAAAGAGAGCGTCAATCTCTCCCTTTTCTAACAGATCACCGAGATCTTCTTTCTTGCTAAGAGGTTCAATAAAGACGCCGGCTTTTTTCTTAAAACTAACTTTCTCCTCGGTTGTCACAAACCATTTTACTTCTTCCCATGGAACACCGTACTCGAACTTCAAGTCCCCCTTGGCAAGCAGTGAAAGAGTTGTCTGAAAAGAACTGATAGCCACCTTCTTTCCGATCAGGTCCTTAGGATGCTCGATCCCGGAGTCAGGATGGACGAACATCTGGCTGGCGCTGAACAAACGTCTTGGAAATATTGGCACGCCGGTTATAGACATCCCACGCCCTTTGGCCATTAAGTAGGACGACATTGAGAATTCGCAAATATCGAACTCTTTGCCATTCAACATGCGTCGATGGCGATCCGTGCCGTCGCGCAATGTAACGCTCTGGCCAACCTGAAGGACATTAAATTCTATGTTTTCAGGCGGGACGACAGTGTTGTCAAAGAATGGAAAGTGGCGATCATATCGCTCGATCGCGATGGTAAGCTTCAAACGTTTAGCAGCCATTGTTCAGTCCCCCGCCGCCGTTTCTACAAATAGGATGTTGTGTTGAACTCTTGCCGTTTTTCCGTCACTCGCATTTTTCGCGAGCATAATTTTTCCTCACCGTAATTCTCCCAACATCAATTCCTGATGTCCTGCAGAAAAAGACTGGTCGGAATCTCGTATCCTAGGCCCGCACGCTTGGCGGCCTCATAGACCTTGCCGGCGACGGCGTAGAATTGCGCCCCCTGCAGGTTACCGCGCTCGGACCAAGTGATCTGATCAGATGAGGTTCGGCCTTTGGCCTTACCGTTGATGAGATCCGCCAACGTGATCCTCTTTTCAGGAAGCATGACGCCATACCCCCGAACTCCACGGTTGCTGCCAGTTCCATATTTGGGCGCGTCCGGTTTTGCCTCATAGCCGAGATGCTCGGCGTCGGTGGCGAGCTCCGGGTGGCCGACCGGCGCCGGCGCATCGCCGAAACGCAGATAGACATCAACGCGCTCCATGCTCGCGGCATCCGGCTTGGCACCACCGCCGATATTGACCAGGTGGGTTCCCTTTTCCAGCAATGAGCCGTTGAGAACAGGCACGGCGGAGTCCGTGAGCCCCGCTACGATATGCGCCCCCTTGTAGATGTCCTCCGGCTTGTCGCAGACCTTGACCTCGATGTTGTAGCGGTGCCGCATCTCCTCCGCGAATTTCTCCCGGTTCGCCTTGGTCGGGCTGAACACCTGCAGCTTCTTGATGGTGCGCACGGCGTTGAACGCCTGCATGTGGGTGCGCGCCATGCCGCCGGAGCCGAGCATGCCGATCACCTCGGCATCTTCGTTGGCCATGTATTTTGCGCCGATGCCCCCGTCGGCCCCAACCCGCATGTGCTGCAGCACCCCGTCATTGAGGATCGCCAGCGGCTCGCCGTTCTCGATCGAGGTGAGCAGGATCAGCCCGCAGAACAGCCCGGGCTTGGTGCAGTATTTTTCTTGGGTGGTGACGCCGTTGTAGTTCTGCTCGTAGATGATGTCGGACTTCATGCGGATGGCGAAATAGCCCGAGGTCGAGCCGCCTTCCATGGTGCCCCATTGATAATTCTTCGCCGGATCGCTGGTGGGGATGCGGATGTCGATGCGCGGGCGGCAGACGGCCTCTCCGATCGCGAGATTCTTGTAGGATTCCTCGAGCGCCTCGATGGTGGCTTCCATCGTCAGCACCTTCTCGACTTCGTGATTGTTGATGATCAAGGTCATGAATGACGCTCCTTGGTATGATTGGTTGGTTAAGCAGCGATAAAGGAAGATCCGAGCGATGCCCCATGCATAAGGAGCACGGCAGGGCCATGACCCTTCTCCGTGTAATGCGTGGTCACACCTGAAACGGTGACGAAATGCTCCTCATTTTTCAATTGCGCTTCGGCTGTCATGGACTCGTTCCGTTGAATTGAATCGGTGCTTTATAGTGCGCTTCGGCCGTTACCCACCCATCAGCAAATAGATGAGGGCTAGACTGGAGAATGAAATGAAGATCCACGCTGCTGCACCGACCATAAGCGGTCGAAATCCCTTTTCCTTCAATTTCCGGACATCGGTTTCTAGGCCCAGCGCGACAAGCGATGCAGTGAAAATAAAGCTAGCCGTCGAGATGGCCCAAGCCTTCTCCGTAGGGGGCACGACATCAAGACTATTGATCAAAATCATGCCGATGAAACCAAGCAAAAAAAGCGGAACGGGTAGGTTACGCCCGATCTCCGCAAGCGACGGTTTGGAATAGGAGGAGGCGCCTGCGGGCACCCGCGTGGTGAGCCAGGCCATTGCGAGCACCATCGGTGCGAGCATCAGAACCCGAGTGAGCTTCACGATGACCGAAAACTCGCCCGACGCCTCGCCGTATTGAAAGCCCGCCGCAATAACCTGTGCAATTTCGTGAATGGACGAACCGACCCACACTGCGTAGGAATGAGGTTCAAGTTGTAGCAGGACCGCGAATAAGGGATACAGAAAAACCGAGAGCGATCCGAACACCGTTGCAGTCGCAACGGCGTAAGCAACATCTTCGTCCGGAGCTTCAATCACGGTGTTGGAAACGACTATCGCAGAGATGCCACAGATTGATGTGCCGGCAGCGATCAACTTGACCAACTTGGCATCGACATACAGAGATTGCCCGATCCAGCTCGTGAATACGAATGTCCCGATTAGGGTTGCCATAACAATTATAAGGGCCGTTCCTCCGACAGCGGTGACTTGGTCCAAAGTCAACTGTAGGCCCAATAAAACGATTGCGAGCCGCAGAAGTCGTTTGAGCACGAACTGCATGCCTGGCCGACATTGTTCTGGCGTGCCGAAGATGAGGCGGACAAGGATTCCTAGAACGATCGCCGCCATTAGAGGGCTTGCGGCCGACATATACGGCAGCTTCCCGACCACCATTGCGCCTGCCGCAAGCCCAAATGTTACTAAAACCCCGGGCAGCAGCCGGATCATAGACGCTGATCCAGCTTGCCAATCGAGGTTAAACCGCTCTGGGGTTGGAACTCTTAGTTTGTACAATCGATGTTCCCGCGTTCCGCGAGGCAGCTTAAGGATGGGTGCCTTTTTGTTCCAACTCATTGTTCCTGTTGTTCTGATCGGCTATTCTTATGAACAATGACACTTGAACAGCTGCGAATATTTATTGCTGTCGCGCAGTTCGAACACGTGACCAAAGCTGCTGAGCAGCTTGGGCTCACGCAATCGGCGGCAAGTGCGGCGGTTGCGGCGCTAGAGCAGCGACACGCGACGCCCCTGTTCCATCGCGTGGGGCGCCGTATCCAGTTGACCGAAGCTGGCCAAATTTTTCTGGTGGAAGCCAAAGCGGTTGTCGCCCGCGCCACAGCCGCGGAGCTTGTTCTACAAGAACTATCCGAAATGAAGCGGGGGACTTTGCTCGTTCAAGCAAGTCAGACCATCGCCACTTACTGGTTGCCCCGGCGTCTGATCCATTTCCGGCAACTTCGCCCGCACATCCAAATAAAAGTGGGGATCGGAAATACGGCCCAGGTAGCAAAGGCCGTCCTTGACGGGGCGGTTGAGCTTGGATTTGTCGAAGGCGAAATTGACGAAACGACCTTAAGCTGCGAGACGGTCGCCTATGACCATCTAGTGCTTGTTGTCGGCGTAAAACATCCGTGGGCAGGTCGCACAAGCGTCGAACCAAAAGAACTGATCAAGACTACATGGGTGCTGCGCGAGCCCGGCTCGGGCACCCGCTCAACGTTTGAAACGTCTTTGGCTCGTCTGGACATCCGAGGAAATGATTTGGATGTAGCAATCGAATTGCCGTCAAATGAATGTGTCCGAATGGCGGTGGAGGCCGGGATTGGAGCCACGGTTATCTCGGAACTGGTTGTTTCAGAAAGTGTAAATAGGGGTACCTTGCATAAGATATCCCTCAATCTGCCCGCACGACCATTCCATGCCGTGCGACACCGGGAGCGGCACCAGAGCAGAGCATCCAAGGAAATTCTGAATTTGATTGCCGATCAGACGCTCGCTCCGCCTGAGGTTTTATGATGGCCTTTACCTCGTTGAGGCCGCCACATTGCCAAAGCCTTACGCGGCCCGCACCCATTTGTCGTTATCAATCTCCCAGCCCTTGGTCCGCGAGATCCTACGCATCACGTTCTCCCTGGTTGATATCTTACCCTCGCTGCGTCGAGCTAGGCGGCTCAGGAGGGTTTGGCTTATGCGTCCCCCGACTTCTGAGGTCAGGTCTGCCGCGGAGCCGACGGGCTTCGCGGTTTTCACTTTCTGATCGACGGGCTTGTTAGCCGTCTGCAGTTAATTGCAGCTGATACCCTGCGCTTCCCCGCCGCTTTCGCCATTGACCGTGCAGGTCATGCCGACCTTGATGTTCTCACGGCTGCTCTTCTGGCCGGCGATGGTGACATCCGTTCGCGATCCGGAAATGCCCACCTCGAACATCTTTCCGTCGTCGAGTTTAAGAACCAGCTTGGCGCGGCCATCCCACTCGGCAATCGTCCCCTTGGTCGCCGGTGCAGGGGCGCTCTTTTGCTCTAGAGCGCTTTTAAGCAAAGCGACAATCTCAGGCTTTTGGTTGAGTGCGGCTTTGACCCGGTTCAAAACGTCGTCGCCATAGGAAGGATCCACCGGATTCCCGCCCTTCTCGGCCTTGGCCAACAGCTCTTTGTCCGTGAGGGCTTTCCGATACGCGTCACGGAGCGCGCCGAGCCGGTCTCCTGGAATTCCGGGAGGACCGGCCGTCAGCCGCGCAAGGTCACCCTGCGATTGGATTAAGGCGATAAGCGTTTTGCCGGTCGGCTCAGTAATCAATGAGGATAACTGCGGCACATCCTTTTGGCTGCCCCCCATCTGGGCAATGAAGCGACCATAACCGTTCTTCACGAAGGCTTCCCACGACGATCGCGAAGCAACAGAGCCGACGATCTCTCCTCGTCGCATGGCTAGTTGATCTTCGTTGCCGTTGTAGCCGGTTTGCAGTTTGATGGGTAGCTTTAAGACGTTGGCGAGCATCGTCGTCTCGACGTAACCGGCACTGCCGATGCCAGCGGTCGAAAAATTGACCGGATCCTTCTGTGACCGCAGATCAGCGAATGTCCTAATGGGCGATTGCGCTGCAACCACGAACACGCGCGGTTCCGAGGCCGCCTTGCCGATCCACAACATCTTAATCAGGTCAAATTTGATGCCTTCGCGGCCGATTACCTGGTTGTAGATTAGACCGGTGTTGAAAGTGCCAATGGTTAGACCATCCGGCTTCGAGGCGTACAGCGTATTAGTTCCGACTATATGCCCTGCGCCTGGCACGTTCTTCACCACGAAGGTAGAGCCCGGCAGATATTTCTGCATGTACTCCGCTATGAGCCGGGCGTAGAAATCGTAGCTGCCCCCGGCTCCCGTGGAGACGATGTAAGTGACAGTCTTACCCTTGTAGAAGTCCGCCCCCGTCTGGGCGAACGACGAGGTTGTCAGGAGAGCAAACACTGAGGCGCCGGCGATTGAATAAATCCACTGCTGCATCCTAGTCATTTTGTACTCCCCTATTGACTCGATCTGGCTTTACGCGCTTCGCAGCGATCTTTCTTTGGAAGCAACAACGTCCAATATCCACCGGCAGCAGGCATAGTCGATAAAGCCGGGGAATGCGTGACAGCGCCGATCAGCGCAAGAATGAGGACGCAGCACCTCCAGTTATTCTCTGGTGAATCTTTTGCTGTTCCGCCACGGGCGTAGAGCGTCCATCACAATTGTTATGCGTTGGACCATCGCGGTTTCCTAAGTAGCGACGTTGTTCAGAGCCAAAGACCTACACTATCAGTCGGATTTTCCGTATCAACAAGAAAACCTCTCTCTCGTTTATTGATGATCGACGGGCTCGATCAATTTAAGAAATTTATTGAGTTGGTATGCCCAAAACATTGGTTCTACGCTTTGAAGGAATGTAACGCAGCGTGATTGTCCTCGATCATCATGACCGTTTTGGTTGCTCGGCATGCGACAATAAGTCCCTGGGCGAAATAGCTGAGCCCCCGCAGGAGAACCATGCTGATTATCGGGAATGAGGTTGTGGCAAAAGTCCTAACCATGCGCGAGTGTATCCGCGTGCAGGAGGAGGCATTCAAGAAACTGCCGACGGGCGGTGCCATTCATCGTCCGCGGATCGACATGTATTTTCCTTGCGGACGGGAGGATGGCTACTTCCGTTGGGGATCAATGGAGGGCGCCAACGACGGCTTTTTCGCCATCCGCATGAAGTCCGATATCATCACCTGGCCGAAGATGCCCGATGGCGGGTGGACCGAAGACAAATACTGCCGCGAGCCGGGCACCTATTGCGGCGTCATCTATCTCATCTCAACCCACAACGCTGAGCCGCTCGCCTTCATCAACGATGGTGTGTTGCAGCACATGCGCGTCGGCGGCGGCGCCGGAATTGGCACGAAATATCTTTCGCGCGAAGATTCACATGTCGTTGGCATGCTTGGCTCAGGGGGCATGGCGCGCACCTTCCTCGAAGCTTTCGCCTGCGTGCGCGATATCAAGCTTTGCAAGGTTTACAGCCCCACGGCCAAGAATTGCGAAGCCTATGCCGAAGAGATGTCGAAGCGGCTTGGTATTGAGGTGCGTGCTGTCGAAAGTCCGCGCGAGGCGCTGCGCGACGTCGACATCGTTTCATCAGCGACGGACAGTATGAAGCCAGTCTACGACGCTGAATGGCTGGAGAAAGGGCAGCACGTCACCAATCTCGGTCGCCGCGAGATGCCGGACGCGGCTATGTCAAAGTTCGATGTAGTAGTCCGTCAGGGCGCCGCTGGGCTGCAGATGAAGCAGACGGAGCGGTTTCAGGCGGAGCGTGGACTGTCACCCGCGGCCTTCATTGGGGGAACGATCGATGAGATGAAGCGCATTCCGGAAAAAAACCCGCAACCCGGTTTTGGTGGCGACTCACCCGATTTCATGGATCGCGGCAAAGGCGGTGACAAGCCGGAATTTGCCGACCTCGTTACCGGTAAATTCCCGGGCCGCATCGGTCGTGACCAGATCACCTTTTATCGCAACGTTGGCAACCAAGGCCTGCAATTCTCGGCCGTTGGCGGTTGGGTATATTCAGAGGCAGTAAGGCACAAGCTCGGCCGGGAAATTCCGACCGACTGGTTTCTCCAAGATATCAGAGACTAGGGGATGGGAGGACGCTATGACGAGGGTTCGCATTCTTCTTGCAGCGCTGACTACCATAGTTTCCTACGCAGCGGCAGCTCAGCCAAGCGCGTCGCCTTCGGTTGAGGAGTTCTATAAGGGTAAGCAGATAAGCGTGCTCATTGGTTTTGGGCCAGGGGGGGCCAACGACGCATGGGCGCGAATATTGGCCCAGCATATGGGGAAGCATATTCCGGGCAATCCTACGCTCGTTCCGCAGAATATGGCGGGCGCGGGATCGCTGAAGCTTGCCAATCACCTTTCCAATATTGCGCCGAAAGACGGCTTGACCTTCGGAGTAGTCAGTCGCGGGGTTCCGCTAGAGCCGCTCCTCGGAGGCGAAGCCGTACAATTTGATCCTACAAAGCTGAACTGGATCGGTAGTCCCGATAAAGACATCACGGTCTGCGTGGCGCGCAAAGACGCTGAAGTCCAAACGATGGGAGACCTGTTTTCCAAGCAGCTGGTTGTCGGAGCTACTGGCTCTGGAGCCGACACCGCTATCTATCCCGAATTCCTGGCTGAATTCCTGGGCATGAAGTTCAAGACGGTCAAGGGCTACCCTGGCTCGAATGAAATCTTCCTCGCTATGGAAAGAAACGAGGTCCATGGAATCTGCGTCGCTTACGACTCCCTGGCCCGCCAGCCAATGTTCATAGCGAATAAGATAAACATCTTGTTCCAAGCTGCGTTGGAAAAAAGTGAGCATATTCCCGCGACGGTCCCGCTAGCTGTCGATTTAGCCAAGAATACCGGCGAACGGCAGGCCATCGAACTGTTCCTGTCGCGTGCAACACTCGGCAGGCCCTTTATGGCCCCGCCAAGCGTGCCACTCGAAAGAATACAAACTCTGCAGCGCGCCTTCGACGCCACCATGAATGACAAAGAATTTGGTGCCGACGCAAAAAGAGCTGGGTTAACAGTCAACCCAATGACCGGTGAAAAACTTGCTCAAATGATCGGAGATATCTACCGCACGCCGAAGGAGGTGGTGAAGCGTGTTGCTAACACGCTTGGGCGCATCAGCAACTAAGAATGTTCGGCGCAACATCGCCAAGAACAGAAAGGTGATGCTATGAACTCCGAGAACGAGCTCTGGTGAGCTAGCAATGCGTCCAAGCAAACACTCTAGGGGCGGGTCAGTGCTTTTTATCCATAATGACATTGTCGACCGCATTCTTTCTATGAAGGAGTGCATCGAAATTCAAGAAGAGGCGTTCAAGGCGCTTGAGTCGGGAAGCGCAATTCACCGCCCTCGCATCGACATGTACACGCCGACAGAACGTACCAACGGTTACTATCGCTGGGGCACGATGGAGGGTTGGTATGGTGACGTCTTCGCCATACGGATGAAGTCTGACGTTATGACTTGGCCCAAGAGCGGCAACGGTAGCTGGACTGAGGAAAAGTATTGTATCGAACCGGGTACGTTCTGCGGACTCATCATGCTTTTCTCCTCACGCAACGGCGAGCCCCTTGCCATCATCAACGACGGTGTATTGCAACATATGCGCGTCGGTGCAGGAGCGGGGCTTGGGGTCAAGTACTTGGCACGACAGGACGCGGCAACAGTCGGTATGCTCGGCTCCGGCGGCATGGCGCGAACGTTTCTGCGGGCATTTTGCGAGGTCAGGTCGATCAAACGCTGTAAGGTCTATAGCCCGACGCGGAAGAACCGCGACGCCTATGCCGCCGAGATGAGTGCGGAGCTGAAGATCGAGGTCGTGCCGGTGGATTCGGCGCAAGAGGCAGCTCGCGGTGCGGACATTCTTTCCACCGCGACGGACAGTATGAAGCCGACAATCGAACCCGCCTGGCTGGAGCCGGGCATGCACGTAGCAATGCTCGGGCCGCACGAAATTTCCCCCGCGGCTGAAACGCGCTTTGACGTCAAGATACGCCAGGGGATTGGCGGACTTCGGCTACCCGAGACCGAGCGTATCCGGAGGGAGATCGGTGGCAGCCCCATCGCCTGGATCGCGGGGACCAGGGATCAGATGGAACGGTTGCCGGGCAAGACCAAGGGCAGTGGATTCGGCGTTGATTATCCGGACTTCTGTGACTTGGTGTATGGCCGCGCCGAGGGCCGCACGTCTGACTCTCAGATCACTTTCTACCACAACATCGGCAACCAGGGACTCCAGTTCGCCTCTGTAGGCGGATTAGTTTGGCGAAAGGCTTGCGAACTCGGCCTCGGGCGCACACTGCCGACCGAGTGGTTTGTCCAAGACATCCGCGACTGAACCGGTTCAATATCTACCGGCCCTAAGCAAACAGGGAGGGAAACATGACTTTCATTCGGCAAGGAAGAGTGACGTCTACTCTGTTCTATGTGCTTTCCGTTTTCGCTATTTGGTTCATCGCAACGTTTCCGGCATGGTCACAATCTGGGGGAGATGCTTTTAAAGGGAAGGAACTTCGGATACTTGTCGGCTATGACGTAGGTGGTGGTTACGACATATACGCGCGCACCGTTGCCAACCACTTGGCCAGATTCATCCCAGGAAATCCAACTATCGTCGTCCAGAATATGCCCGGCGCGGATGGCCTCAAGGTGGCCAATTATATGTATCTCCAGGCCCCCAAGGACGGAACCGTCATAGCCCTTACCAATCGCAATGTGGCTGTGGCTCCCATCCTTGGTTTGGTCGACGCCAATAGTATCCAATACGACGCGCAGAAATTTTATTGGATTGCGAATCTGAATTCCGAGATCAGCGTAGCAGTATTCCGAACAGATTCAGGCGTGAGCTCTATAGAGGATCTGAAGAATAAGCCGATTGTCGTGGGGTCTACCGGCCTGACCGCCAATAACGCCATCTATCCCTACGTGATGAACAACCTGATCGGCACCAAGCTAAAGGTGGTCACTGGCTACCCGGGAACGAGTGCCGTGGCTTTGGCCCTGGAGCGCGGTGAGGTCCAAGGCATCGGCGGTTGGGCGTGGTCAAGCATCATGGTGCAGCGCCCTCACTGGATCCGCGATAAGACCATCGTCACCCTCTTGCAACTGGGTATAGGCAAGGTGCCCGAGCTCGGGGGAGTGCCGTCGATCTTCGATTACGCAAACACCGATGAGACGCGCCAAGCTCTACAGTTGATCTTTTCACCTGACGCCCTTGGCCGCCCATTTTTTGCTCCGCCTGGAATTTCGGCCGAAACAGGCCGAATGCTGCGGACGGCCTTCACAAAATTAGCTAATGACCCCGAATTTCAAGCGGCTGCCGCGAAGGCAAAGTTGGATATCGCCTTCATGGATGGTGAATCTCTGGAAAAACTGGTTGATCGGATATCGAAAGCATCGCCTGGAGCTGTGGAGCTCGCCAAGAAAATTACCCAACGAGGCACCACGGCAGTGGAGTCGAAAGCACCCTAGCGGACTGTTTTCTGCTGGCAGCCGAAGCGTCGGCGGAAAAGCAGGAGACGATACTCAAGGCTCTCTCATGACTGGCTGACAGTTGAAGAATGACAGAGCTCTCAGGAGGATTGATGGTCGAGAAGACACTGGTTCTGTCCAACGAGGACATCGAAGGGCTTGTGACCACGAAGGAGTGCATCAAGGCAGTCGAGCAAGCTTATCTGGAGCATGGACAAGGCCTCGCCCAGGAGCTTCCCCGGCGTCGCATCTATCAGCCGCGTGACGGAGCGCAGGATCATTACTATTGGTTCAACGAGATGGCCGGGATCGTTCCGGGAACCCATACGATGGCGTTGCGACTTAATTCGGCGACCGTCCAGGTGACCAAAAAGCGTGGCAATGCCTGCTTTGGCTTTCCCGGCCCTTTTGCCGGCTTGGTGTTTCTCTTCGACACCCATACGAACGAGCTTATTGCGATCCTTCAAGATTTTTATCTCAACCCCATCCGCGTGGCGGCTACAAGTGCGATCGTGACCAGTGTGTACCGAAAACCTTATCCGCGTTGATGAGGTGACAGAATCGCCTAAGCTGGCGCAATGATTGGGCTGCTGTGTTTATTCCTTGCTCTCGTGGCCGCGCCATTCAAGTCGAAGAGCCGGCTTGAAGCAGAGAATGCGGCGCTACGATATCAGTTGATCATCTTGCGGCGTAAGATGCAGGGTCGGGCTCGGCTCACGAACAACGATCGCTGGTTCTTTATCCTGCTGTATCGATGGTTTCCGTCGATCCTGCAGGTCCTCACAATCATCCGGCCCGAGACCCTCGTGCGTTGGCATCGGGTGGGCTTTCGCCGCTACTGGCGTTGGAAATCGCGCCCACTGGGAAGGCGGCCGCAGGTCGAGACAGACCTCCGTGCTCTGATCCGGCGGATGAGCGTCGAAAATCCGCTTTGGGGAGCGCCGCGCATCCACGGCGAACTGCTCAAGCTCGGGTTTGATGTCGCGCAATCGAGCGTCGCCAAGTACATGGTCAAGCGGCGTGGACCGCCAAGTCAGGAATGGCGCACCTTCCTGCGTAACCACGCGCCGGACATCACCGCCATGGACCTGTTCATTGCCCCGACCATCGGTTTCGACCTGCTCTATGCCTTCGTCATCGTTTGGCTGGACCGTAGAGACCTCGTCTGGATCAACGTCACAACAAACCCGACGGCAGAATGGATTGCACGTCAAATAACGGAGGCATTCCCTTGGGATGATGCCCCGCAACACCTCATTCGCGATCGGGATCGGATCTATGGCACCATCGTCACACGCCGATTGTGCGCCATGGGCATTCGGGACAAGCCCACTGCACCAGCCTCGCCTTGGCAGAATGGCTTTGC
>Ga0209726_10007148_pt1 | contig 12599 bp, 14 predicted proteins | sample Subgrocontami54m_FD_187453 | JGI IMG/M metagenome (GOLD analysis project Ga0209726, IMG submission 187453) | Subsurface groundwater microbial communities from S. Glens Falls, New York, USA - GMW46 contaminated, 5.4 m (SPAdes) (version 3) | ecosystem: Environmental > Aquatic > Deep subsurface >... | reverse complement strand
GGGGGGGGGAGCCGCGACATGAACAGGGCGACGGGAGTTCTCGCCACGATCGGCGCGACGGCACCGTTCGTGGGGCTGTTCGGCACGGTGTGGGGCATCATGAACAGCTTCATCGGCATCTCCAAGGCGCAGACCACCAATCTTGCCGTGGTCGCGCCGGGCATCGCCGAGGCGCTGCTGGCCACCGCCCTCGGCCTGTTCGCCGCCATCCCGGCAGTGATCATCTACAATCAGTTCGCGCGCTCGATCGCCCGCTACCGGGCGCTGGTGGGCGACGCCTCGGCCGAAGTGCTGCGTCTCGTGTCGCGCGACCTCGACCGTGGGCGCACGCCGGCCGCGCTCGGCAAAGCCGCGGAGTGAGTCATGGCCGCGCGCCTCGACAACGGCGATGAGGACGGCGCCGAGCTGCACGAGATCAACGTGACGCCCTTCATCGACGTCATGCTGGTGCTGCTCATCATCTTCATGGTGGCCGCCCCGCTCTCCACCGTCGACGTGGCCGTGGACCTGCCGGTGTCGACGGCCAAGCCGGCGCCGCGACCCGACAAGCCCCTTTTCCTGTCCATCAAGGCGGACCTGTCGCTGGCGCTGGGCAACGATCCCGTGCCGCGTGGGGCCTTGACGCAGGCCATCGATGCGGCGACCGAGGCCGATCGCCAGAAACGGATCTTCCTGCGCGCCGACAAGGCGGTGCCCTACGGCGAGCTGATGATCGTCATGAACCTGCTGCGGGCGGGGGGCTATCTCAAGCTGGCGCTGGTCGGCCTTGAAGGCGTCAACGCCGGCGCGGCGCCCCCGCCGGGGGCCGCCGATGCCCGGGCCAATGATGCACCTGCGCCCGCCGCATCGCCAGCACCCGAGACGCAACTGCTACAACGCCCATGAAGTTCGCCAGCGACATCCTCGAGCCGCTCCGCACCCGAGCCTTGCGCTGGGTGGGAGCGGCCCTACTGGTCGCGGCGGCGCACATCGGCTGCACCGCACTGGCGCTGATGCATTGGCAAGAGGAGTCCGCCGAGGATGCGGCGGCCGGACCCGTGATCGTCGAGATGGTGCCTATGCCGGTCGTCACCCGCGTCGACTCGCCCGACGTGGCGCACGGCCCCCTGATGGAGGAGGCGAGGCTCACGCCGCAGGCAGCCAAGGAGACGAAGGAGAAGGTCGAGGAGGAGCTGCCCCCGGTCGACCCCTCGCCGGCGTCGGAGCCCGAGTTGGTGCTGCCGGCGCCGCGGCCGGTGGTCGAGAAGAAGCCGGAGGAGGAGCAGCCGAAGGAGGAGGTGACCCAGCAGCAGGCTGCCGAACAGACGGTGGCGGCGCCGCTCACCACCGCGCCTCCGCGCGTGGACGCCGCCGAGGCCCGGGCTGCCGCGGCCCCGACGCCCGGCGCGTCTGCCAGCATCGCCCGGGTGCAGGCCACCTGGGAAAAGACCCTGGTCTCGCATCTCAACCGCTTCAAGCGCTATCCCGAAAGCGCACGCGCCCGAGGCACCCAGGGCGGCGTCAGCGTGACGTTCACGATCGACAGGGGCGGGCGCGTCATTGCCTCGCGCATCCTGCAGAGCTCGGGCTCGCCGGCGCTCGACGCGGAGGCCTTGGCGGTCCTGCAGCGTGCCAGCCCGCTGCCGGCGCCGCCGGACCAGGTGGCCGGCGCCACCTTCAACTTGACGCTGCCGATCCAGTTCCGCATCAGGTGAGGCCTTCTCGTCGCTCCAATGATCCGAGGCCAAGCCGGCGCGATCGCTGCCCAATGCTGTCTTGCCCGCGACCGCGGGCCGAAATCGTCTGCCACGTGGGGTCAAAGTGGGTCAGAAGCAAGAAAGATCGCTTGCTCTCGCGCGGCATGCGGTGCCAGTTTTGGAGAAGCTGCTTGGAGGTTTGACGATGCGAGTTGTGGCGCTCGAAGAGCATTTCACGGTCCCGTCGCTGGTTCGCCGTATCAGCCCCGAGGCGATCGCCCGGCGCGGGTTCGTGCGCAGGAACTATCCGCCGGGCCGAGTGAGCCCGCTGGAACTGCTGCCCGAGATTGGTGAAATTCGGCTCAGGTCGATGAATGAGACGGGGATCACGGTGCAAGTGCTCTCGACCACGGGCCCTGGCGCCGACCTCGTCGATGGGCCCGATGGAGTGGCGTTCGCGTGCGAGATCAACGACGCGTTGGCTGCGGCGATCGCGCGCCATCCCGACCGCTTTGCGGGGTTTGCGCACCTGCCGATGCGACAGCCCGAAGCCGCCGCCAAGGAGTTCACCCGTGCGGTGAGGGATCTTCATTTCCACGGTGCGATGGTCAACGGCACGACCGAGGACCTCTTCCTGGACGATCCCCGGTTCGAACCCATTCTCGCCGTGGCGGAGGCCCTCGATGCGCCGCTCTATATCCACCCCGGCTTGGCGCCCGAGCCAGTGCGGAAACTCTATTACAGCGATCTTCCCTCCAGTGCCGGTGTCATCCTGGAGGGAGCCGGCTGGGGCTGGCACTCCGAAACGGCGATCCATGTGCTGCGCCTGGTCCTTGCGGGTGCGCTCGACAGACACCCGAAGCTCAAGCTCATCATCGGTCACATGGGCGAGGGCCTGCCGGCCATGCTGGCGCGATGCGACCAGGTGTTCGCGGGGGGATATGTCCAGCACCTCTCGCGGCCGATAAGCCGAGCCATCCTCGACCAGGTGTGGATCACGACCAGCGGCATTTTCACCGAACCGCCGTTCCTTGCCGCGCTGCTGACGTTCGGGATCGATCGGATCCTGTTCTCCGTCGACTATCCCTACGCGCCCAACGAGCGTGGCCGCGCCTTTCTGCAGTCGCTGTCGCTTTCGCCCGCCGATCTGGCCAAGGTCGCCCACGGCAATGCCGACCGATTGCTCGGGCTGAGGGTGAAGGCGGCGTGACGCGATCGCGTAATCAGCGCGGGCGCTGGGGCGGCTTGGCGCCTTTGAACGCCGGCATCACCTCCTTGGCGAACCGCTCGAGCTGCTCCAATGCCGCCTTCTCCGGCACGCCGACCGACAAGCTCACGGAGACGCGGTCGAGTGCGGGGTATTTCTTCTCCAGCGCCTTGATGTGCCCGATCAGGTCATCGGCATTGCCGCACAGGAAGCCGCCGGCCTTCACCGCGTCCTCGATGCGCGGCAGCTTGGCGGTCGGCGCACGCTTGGGGTCGCGCATGATCTCGATCTGCTCCTCGGTGATCGCGCGCACCAGCCGCAGCTCGCCGAACATCTTCATGTTCTCTTCGTAGTACTTCGCCGCCTCCTTCATGCCCTGCTCGCGGTTATCCGCCATGTAGAAGTGGAAGCCGAAGCACAGCCGCTCGCCGAGCTCGATCTCCTTGCCGAGCCGGGCATGCGCCGCCTGCCAGTCGAGCACGACCTTGTGCATCGCGCCGCCCTCGGCCGAGCCGCCGCCCACCATGCCCTGGATGCCGTGCTTGGCCATGAATTCGAGCGCGCGCGGCGAGCCGCTTTGGATCGGCTGCCAGCATTCGACCGGCAGGTTGAAGGGACGCGGGACGAGGGTCAGCTCCTTCAGGGTGTAGCCGCGATAGGGGATCTCGGGCGGCAGCGTGTAGTGCTTGCCCTGGTGCGAGAAGGACTCGCTGTTGAAGGCTTTGAAGATGATGTCGACCTGCTCCTCGAACAGCAGGCGATTGGCTTCCTGGTCGCGCAGGGGCGAGCCGAACGTCTCCACCTCGCGCGTGTGATAGCCGCGGCCCAACCCGAATACGATGCGGCCGCCGGTGAGGATGTCGGCCACCGCATAATCCTCGGCTAGCCGCAGCGGGTGCCACATCGGCGCAATATTGAAGCCGCAGCCGATCTTGATGTTGTTGGTGCGGTGCGCGAGGTGCAGCGCCATCAGGATGGTGTTGGGGATGCACTCGGTGCCTTCGCGCTGGAAGTGATGCTCGGCCATCCAGAAGCAATTGTAGCCGAGGCCATCCATCAGCTTGGCCATGGACTCGGCCTTGCTCAGCGCAGTGGCCAGATGCGCGTTCGAAAAGCGCCGCTCGTTGATGGGCGTGCCGCCGTAGCCGACGTTGTGGAGATCGGCGTGGCCGGCAAAAAGACTGTCGAACTTGGTGATCATGGCGAGGTCCCCCGGTTGGGCCAGCCGGCTCAACGCCCGCTCAGCACGTCCGATACTAGATTAGATCAGGCGGGCGGCAAGACCTGGGGGCGAGGTTCACATGGTCGGGCTGGCGTAAGGGCCGCCGAGCGCGTTGAGGCCGTAGGCCGCCCCGGCGATGTCGAAGTTGAACGAGAAGTGCTGGCCGATGGCCATCACGTCGCGCAGGTGGCGCTGCAGTGGATCGCGGATGTAAAGGCCCTGCGCGCCGTAGCAGGACCACAGCGTCTCCACCGCCTCGCGCGCCTGGTTCACGGCGAAGGCCGAGTGAGCGCGGAACCGCAGCTTCGTCTCGAGGTCCGGGATCTCGTTGCGCTCGGCGCTGGCCTGGAACGCGATCGCCGACTGACGCAGGAGAAGCCTCGCGCTATCGATCAGGCAGCGCGCGCGGGCCACTTTGATCTGCACGGCCTGGAAATCCGCCACTCGGGCGCCGGTATAGGTGCCCGCACGCTTGGCCATCGACTGCAGGAACAGCTCGTAGGCGCCCTCGGCCGCGCCGAGCGCCGCCGGCGCCAGCGGATGGCTGGAGGCGGCCACGATGGGGATGCGGTAGAGCGGGCCGGGGTTGAGCGCCGCGCCCGGATGCTCGCGCCCGCCGCGGCAGCGCTGCAGCGCCAGCGCGCGGCGCCCGGGCACGAACCGCTCGGTGACGGCGATGTCCTTGCTGCCCGTGGCGCCCATGCCCATGGCGTACCAGGTGTCGATGATCTCGTAGTCGGACTTCGGCACCAGGCACAGCCGCCAGTCGATGGGTGACTTGCCGTCGTCGCCATAGACGGTGACGGCCAGCATGTTCCAATCCGAGTTGTCGACGCCGGAGGAGAACGGCCAGCGGCCGGAGACGATGAACCCGCCGTCGGCCTTGCGCGCGCGGCCGGCGGCCAGCGCGATGGACGAGGCGATCAGCGCATCCGGGTTCGCGTCCCACACCTCGTGCTGGGTCTCGGGGTCGTAGTAGCCGAGGATCCAGTGGTGGCAGGCGAGGTTGCCGACGTTCCAGGCCGTGGACGGGCAGCCGCGCGCCAGCTCCGCCGGGATGTCTACGACCGCCACGAAGTCCAGCTCCATGCCGCCGAAGGCCTTGGGCTGGTGGAAGCGGAAGAGGCCGGTCTCGTGCAGGAGCTGCTCGTTCTCGCGGATGAGCGTGCGGGCGTCCTCGGCCCGCTGGGCACGCTCCCGCAGGACCGGCACGATCTCGCGTGCCCGGCGCATCGCCTCGGCGTAGTCGACGCCGGAGAAGTCGCGGCGCACTGGCTGCGGCAGCGTGCCCACAGGGTGGCTCTGTTCGCCCGGGCCGGCCGTGGTCATCTTCCCTCCTGCCCCTTCTCAGCCGCTCTTGCAGATATACATGATAACGTTCAAGCGGGCTGCGTTGCGAGGGTCCGCTTGAACCATTGCACGTCCGCCGGGAAAGGGGTGCGCGCTCATGCACATCAGGCTGTCCGAGAATTTCCGCGCCGTGTTCTACGCGCCTTTTTACGCCACGCTGGAGCTGGGCCTCTATCGTCAGGAAGGCCTCGACGTGCAGCTCATCACGTCGCCGACGCCGGGTGCCGCGACCGCAGGGCTGCTCGACGGCAGCATCGATGTCGCCTGGGGCGGTCCGATGCGCGTGATGAAGGCTCGCGACGAGCCAGCCGGGCCGCCGTTGGTCTGTTTCTGCGAGGTCGTGCGCAAGGACCCCTTCTATCTCGTCGGCAGGCGCCGGCCGAAGACGTTCGAGCTGAGCGACCTGCCCGGCCTCAAGTTCGCCTCGGTCAGCGAGGTGCCGACGCCGTGGCTGTGCCTGCAGCACGACTTGCGCGAGCGGGGCATCGACCCCGGCCGTATCGACCGAATTGTGGATCGCACCATGCCGCAGAACCTCGAGGCCCTGGGCCGGGGTGAGATCGATGTCGCGCAAATGTTCGAACCCTATGCCGCGATGGCGGTGCGGCAGGGCGTCGGCGAGATCCTCCATGCCGCGAGCGGACGCGGATTGACCGCCTACACCACCCTGCTTGCGACGCGTACAGGCGTGGCGAGGCTGCGAGCCGAGTTCGGGGCGATGAAGCGGTCGATCGGCCGCATGCAAGCTTGGCTCGTCGATCACAGCGCCGCCGAGCTGGCCGCGGTCGTCGCTCCCTACTTCGCCACCGTCACGCGCGAGGACCTGGGGAGCGCGTTCCAAAGGTACAAGGATGCCGGGCTATGGAGCGACGACACGGCCGTCACGAGGGAAGGTTTTCAGCGGCTCGCCGTGAGCCTGCGGTCGGGAGGGTTCATCGCGTGCGTGCCGGACTACGACGACTGCGTTGCGGATGCCTTGCTGACTTGATGCGCCGGCATGTGCCTTGATTTGCCGCAATTGCTCTGGCGAGGACAAACGCCTAGATCATAGCCATGCAGACGCTGACCCAGAGGCTCGCCAACCCCACACGGTTCATGGCGCTGTCCGGCCGGCTGCTGCCGTGGATCTCGGTCCTTGCCTGCGGGCTGCTGGCCGTCGGCCTCTACCTGGCCTTCACGGCGCCGCTCGACTACCAGCAGGGCCACGCCGCCAAGATCATGTTCGTGCACGTGCCGTCGGCCTGGCTCGCCATGTTCGGCTACGCGCTCATCGCGCTGTCGAGCTTCGGCCTGCTCGTGTTCCGCCATCCCCTCGCCGACGTCTCGGCCAAGGCCGCCGCGCCGATCGGCGCCACCTTCACCTTCCTGTGCCTGCTGACCGGCTCGCTGTGGGGCAAGCCGATGTGGGGCGCCTTCTGGGTCTGGGACCCGCGCCTTACCTCGGTCCTGATCCTGTTCTTCCTCTACCTCGGCCTGATCGCGCTGCGCTCCTCGATCGAGGACGAGGCGCTGGCCGCCAGGCTGACGGCGATCCTGGCCCTGGTCGGCATCGTCATGCTGCCGGTGATAAAATTCTCCGTCGAGTGGAACAGCCTGCATCAGCCGGCGAGCGTGATGCGGCTGGGCGCGCCGACCATCCACCCGACTTTGCTGTGGCCGCTGCTGGTGATGGCGGCCGGCATGACGGCGCTGTTTGCGGCGCTGCATCTCAAGGCCATGCGCAACGAGATCCTGCGCCGCCGCGTCAAGGCCCTGCATACGGTCGAGGTGGAGGGCGCCGGCGGCCTGGCCGGTCAGCCCGCGGAGTAGCCGCTATGGACCTCGGACCGCACGCCGCCTTCATCTGGGCCGCCTACGGCGCTGTGGCCGTGGCGCTTGCAGCGCTTACGGCCTGGCTCGTGCTCGACGGCCGCCGCCAGCAGCACCTCGTCGACGAGCTCGAGGCGCGCGGGGTGCGGCGGCGATCGCGGCGCGGCGATGCACCTCGTCAAAGTTCCGGCTGACAATGCAGGAGACGCGGATAGATCGCCCTGTGGCTCAGGGCCGGCGAGCCGGTGCATTGATCTGGCCGCTCGCAATCTTCTGCGTGCTGGCGGCGATCTTCGCCTTCGCGCTCAGGAGCGGCGATCCGTCGAAGTTGCCCTCGGCGCTGATCGGCAAGCCGGTGCCGGTCTTTGAGCTCGGGCCGGTGGAAGGTCTCGCCGACGGCGGGCGCCCCATCGGCGGATTCGCCAGCGCCGATCTCGCCGCGGGCCAGGTGTCGGTGGTGAACTTCTGGGCCTCCTGGTGCGTGCCGTGCGTGCAGGAGCACCCGGTGCTGGTGGCGCTGAGGGAGCGCACCGGGGTGCGGCTCTATGGCGTCAACTACAAGGACCAGGCGGCGGCGGCGCGCCGCTTCCTCGGCCGCTACGGCAACCCCTTCGCGGCCGTCGGCGTCGATGGCGATGGCCGCGCGGCCATCGAATGGGGCGTTTACGGCATGCCCGAGACCTTCATCGTCGACGGCAAGGGCCGCATCGCCTACAAGCACGTGGGCCCGATCACGCCGGCAGCCCTGGAAACTAGGATCATCCCGGCGATCCGGGCCGCCCAGGGGCGGTGAGGTCGGGGCGCGGCCTCAATGCGGCTGAGCGCAGTGCGCTGCTAACGCTGCAAGACACAATAAACGTCCCCGGAGTTTGCCGCGTACGGCAGAGCGGCGATGTGGGCGGCCGTGTCGGCATTGGAAATCCAGCGGTCGAAGGTCAGGCGCTGGCTCTCGCCCAGCGCCACATCGAAGCCGTAGGCGCCCAGCGAGGTTAGCCGATCGAGACACTTGAGCGCTACGTCGCGCTGGATGGTGGTGAACTCGAAGGACAGGGCGGTGAGCGGTTGCGACAGGCCGGCGAGCACGGCGTCCTCGAACCCTTCTACGTCGATCTTGGCGAAGACCGGCAGCCCGTGCTCGGCGATGAGGAGATCGAGCGTGGTGCAGGGCACCTCGATGGTCCCGTCCCAGACCTGCCCCTCCCAGCCGCCGGCGCCGTCGGCTGCGGAGATGAAATCGGCAGACGCGGTGGAGACCGTGGGATTGGCACTGTTGATGCGCAGTGTCAGCTTGCCCGGCTCGGCGCCGCAAGCGGACTCGACGAGCGTGACATGCGGATCGCCTGCATAGATCGCCCGAATCGCCCGCGCGCACAGCGGCTGCGGCTCCAGCGCCACCACGCGCGCGCCGAGCCGGCGGAAGCTGCCCGTGCGGTCGCCGACGTGGGCGCCGACGTCGAATACGAGCTGGCCCGGCGCAACGAAGCGGGCATAGAGCGCATCCATCGCCGCGTCGCGCTTGGTATCGCCGTAGTAAACGTCGAGAGAGCGGCGCAGCGTGGCGAACACCGGATCGTTCCTCAAGGCGGCGACGCGTGCGAGGATGGCCATGGGCCCTCAGGCGATAGTAGCGCGCACCGCCTCGATCTCGGGCGGCGGGGCGAAATCTTCCGGAATGCCGCACACGCCGAGCCGCTGCAGGAGCCGGCCGAGGTCGGGATCGGCGGTCAGCACCGCGAACGGGATGGCGAGCAGATAGCCCGCCGTCAGCGGCAGGCTCCACCAGAGCACGGTCGGCGCGATCGCGAACAGCGTGCCGCACACTATGATGCCGAACAACGTTTGCGGCCACAGGTGCTCCGCCGCCGTGGCCCAGGACAGACCCTGCGCGTCGCGCGTCTGCCCGCCCCAGACGACTGACCTGCCGAACAACAGGCCGACCATGAAGATCGACGTGCGGATGGTCGAGACCGCACCCTGCAGGAAGGAGAAGGCGAGCTCGAGCATCGCGCCGGGGATGAACCGCAGCCAGCCGCCGTAGCTCGCCACGCCGCCCTTGGTCAGCATCACGTCGAGGACGCCGGCAATCTTCGGCATCAGGTACATGGCGAAAAACGTAACGTAGAGGCCGATGGCAAGCGCGGCCGGGAATTCCGCGATGTCCTGCGCCTGCCAGGCCGCCACCGGCAGCAGCGCGATCATCAGCGTCCAGGCAGGAATGCCGATGAACATCAGGATCGCCCATACCAGCTGGAAGCGGCTCATGGGATAGAGTCCGGGCAGGTCCAGCAGCTTCAGGTATTGCATGTTGCCCTGGCACCAGCGCACGTCGCGGCGCGCGAACTCGAGCATGGTCGGCGGGTTCTCCTCCCAGCTGCCGCGCTCCTCGGGCAGTACGCGCACCTCGTAGCCGGCGCGGCGCATCAAGGTGGCCTCGACCTGGTCGTGGGACAGCACGTGGCCCCCGAGCGGCGGCTTTCCCGGCAGCATCGGCAGGTCGCACTGCTCATGGAACGGCTTGATGCGCACCAGCGCGTTGTGGCCCCAGAACGGCCCGCAGTCGCCCACCCACCAGGCCTGGCCCATGGTGTAGGAGCGCATGCCGTGGCGCATGCCGAACTGGAAGATGCGCGCGAATGCGCTCTCCGACGGCATGCCGACGACCAGGCTCTGCAGGATGCCGATCTTGGGGTGGGCCTGCATCATGCGCACCAGCCGCACGATCTGGGAGCCCGACATCAGGCTGTCGGCATCGAGCGGCAGCATCAGCGTGAAGTCGCCGCCCCAGCGGGCGCAGAAGTCGCGCACGTTGCCGGCCTTGAAGCCGGTGTTCTCGGCGCGTCGGCGGTAGACGATGCGATCCCGATCGGGGTCTTCGGCCTTCCAGGCTTCGACTGCACGCTCTTCGTTGGCGGCAACCTCGGGATCGTTGGTGTCGCTCAGGACGAAGTAGCTGAAGGCGGCGCCCTCGCCCGTGGCATCGACGCTGGCCTTGACGGTGCGCAGGCGCAGGATGGCGCGCTCGGGGTGCTCGTTGCGCAGCGTCATGAACACGGCGGTCTCGATGCGGATCGGCGTCTCGGCGTCGCCGGCGGCCGCGTAGGGGGCGACCTCGTGCCCGGCGCCCTTGCGGAAATGCAGGAGCCACAGGCCGATCAGCGCGTTCCAGAAGCCGAGCACGGTCCAGGGCGTGCCGGCGGCAAAGCCCGCAAACAGGATCAGATCCACCCAGGTCCACCCCCCGACACCCAGCACCTGCGCCGCCAGCCAGAGCAGGGCCGCGTAGGTGACCAGATTGAGGGCGAAAACGATCTGCCGGCGGCGCGTCAGGGTGTCGATGGACTGGAGGCCCGCCGGTGTCGTAAGCCTCAGGGCAGCAGGTGCGGCCCCCGGCGTCGGGGTGTCGAGACTGTCGCTCATGCAACCTTCATCTGGAAGCGGTGACCCCGGGCGTGGGAGCTAAGATGATGACGCGCCGGTCGACCGGCAAGACCCGCATTGCCCGCGCCATCTGGTATGCCAGCAAGGGCGTGGCCGAGCTGCGCCCCTCGGCCTTGCCCCGGCTGCGGCCCGGCGAGGCACTGGTGCGCACGCTGTTCAGCGGCATCAGCCGTGGCACGGAGCGGCTGGTGTTCAATGGCGCCGTGGGCAGAAGCGAATGGGAGCGCATGCGGGGCCCGAACCAGGAGGGTGCATTTCCCTTTCCTGTGAAATACGGCTATTGCGCGACGGGAGTTGTAGAGGAGGGGCCGCAAGAGCTGGTGGGGAGCACGGCGTTCTGCCTGCATCCGCATCAGGATTTCTTCGTCGCTCGGGCTATGGATTTGCTCTTGGTGCCGGAAGCGGTGCCGGCACGGCGGGCGACGCTGGCGGCCAACATGGAGACGGCGCTCAACGCGTTGTGGGATGCGGGCGCTGGCCCTTGCGACCGCATCGTCATCGTCGGGGCTGGCGTGGTCGGCCTGCTCGTGACCTCGCTGGCGGCGCGGCTGCCCGGCGCCGAGGTGACGACCGTGGATGTGGATGAAAGCCGGCGGCCGATCGTTGAGGCGCTCGGCGCGCGATTTGCCCGCCCCGAGCAGGCGCCCGGAGATGCGGACATCGTGTTTCACGCCAGCGCCAGCGCCGCGGGCCTCAACACCGCCATCAATTGCGCCGGCTTGGAAGGCACCATCGTCGAGATGAGCTGGCATGGCGACACCCCGGTTGCGGCAGAACTCGGCGGCGCCTTCCACAGCCGGCGCTTGCGGCTCGTCGCATCGCAAGTCGGACATGTCGCCGCGAGCCGCCGCCCGCGCTGGAACCATCGCCGCCGTGCCGAAGCCGCCATGCATCTGCTGGCGCTGCCGGCACTCGACGCGCTGGTCGCCGAGGAGATCGCCTTCGAGGACGCAGCCCGCGAGCTGCCGCGCATCCTCGGGCCCGCGGCGCCGGGGCTCGCGCCCGTCATCCGCTATCCACACCCCTGATCGAGCAGGAGAGCCCCCAGGAGGTTCCTATGTATGCCGTCGAGGTGCGCGACCGGATCATGATCGCCCACAGCCTGCCCGATCCGTTCTTCGGGCCGGCGCAGAACATGCACGGCGCCACGTTCGTGGTGGACGTCGCCTTCTACCGCGAGACGCTGACGAAGCAGAACGTGGTGGTGGACATCGGCGCCGCACTCGAGGTGCTGAACAAGACGCTCAAACCCCTGGCCTACCAGAACCTCGATGCCCTGCCGCAGTTCAAGGGCACGCTGACGACCACAGAATTCCTCTGCCGGTATGTGTTCGACGCCATGGCCAAGGCAGCGAAAACGGGCGCGCTGGGCGAGGAAGGCAAGGGTCTCACCAAGATCCGCGTCATCCTGCACGAGACGGACCTCGCGCGCGCCTCCTTCCAGGGGCCGGTGTGATGTTTCTCGCAGAGCCAGCACAGACCGCCGGCGCTGTCATCCCGGGCCTTGTGCCCGGGATCCAGCGCGCCAAAGGTACCGGCGCTCGCGGTTGGCTGGATACCGGGTACCCCGGCCGGTTCGCCCGGGCAGGCAAGCCCCGGTATGACACGTGACCGCCGCGGTGTTCGCCATTCCCGGAGACATCAACCTGCCGACCGGCGGCTACATGTACGCGCGGCACGTGCTGGCGCTGCTGCCGCAATTCGGCATTCAGGTGCGGCACCTCGAGCTGCCGGGATCGTTCCCCGCTCCCAGCGCCGCAGATTTGGCCGAGACGGCGCGCCGCCTCGAGAGCGCGGGATCGGCGGCTGCCGTCGTGGTCGACGGGCTCGCCTACGGGGCGATGCCGGCCGAGGTCATCCAGCGCGTGCGACCACCCATCGTCGCGCTCGTGCACCA
>Ga0209726_10007145_pt1 | contig 12603 bp, 11 predicted proteins | sample Subgrocontami54m_FD_187453 | JGI IMG/M metagenome (GOLD analysis project Ga0209726, IMG submission 187453) | Subsurface groundwater microbial communities from S. Glens Falls, New York, USA - GMW46 contaminated, 5.4 m (SPAdes) (version 3) | ecosystem: Environmental > Aquatic > Deep subsurface >... | reverse complement strand
CCCTGGATCTTGACGCAGCAGAACTCATTTTTGCTCTTCTTGTGCGTCGTGTCCGACAGCTGATACAGCTTCGTGACAACGTGACTCCGGAGGGGCTTCAAGGATGGCAAGCCGGGCGTTTGACAAGCCAAGCCAAGTACTTTACGATGGATAGACTTCTGTCTATGGAGAAACGATTACTTGAAATTGACGTCTCCATTAAAACCGGCACCTCGCCGTTTCCCCTCGCACAACAACTGGAATTATTTTTAATCGATCTTTAAACACGTATGACCGTCAACCCAAAAATTTTCAAGGACTACGACATTCGTGGTACATATCCTGGTCAAATAAACGGTGAAGTTATGACCGTCGTAGCACATGCGATCGTCCGAAAGTTTCAACCGAAGTCCGTCGCCATTATCCGCGATATGCGGCTTTCCGGTAAGGAAATTCGCGATGCTTTTGTGAATGTGTTTATCTCCTTAGGCATTCATGTATTTGATGTTGGACTTGGCGGTACAGAGATGCAGTACTTTGTCGCGGGAACGAAGGATTATGATTTAGTTCTCATGATTTCTGCTTCTCATAATCCACCGGAGTATAATGGTCTTAAAGTCGTGAAGAAAGGACCGATTGCCGTGACGAGTGATAGCGGGTTATATGAGATACGCGATTTGATTTCTCAAGGACCATTACCACAATCTCCTACTAAGGGCGTATTGACCTCAGTTGATTATTTAACGGAATGGCGAAAAAAAGTTTTATCACTGGTAGATATACCTACGCTTAAGGATCTTAACATTGTGGTAGATGCCGGAAATGGTATGGCTGGAAAGCTTGTTCCTTTCGCATTTGACGGCCTCCCATTCAAACTCACCACCATGTATATGGATCTTGACGGACGGTTCCCCAATCATGTACCTAATCCACTTATAGAAACAAATACCGCGGACCTTAAGAAAAAAATTCTTGAAATAGGAGCAGACGTTGGTATTACTTTTGATGGTGATGCTGACCGGATGTTTCTTATAGATGACAAAGGAAGAATGGTGTCAGGGACTATTACAACGGCGCTCCTTGCCCGATATTTTCTAACAAAATCCCCAGGAGAGCTTATCCTCTATAACGCGATTTGCGGGCGAATAGTCCCTCAAATTATTGAAAAATATGGCGGTAAGAGTAAACGTGTACGCGTCGGTCATAGCTATATTAAGACCTATATGCGTGAGACTAGCGCTATCTTTGCCGGTGAGCACTCGGGACATTATTACTACCGCGAATTTTTTGCAGCCGAAAGCGGAGTTCTTTCTGCGCTTCTCGTATTATCACTCCTCTCAACAGAAACGAAAAAATTATCAGAACTCGTAGATGAATTGGATATCTATCCCGCAAGCGGAGAAATTAACTTCACCGTATCGGATATCCCAGCAGTTGCTGAAAAAATTAAAACCGGATTTCCCGATGCCAAGTCTGTTGATGAAGTTGATGGTATTAGTGTTTGGTATAAGAACTATTGGTTTAACGCCCGCGCTTCCAAGACAGAACCGCTTCTCCGACTCAATGTGGAAGCAGATACCGAAGAGATATTAGAGGCTAAGACAAACGAACTTATTGCAAAGATTGAATCCCTAGGGGGAAAACGAAAGGAGTAACTATGGCAGGAGGGTTTGATCCGAAAACATTTTCAACGACACCCTACCATAAGCGCGTGGAAAAACCGTGGGGGTATGAAATTATCTATACGCTGGATGATGCTCCTGCGACCGGCAAAATTCTTCATGTTAATGCTGGAAAGCGTCTAAGTTTACAGTACCACGATGTCAAACGGGAAACGTTGTGCCTCATCAACGGCGAGGGAATTATTACCCTAAGCAATGATCGTGATGAACAGGTAGAGGTACCAATGGAGCTTTATAAAGGGTACCGCGTAACTCCCGGTCAGGTGCACAGAGTAACGGCGGTTACCGATATGGACTTTATCGAAGCATCTACTCCGGAATTAGGAAACACTTTCAGACTTGAGGACGATTCCAATAGGCAGACGGAAACCGAAAAAATAAGAAAAACAAAAAATAGAGGATGGAGTAATGGTTCAAAATAAAGGAGACTAGTATGAATATTTATTTTGATTTTGTCCCTAAGCATTATGCGGCTCGGACGCATGAGAAAATGCAGGAAGTGCTTATGGATCCGCAAGGTAAGGGTCCAGTAATCCATTACTACATGATCCGCGGCGGCGTGGATCAGAAAAATATTACCGTTTGGGAACCGGGGACAATTTGCGGTGAGTATATTAAAACCTATGGTCACTATCACGTGGGTAAACTTGATGAAACGTATTGGGTGCTTTTTGGCGAAGGAGTAGCGCTTCTCCAAAAGCTTGCGCTGGATGCTCAAGGCATTATGATTTCTGATGTAGTTGAAGAATTCAAGGCAATACGGGTGAAAACCGGTGATAGCGTCTATATGCCGGAAGGATACGGGCATTTGGTTGCCAACGTAGGCTCGACCTATTTTGCCACCGCCGACGACAGCCCGGTCAATTTTGACGAGAAAAATGCGGTAAGCATGCCAGGACATGCTGATTATGAACCGGTAAAAAAGATGCAGGGGTTTGCCTATTATGTGGTTGAACACGAAGGAAAACCGTGCCTAGCCAAAAATCCACGGTATAAGGAAATAAAACAGACAAATTTTGGGGGATTGCTTGTTATTTAATGTAATTGCCATCATACTCGACTATCCTCTTGCGTAGAATAATGGTATCCCGCATACTAGAATCATGACCCAAAAATTCGTCGTCTGGTTTAATGAAGTAGATAAAGGAGACATTCCCCTCGTCGGCGGGAAAGGGGCAAATTTAGGGGAGATGACGAAGGCAGGGTTTCCGGTTCCACCTGGGTTTATCGTCACTTCGACGGCATACAAACATTTCCTGGATGTGACGCGTATCCGCCCGAAGATGGAAACTGCCCTTCACGGCCTGGATGTAAGCGACAGCAGTGCTCTGGAAAAAGCCTCGAGGACAGTTCGTGATCTCATCACAAAACAGGAGTTTCCCCGGGAGATAGCCAATGAGGTCATCCACGCGTACTTCAAACTCGATACAGGATTTGTGACCCATGCCCATGTGGCCGTTCGTTCCTCGGCAACAGCCGAAGATCTCCCTGATGCATCATTTGCCGGCCAGCAGGAAACGTACTTGAATGTATATGGAGAGGCAAACCTCATAGAGAAAATCAAAGAAGCCTGGGCTTCGCTTTTCACCGCACGCGCAATATTCTACCGTGCGACGCATAAATTCGATCACTTTAAGGTCGCAATTGCCGTCCCGGTACAGCGGATGATTGAGTCACACGCCTCTGGCGTACTGTTTACCATCGACCCGGTCACCAATGACAAAAGTGTCATCGTCATAGAAGCCATTTCCGGGTTAGGGGAGATGATCGTCCAGGGATCTGTGACTCCTGATCACTATGAAGTTGAGAAAAAGACACTTACGATCAAAATGAAAACGGTCAAGCTGCAGGAAAAGAAGATGATCAAAAGGGGACATGGGAATGCCGTTGTTGCCGTTACAAAAAAAGATGGTGCAAAGCAAAAGATAAGCGACGCGCATATTATTGAACTTGCCGGAATTGCTAAAAAACTCGAGAAGCATTACTTTTTCCCTCAGGATAGCGAATGGGCAATAGAGAAGGGAAGGGTATACATCGTACAGACTCGACCGGTAACAACAACGGGAACACAAGTCCAAAGTCAAAAATCAAAAGTCAAAAGTGAAGTCATCGTGCGGGGAGACCCGGCAAGTCCGGGAATGGCAAGCGGCCCGGTGAAAATACTCACATCTCCAAAAGAAATACATAAGGTATTAGCTGGTGATGTATTGGTTGCCGAAATGACTAATCCGGATTATGTACCGGCGATGCGAAAAGCAGTAGCCATCGTTACGGAGCGTGGTGGTCGGACCTCTCACGCTGCTATTGTCTCACGGGAGCTCGGGATTCCAGCAGTGGTTGGTGCAAAAGACGCGCGGAAATTTCTCAAGGAAGGTGTAGTAGTCTCGGTTAACGGAAGTACAGGCGAAGTATACCGCGGAGCAGTAAAACGACATGAGTCTCATGAGTCCCCTGTGTCCCATGAGTCTCATGAAAAAATTAAGACGGCAACAAAAGTACTCGTTAATATAGCCGAACCTGAACGCGCACGAAAAGTCGCCGCACTAAACGTCGATGGTGTTGGTCTTTTCCGTGCGGAATTTATGATGGCTTCTATTGGCATTCATCCTAAAAAAATCATTAAAGACAAGAAACAGCGGCAATATATTGAAACGCTTGCGGAACAGATGAGTACTCTAGCCAAGGCATTTTCGCCGCGTCCAGTGGTGTATCGCACGTCAGACTTTCGAAGCAACGAATTTCGTAACCTCAAGGGTGGAGAGGAATACGAGCCAGAAGAGCCCAATCCAATGCTTGGGTTTCGTGGAGCAGCCCGATACATCACGAGTCCCGAGGTTTTTGATATGGAAATGGAAGCGATTAAAACGGTACGAAACAAAATGAATGGGAAAAACCTTTGGGTCATGCTCCCGTTTGTCCGGAACCCTGAAGAACTGCTGGCCGTAAAAAAACTCATCACCACGAGCGGATTAATGAGATCCTCCTCTTTCAAAATCTGGATGATGGTCGAGATTCCGACCAACGTTATTCGGATCGATGATTTCTTGGACATTGGAATTGATGGCGTCTCGTTTGGGTCAAACGATCTAACTATGTTGATGCTAGGTACCGATCGCGACAATAGTGACGTCGCAGGAGATTATAACGAGGTTGACCCATCTCTTTTTTGGTCATATGAACGCGTTATCAAAGCATGTGTAAAAAGAGGGGTTACTTCTTCTATGTGCGGCCAGGCTCCGTCTGATTTTCCTGAACTTGTGGATAAGCTCGTTTCGTGGGGAATTTCCAGTATGTCAGTCAATATCGACGCTATTGATCGTACGAGAGAAACGATAGCGGAAGCGGAGCGCAAAAGAGTAACAAAATGAGTACCAAAATCTATACCATTCTTGCCCGGGAGATTTTGGATTCACGGGGAAATCCCACGATAGAAGCCGCTGTGATCCTGGAAAACGGATACCGTGGTGTTGCCTCTGTCCCGGCCGGTACATCCTTGGGTAAATACGAAGCGAAGGAATTGCGTGACAATGATGAAAAGAGATATTTCGGAATGGGAGTATTACATGCCGTACATATTGTAAATTCCACGATTGCCGCTAAACTTCGCGGTATGGACGCTCTCGATCAACGTGGGATTGATCAGGCAATGCTTGCCTTGGATAATACGGAAGATAAATCCAAATTAGGAGCCAATAGTATTTTGAGTGTTTCATTAAGCGTGGCAGCGGCAGCCGCTGCGGCGCAGCGTGTATCACTTTTTTGTTACCTCAATGTCTTGTTTTCACAATTCATTCCTACACAACTTATCCGTATACCAACCCCGACGGTTAACGTCATTAATGGCGGCAAACACGGAGCCGGCAATCTGGACTTCCAGGAATTTCAAATTGTACCTGCCAGTAGCCTTCCGTACCATGATGCATTGCGGCTCTCCGTTGAGGTATACCAAAAACTTAAAGGGATTCTCCAGTACCGGAATACATCAACAGCTGTAGGTTACGAGGGGGGATTTGCCCCCAATCTCTACACCAATCTCGATGCTATGGAGCTTTTAATGGATGCAGTAAAAGCAACACATTATCATTTTGGCGTCGACGTCTTTTTTGGTTTGGATATCGCGGCCAGCCATTTTAAAACTGACCGCGGATATCAAATTAAAGATAAACAGACTCCCATGAGTCCTAAGGATTTTGTCGCGTACTTAGCTGAGCTTCATAAAAATTATCGTCTTTTGATTCTTGAGGATGCTCTCGACGAGGATGACTGGTCCGGCTGGACGCAACTTACTGCCCAATTTGGTTCTGACGTGATGATTGTAGGAGATGATCTTTTGGCCACAAATTCGAAGCGTCTCGAGAAAGCTATTCATGATAAAGCATGTACTGCTATCCTCTTAAAACCCAACCAAATCGGAACGCTTACGGAATTCATGGGTGTTGTAGCTTTGCCAAAAAAAAACAACATTCAAACCATCGTGTCGCATCGAAGCGGAGAGACCAACGATTCCTTCATCGCGGATCTTGGAGTAGCAGTACAGGCTGATTACGTTAAATTCGGCGGACCGACTCGAGGAGAGAGAGTTGCAAAATATAATCGATTGCTGCAGATAGAAAATGAATTATTTCCACAAAAATGAAACCTGTTGTCCTCATTGTCCTTGATGGTTGGGGATTGGCTCCTCCCGGACCGGGAAACGCAATCAGTCTTGCTAAGCTTGAGACCATACCGTTTCTTTGGAATACGTACCCCCATACGGAACTCGCGGCTTCCGGCGAAGCAGTCGGGCTGCCGTATGACGAAGACGGCAATACGGAAACCGGCCACATCAATATCGGTGCCGGTCGAACGGTCTATCAGGATCTCCCGCGTATTTCCATGGCAATCAAAGACGGGAGTTTTTACACCAATGATGCGTTTCTGGCTGCCATCGCTCATGCCCGCACAAATAATTCAAATATCCATCTTTTGGGTGTCGTATCAGACGCCGGAGTTCATGCCAGCCGGGAACATCTGTATGCACTCCTAGAGCTTATAAAAAGCCAGGGGTTTATGGACCGGGTCTATCTCCATGTTTTCACTGACGGGAGGGATTCTCCACCCACTTCCGCCCAGCGGTTTGTAGGAGACCTTCAAGATCATCTTAGCGCCCTCGGTGTAGGTAAAATCGCATCCGTGATCGGCCGCTACTATGCTATGGACCGTGACCGGCGTTGGGAGCGTACGGAAAAAGCGTACCGGTGTCTCACTGAAGTAGACGGCGGGCTGTTGGCATCGTCTGCGATGGCTGCGATACGCTCCTCGTATGCACGCCATGTCACAGATGAGTTTATTGAACCGACCATTATCACCGATGTATCAGGCAATCCCATGCCGCGCATCCGGGATAACGATGCAGTGATATTTTTTAACTTCCGCATCGATCGGCCGCGACAGCTGACGCGAGCACTGGTAGTACCGGACTTTGAGACTGCCAAGCGTGTAGCTCCCTTTGATCCTTATGCCGTCAAATATTTTCATCGGCATATGGTTGCCATCCCTGAACGGGATAATCCGTTTACAAGGAAAGTAGTTCTCAAAAATCTCTTTTTTGTCACCATGACGCAGTACGAACCAAACATTCCCGTGAGTGTCGCGTTTCCGCCGAATAAGGTATTTGCGCCTTTAGGAAGTGTATTATCCGAGAATAAGATACGGCAACTTCGGGTGGCAGAAACAGAAAAAGAGCGGTTCGTGACCTATTACTTCAACGGAATGCGTGAAGAACCCTATGGTCAGGAAGACCGGCTCATCATTCCTTCTCCCAATGTACCGACGTATGATCTTAAGCCGGAAATGGCTGCTCAAACACTTACGGAACAGGTATTACACCGTTTAGCCATCGGTGTCTACGGATTCATTCTTATTAATTTTGCCAATCCCGATATGGTTGCCCACACCGGCAATATAGCTGCTTCTATTCAAGCCTGTGAAGTAACGGATTCTTGTGTCGGATCTATTGTCCGGGCCATTCTTGCCAAAGAGGGGACTTGCATCATAACAGGAGACCATGGTAACGTAGAAGAAATGCTTGGTAGCGATGGTAGCATGGATACCGAGCATTCGACGTTTCCGGTACCCTTTATTATGATAAACACAAGCTTTCAGGGTTACTCGCATGCGCTTCCAAAGGGTATGCTCGGCGATATCGCCCCGACAATTCTCTCTCACATGAATCTACCTATACCACCGGAAATGACCGGAAAAAATTTATTGGCGGATTTTCAGATATAAGGAGGCATTATGAAAACAACTCTTTCTCTCATAAAAGCTGATACAGGTTCCATCGGAGGACATAACAGACCAAGTAATGCGATGCTTGCCAAAGCCCAGGATGCGATGGATGCGGCGGTGAAATCAGGCCTTCTTACTGATGCTCGGGTAACGTTTACCGGTGATGATATTGCTCTTCTCATGACCCACTCCAAAGGTACGGACAATCCGGATATCCATAAGCTCGCCTGGGATACTTTCGTAGGGACGACTGCTATTGCCAAATCCCAAGGTCTCTATGGAGCAGGTCAGGATCTGCTCAAAGATGCGTTTTCCGGCAACGTCCGGGGCATGGGGCCAGGGAGCGCGGAAATCGAACTCGAGGAGCGCCCTGCAGAACCGTTTATTGTCTTTGCCGCTGATAAGTGTGGGCCGGGAGTCTTTAACTATCCCTTGTTTGAAGGATTTGCCAACCCGTATCACAACGCAGGACTTCTCCTGGCCCCGGAAATGCGGGATGGATTTACATTCACCATCATGGATGTCAATAATGTGGATGCGGACCGCGTCATATCTTTGAAGGTGCCGTCAGACTACTATGATATTTGTACACTTCTGCGGGATCCGAATCATTATGTCATCGAACGTGTCACAGAAAACGAAACTGGCCTTCAGGCGGCAGCAGCGTCTACGAGCCGGCTTCATAATATTGCCGGGAAATATGTTGGCAAAGATGATCCGGTTGCCATAGTACGAAGCCAAAAGACGTTTCCGTCTACCGGTGAGATCCTTTCGCCCTGGGCGCTTGCTCACTTTACGCTCGGAGATAATCGCGGGAGCCATCATGTCGCCGTCATGCCGGTCAAGCAAAATAGCATCATTTCATTCTTTGACGGTCCGACGATCGTGTCGGCCGCAGGGTACTGCGTGCATGAGGGGAAACTTACCGAGGCTGTGGATCTCTTTGATCAGCCCTTCTGGGATCTGATCCGGACGAAGGCGGCGGAAAAGACACTTTCCATCCGGGCGCAAGGATTTTACGGACCTGCAATGGCAGGAATGGATGAGCTCGAATATACCGGAGTCGTCCAAAACCTCAAACGGCTGGGTGAGAAATTTGTCATACGGCAAAAATGAAACCAGACTTGTATACAAAACACCCGGATCCGAAGATTCCTTCTAATCTCGATGACTACGATGAGGTCTATCGTTCCTTTGATTGGAAACTCGCCCGGAAGGAACTCGACTGGTTTGATGGCACGAAGATCAATGCCGCGTATAATGCAGTAGACCGGCATACACAAACCTGGAGAAAAAATAAAGTCGCTTTGTATTGGGAGGATGAGGACGGCACCACAAAGCAATACACATTTGAACAACTCTCTCTCCTTTCCAATAAAATGGGTAATATCCTCAAGGCTTTTGGCGTGAGTCGAGGAGAAAGAGTGTTCATTTTTCTTCCCCGAGTACCGGAGTTGTACATTAGTTTCCTTGGAGCGCTTAAAATCGGTGCAATCGCAGGAACTTTGTTCAGCGCGTTTCAGGAGCAGGCTTTGGCTGACCGACTTGGCAATAGTGACGCAGAAGTAGTGATCACCAATACCGAGCTTAAGACTCGGATTGATAAAGTAAGAAAGAAGCTTCCGGCACTCAAACATATTATTACCATTGATAGTGCTGACTTTGCTAAATCTATGGAGCACGCCAGTGACGAACTCCATATTGCCCGCATGGACCCGGACGACTATGCTTTTATGCTCTACACCAGTGGCACGACGGGAAAACCTAAAGGGGTAATGCACGTTCACCGCGCGATACTCCAGGAACATATGACGGCCAAATGGGTTCTCGATCTTCGCGACGATGATACCTATTGGTGCACCGCTGATCCGGGCTGGGTAACCGGTATCGCATATGAAATACTCGGGAGTTGGTCCTGCGGCATATCTGCCGTGGTTTTTGCCGGTCGGTTTGACCCAAAGCGGTGGTATAAAATTTTGGAGAAATACAAAGTATCCGTCTGGTATACGGCGCCGACTGCTATCCGAATGCTCATGGCTGCAGGAAGCACACTTTTGAAAGATTACGATCTCTCAGCACTCCGCCACATGTGCTCGGTGGGAGAGCCGCTCAATCCCGAAGCCATCACCTGGGCAATCAAAGCATTTGACAAGCCGTTCCACGATACGTGGTGGCAGACAGAAACCGGAGCAATCTGTATTGCGAATCTTCCTTCCTTAGATATCAAAATCGGATCCATGGGTAAACCCGTACCAGGGGTGATTGCTGCTATCGTTGATGATCACGGGAAAGAGGTTCCTGATGGGACTGAAGGGAATATCGCCCTCAAGCCAAAGTGGCCTTCCATGATGCACACAATCTGGAGACGGCCGCAAAAATTTGAAAGTTATTTTTCTCATGGCTGGTACCTTAGCGGAGATCATGGGATGAGGGATAAGGACGGCTACTTTTGGTTCATTGGAAGGGCTGATGACGTCATTAAGACTGCCGGGGAGCGTGTAGGGCCGTTTGAAGTGGAATCAGCCCTTGTTGCCCATCCTGCAGTGGTAGAGGCAGGGGTTATCGGCAAGCCGGATGCCATGAGAGGCGAAATCATTAAGGCGTTCGTCGTCCTTAATGCAAGCACCAAACCTTCTGAAAAACTCAAAGAAGAGCTTTCTCAATATGTAAAGAAGCATCTAGCTGGACATGCGTATCCGCGTGAGGTAGAATTCATCGACAAGCTCCCCAAAACCCGTTCCGGCAAAATCATGCGGAGGATCCTCAAAGCCAAGGAAATGGGTTTGCCGATAGGGGACACTTCTACACTTGAAGAATATTAATAGCTTGACAGAATATTAATAGCTTGACACTTCCGAAGTGGACTAGGTAGACACATCGGGGAAATACCGCTATACTATCGATGTGCCATATAGAATAACACCTCTGGTTACGGATCACTATTACCACATCTTTAACCGTGGAGTTGCTCATCAACCTACTTTTCTTCTTGCGAGAGATTACGAAAGATTTCTTCTCTATTTATCATATTACCGTCATAAGGAAGTACCGGTAAGACTTTCTAAGCTTTTACAAATTCCTACGGATGTACGAAGCAAAATACTGGTAGATCTTGAAAACGCAAACAATGCAATTGTGGAGATCGTAGCCTATTGCTGCATGCCAAATCATTTCCATATATTACTTAAACAAAAGATCGATGGTGGTGTTTCCTTGTTTATGAAGAAGATTACGGACGGTTATACACGCTACTATAATACAAAACATCAAAGAGTCGGTCCTCTATTTCAAGGTGCATTTAAGGCAGTTCACATCAGTAGCAATGAGCAACTGTTGCATGTTTCTCGCTATATTCATTTGAACCCGCTTATGTCCGCAGTGGTTCGTGATAACGATTTTTTAACTTTCCCATGGTCATCCCTACAAAGCTATATAAACGACAAAAGTTCGCCGTTTGTAAACCCGCAGCCTATTTTAGAAAATTTTCGTAATTCTCAAAAATATCTCGAATTTATCAAAGATCAGATTGATTATGGAAAACGTCTTGAAGAGATAAAGCATCTTACATTTGAATAACCCGGTGTGCAAAGCTAGTACACTTCGGAAGTGTATAGCAAACATGAATTTTGATAACCAAGGAGATGGGCCTGCCGGTAGAGGACACGAGTATTTTGAAGCAATATTATATGCGTGAACAATTGATTCCTGGAGACATCACGTATGAAATAAATGATACAAGCGGAGAAGGATATCTAACTGTTAATGTACCTACTCGTGGGAAAGGATGGCAATTAGTTGATATCAAAGTTTACCCCGAAAGAAACGGATTAGGAAAAAGACTTATACAACAATTCTGCACTGGTCACGAGCATGGTACGCAAGTATATGGGCATATTGGCCACGAAGAAAGTATCAATACAGCCGCTAATCTTGGTTGCGATTTGCCTCCTAGAATAAGCAGCTCTATTAAATTAGATGATACATTGCTCATAAGAACTATCCCAATTTTTGCATTTTTAGAATCCTCCGGAATCTCAGTTCAGGAAATTGAAATATTATTTGATTGCTCTCTAACTGAGGAACCCCAAATCTCTATGTCTTATGAAGGTATAACACAATGATTTATACATACGGAATAATCTTTTTTCATCGTTGGAAAATAAATACGAATTCACCTTGGGGACTTGAGAAGTCGTGTATTGCTTCAGATAATTTTCCCCGCCAGACTTCTTCATGAATCTTCGTGAGCTCCCGGGCGATGACGATGGGGATGTCGCCGAGGGCGGCCTGCATGTCTCCAAGGGTTTGGTGGAGTTTGTGGGGTGCGCAGTAGAAGATGATGGTGATGTCTTTGGGAAGCGAACTAAAGAGTTTGATGCGGTGGGATTGTTTCTCCGGCGGGTAGCCAAAGAACATGAAATGATTGGTCGGCAAGCCGGATACAGTGAGCGCGGCGATTGCGGCAGTCGGGCCGGGGATGCTGACGACTTTGATCCCTCGTTTGATCGCTTCGTTCACAAGCCTGTACCCTGGATCGGAGATAAGGGGCGTCCCCGCGTCAGAAACAAGCGCGACCTTTTTTCCTTCCAACAATTGTTCAATGAGCCATGGAGTTTGTTGATTTTCCGTACGATCATCAAACCGTACCATTGATAATCTTGTAGCGGTCGCG
>Ga0209726_10007134_pt1 | contig 12622 bp, 8 predicted proteins | sample Subgrocontami54m_FD_187453 | JGI IMG/M metagenome (GOLD analysis project Ga0209726, IMG submission 187453) | Subsurface groundwater microbial communities from S. Glens Falls, New York, USA - GMW46 contaminated, 5.4 m (SPAdes) (version 3) | ecosystem: Environmental > Aquatic > Deep subsurface >... | reverse complement strand
ATCTCCACTGGGGCGTCGAGATCGACCACACCTGGGTCAACCCGCGGTTGTTCCTGTAGCCGTCCTCCGGCCGATCCGACCCGTCGCCGGGGTTAGCGAACGTTCACCGAACGTTGACCCGGCCGCGACCCGAACCCCGTGCCGACCCGTGCTAGCATCGATTCGCGGGTCCCGCATCGGACCCCGAGCTCGAAGGGATCTGCGATGAGACCGACGATGGCCGTCATCCTCGCCGGCGGCGAGGGCGAGCGTCTCTCCATCCTCTCGTCGGTGCGTGCCAAGCCGGCGGTCCCGTTCGGCGGCAAGTACCGGATCATCGATTTCACCCTGAGCAACTGCGTCAACTCGGGGATCACCGATGTCGTGGTCCTGACCCAGTACAACCCGCGGTCGCTCAACGACCACATCGGGCTCGGCCGGCCGTGGGACCTCGACCGCAACACCGGCGGAGTCAAGATGCTCCAGCCGTACATCGCCCGCGGCCGGGTGGCGGAGTGGTACCGCGGCACCGCCGACGCGGTCCTCCAGAACATCAACGTGCTCGAGCATTCCGGCTCGGACGACGTCCTGGTCCTGGCCGGCGACCACATCTACAAGATGGACTACACGCCGTTCCTGGCCGCCCATCGCCGGCGTCGGGCCGATGTCACGGTCGCCGTCCGGCGAGTCCCGCTGTCGGATGCGACCCGGATGGGCATCCTGGCCATGGACGACATGAACCGGGTCGTCGAGTGGCAGGAGAAGCCGAAGCAGCCAAAGAGCGACCTGGCCAGCATGGGCGTCTACGTCTTCAGCCGAAAGGCCCTGCGGCGCTGGCTCAGCGAGTCGCGGACCGATTTCGGCGGCCACGTCATCCCGGCCATGATCGATGGCGGGGCGCGCGTCTTTGGCTACCGGTTCGATGGCTACTGGCAGGACGTCGGGACGATCCAGTCCTACTGGGAGGCCAACATGGCCCTCCTGGAGGACCATCCCGACCTCGACCTGTACGACAAGGAATGGATCATCCACACCCGGTCCGAGGAGCGGGCGCCGGCCCGGATCGGCCAGACCGCCCAGGTCCATCGGAGCCTGATCAGCCACGGCTGCATCGTCGATGGAACGGTGGTCAACTCGGTCCTCTCGCCGGGCGTTCGGGTCGAGGTCGGCGCGGTCATCCGCGACTCGATCGTGATGTTCGACACGATCATCCGGCGGGGCGCGATCGTCGATCGCTCGATCATCGACAAGGAAGTCGTGGTCGGGCCGAGCGCGATCATCGGGGACGGCGGCGACGACACCCCCAACCGGCGCGAGCCGACCCGGCTCAACACCGGGATCACGGTGGTCGGGAAGCGGTCGGTGATCCCCCGCGGGGCCCGGATCGGACGCAACGTCCGGGTCGCCGAGGGCGTCCGGGCGACCGACTTCGTGCGCAAGGTCGTCCCGGGCGGCGGCTCGGTCGATCGGATCGAAGGCCCCGCGAAACCGCGGCCTCGCTCGATCGTGGCGGCGGGAGAGCGGTCCGAGGACCTCGGCTAGACTGTCCGTCCCATGGCGCCGAACGGAACGGACCTCGCCGCGCGGATCGCTGGCCCACCGGCTCCGGCCATCGTGGAAGGCTGGCTGACCGGGCTGGGCCTCGTGCCATCGGAGCGGATCGACCGGGATGGCGTGGCGGCCTGGGACGTGGATCTCGACGGGCGCCGCCGGTTCGACATCCGGATCACCCTGATCCTCGATCCGGCGCTCGGTCTGATCTCGTGGGTCCATTTCGCACCGCCGATCGGCGACGGCCTGCGCAAGGCGTACCGGACCCTGCTCCGCTGGAACGACGAGTTCCCGTTCGTCAAGTTCTCGATCGCCGAGGATGGCCGGCCGACCCTCAGCGCCGAGATCCCGACCCGTTTCCTCGACGCCGATGAGCTGGGGCTGGCGCTGGCCCGATCGGTCGCCATCTGCGACGCGCTCCTGCCCGAGACCGCCGGCTGGCTGTGGATCGGCGGTCGGATGCCCGATCGGAGCGCCCGGGTCCCGCGCAACGCCGACCTCCTGGCCCGCTATGCGGACCGCTTGCCCGAGTTGCTGGGGCCGTGAATCGGACGATCGTCGGGCGCCTCGGGGCGGTCGTCGTCACCGGCGCGCTGGCCCTGCCGCTGGTGCTCGGACCGGTCGGAGCGCCGGCGGTCGAGGCGGCCAACCCGCGGTTGACCCTGATCGGGACGGCTCGCTACACCGTCCAGCCGGACAAGCACCGGGTTCACGTCGCGGTCGACCTGGTGGCCACCAACCGGGCCCAGGAAACGATCTCCACCAAGTTCGTCTACGACCACGCCAACCTGGCCGTGTTGCCCGGGACGACCGGGTTCCGGGCGACCGATGGCAGCACGAAGGTCGGCGTCTCGGTCGCGTCGCGATCGTCGGCCTCGACGCTGCTGTCGATCCATTTCGCGAAACGGCTGTCAAGCGGCACCTCGACGACCCTTCACCTGGATTTCGAGCTGCCCGATCCGGGCGGCTCTCCGGCGCGCTCGGTCCGGGTCGGTCCATCGCTGGTGGCGTTTCCCGTCTGGGCCTTTGGCAGCCCCGGCGTCGCCGGCTCGTCGGTCAGCATCCGGTTCCCGAGTGGGTACCAGGTCAGCGTCGGGGCGGGCAAGCTGGGCAAGCCGACGACGACGCCAGACGGCTCGACCACCCTCTCGACCGGCAACCTGGCCGATCCGTTCTCACTGTCCGGCTACGTCCTGGCCGACCGGCCGGGTGCGTTCATCGAGACGCCGCTCGAGGTGACCCTGCCGAGCGGCACGGCCAGGTTCACGATCCGGGCCTGGAGGGACGATCCAGCCTGGGCGAAGAAGGCGGCGTCGATCCTGAGGAAGGCCCTGCCCGCGCTGGCCGTCACGATCGGTTTGCCCTATCCAAGGACGGGCACGATCGCCGTCGAGGAGTCGGTCGCCCGGGCGATCGACGGCCAGGCCGGGCTCTACGACCCGTCGACCGCCACGATCCGGCTCGCCTACACGGCCGAGCCAGCGGTCGTCCTCCACGAGGCCGCCCACCTGTGGTTCGATGGCTCGACCTTCGCCGACCGCTGGATCGTCGAGGGCCTGGCCAGCTATGCCGCCCAGGGCGCGGCGGCCCAGCTCGAGCTCAGCGACGGCGGTGGGGCGGCGACCGACGGCAGCGGGGCGGCGGCTCCTGGGCCGGCGTTCCCGCTCAACGGCTGGACGGCCGAGCCGGGTCGCGGCGCCGCCGCGCACGAAGCCTACGGCTACACGACCTCGGCTGACCTCATCCGGCTGATCGTCGGGCGGATCCGCCCGGATGGCCTGCGCGCGGTCCTGGTCGCGGCGACGAACCGCCCGACCGGCGACCGGGTGGACTGGCGCGGCTTCCTGGACCTCATCCAGACCGAGGCCGGTGTCGACGCCACCGACCTGTGGCGGACCTGGGTCGCGCGACCGGAGGACGCGGCCCTGCTCGATGCTCGAATGCTGGCCAACTTCCAGAACACCCAGCTGCTGGACCAGGCCGGCGGCTGGAAGCTGCCGACGGTCATCGCCGAGGACCTGCGGGCCTGGCGCTTCGACGAGGCGACGGCGGCGATGGCCGATGCCCGGGCGAACCTCAGCGCCCGCGACGATCTGGCGGTCGCGTCCGCGGTGGCTGGGCTCGATCTGCCACCCAACCTGAAGGCAGCGTTCGAATCCGGTGACCCGGATGCGACCACCGCCGAAGCCTCGATCGAGCGCGCGATCGTCGACCAGATCGTGGTCGCCCAGGCGGCCGGCGCAGAGGCGTCGAATTCGTGGCTCGTCCGGTTCGGATTGCTCGGTCAGGATCCGATCGCCGAGCTGGCCGCCGCGCGGAGCGCGTTCAAGACCGGCGATCTGAGCGCGGCCCAGGCTCGCGCCATCGGGGCGCGCGAGGCGTGGGCGGGAGCCCCGGATCTGGGTGGGTTGCGGCTGCGGACGCTGGGAGCATTCGGGCTGATCGTCGCCCTGGTCGTCCTGCTGCTGGCCACCCGTGCCCGACGACGCCCCCGCCGATCCGCCGCCGACTACGAGTCGGAACTCGGATGAGCGAGCCTCGCCGGGCGACTTGACTGCTACACTCGCCAACCGATCCAGCCCGGGCCGTCCGGGCGTCGAGGGAGGACCCAACCCGACCGTGAGCGTCCCGCGCGCCACCCCGCCCAACGAGGTCGCCGGCTGATGGGGATCCTGCGGACCCGCCCGTCGAACGAGATCCTGTCCGGCGAGTCGGCCGATGTCTATTTCGCCCGTGCCGACAGCGTCCTCCAGCGCGAGGGTCTCGACCCGATGGTCGTGATGGAAGTGTTCAGCCGCCAGTCCGGCGTGCTGTGCGGGATCGACGAGGCCAAGAACCTGCTGGCCCATGTCCTCGGCGATGCCGACTCGTCCGAGGTGACGGTCGAGGCGCTCGAGGACGGCGACACGTTCTCGGAGAAGGAGGTCGTCCTCCGGATCCGGGCCCGCTACCGGCGGTTCGGGCTGTACGAGACGGCGTTCCTCGGGATGCTCGCCCAATCGACCGGCTGGGCCAGCGCCGCCCGCGAGTGCGTCGAGGCCGCGGCGCCGCGGCCGGTGATCTCGTTCGGAGCGCGCCACGTCCACCCGGACATCACCGACGTGCTCGACTATGCCGCAATCGTCGGTGGCTGTGTCGGTGCCTCGACCCCCGCCGGCGCGCGTCTGGCCGGTCTCAATCCGACCGGCACGATGCCCCACTCGCTGGTCCTGATCTTTGGCGACACGGTCGAGGCGGCCCTGGCATTCGACCGCGACCTGGGTCCGGATGTGCCCCGGATCGTCCTGATCGACACCTTCAAGGACGAGGCCGAAGAGGCGCTCCGGGTCGCCCATGCGCTGGGCGATCGGCTGTACGGGATCCGCCTGGATACGCCCGCCGAGCGCGGCCGGGTCACCGCCGACCTGGTGACCGAGATCCGGGCGCGGCTCGATCTCGAAAACTTCCAGCACGTCAAGATCGTCGTCTCGGGTGGCCTCAGCCCGGACCGGATCCGCTACTTCGCCGAGCACGACGCGCCGGTCGACTCATTCGCGGTCGGGTCGTACATCAGCGGTGCCGCCCCGATCGACTTCACCGGTGACATCAAGGAGATCGACGGGCGACCGATCGCCAAGCGCGGCCGGATCCCCGGCCGGACCGAGAGTCCCCGGTTGCGCACGATCGACCTCGCCGGTTGGCGCGACGGCGCCTAGTTAGCGCTCGGGCGGCGGCTCAGCCACGGTCGGTCCGCCGGTCCTGGAGCCGGGCGTAGCGAAGAAGCCCGACGATCGACTTCGCGTCGACGATCCGGCCATCCTCGGCGGCGGCCACCGCCTCGTCGACGGGGACTCGGGCGAGGACCAGCGCCTCGTCCTCGTCGGGCCCGAGCCGCCCGTCGCCGGCGGCCGACAAGCCGGTCGCGAGGTACAGGTGCATCAGTTCGGTGGCAAAACCGGGCGCGGTCCAGAACGTGCCCAGCTTTCGCCACTTGGCCGCCCGATGGCCGGTCTCCTCCTCGAGCTCGCGCGGCGCGGCACGATCGGGATCCTCGATCGCCCCGCTCGTCTCGTCCACGTCGAGGGTGCCGGCCGGGATCTCGAGCAGCGTTCGGCCGGCCGCGGTCCGGAACTGGCGGACCAGCAGAACGCGGTCCTCGGTGTCGACCGCGACGATCGCGACCGCGCCCGGATGCCCGACGATCTCGCGCTGGTGGCGCGAGCCGTCGGGCCGCTCGATCGTGTCAACCCGGAAGGCCAGCGTGCGGCCGCGATGGACGACCCGCGAATCGACGGTCGTCTCGCGGAGCTCAGCCTCCGCCGCCTGGTCGTCGAATGGATCGATGGTGCTCCCCCGGGGGAGATGTCGGGTGGCGCGGGCCGGTCAGGCGGCCGTGGTGGCTGCCGAATCGGAGCTCGCGAGCGCGGCCCCGCTCTCGGCGTCGAACAGGTGCAGCTTCTCGAGGGGGATGACCAGGTTGACGATGTCGCCCGGTCGGACCCGATGCTCCGCACCGACCACCGCGACCAGCTCCTTGGCCCCGGCCGTGACGTGGAGGAGCTCCTCGTTGCCGAGGTACTCCACGACGTCCGCATTGACCTGGACGGCCGTCTGCCCCGCGCCGGCAATGCCGAGGTCGAGGTGCTCGGGCCGGATCCCGGCAACGAGCTTGCGCCCAATGGTCGGGCCGACCGATCCGCGCAGCCGGGCCGGCAGAGGCAGATTGAAGTCCGCGCCCTCGAGCGTGGCGCCGTCGCCCGACCCGCTGACCGACACGTCGATGAAGTTCATCGCCGGGCTGCCGATGAACCCGGCCACGAACCGATTGACCGGGGTGTCGTAGAGCGTCTGCGGGGTGCCGACCTGCTGGAGCAGCCCATCGCTCATGACGGCGATCCGGGTGCCCATCGTCATCGCCTCGATCTGGTCGTGGGTGACGTAGACCATCGTCGTCTTGAGCCGCTGGTGGAGTCGGGCGATCTGGGCCCGGGTCTGGACCCGGAGCTTGGCGTCGAGGTTCGAGAGTGGCTCGTCCATGAGGAACACGGCCGGTTCGCGGACGATCGCCCGACCGAGCGCGACGCGCTGGCGCTGGCCGCCGGAGAGCTCCTTTGGCTTGCGCTTGAGGAGCTTGCCCAGGTCGAGGATCGCAGCCGCTTCGTTGACCCGCTTCTCGATGTCCGCCTTGGGAACCTTGCGCAGCTTGAGCCCGAAGGCCAGGTTGTCGTAGACGGTCATGTGCGGGTAGAGGGCGTAGCTCTGGAAGACCATCGCGATGTCGCGATCCTTGGGGGCGACGTCGTTGACGACCTTGTCGCCGATCCGGAGGGTGCCGGCGGTGATCTCCTCGAGGCCGGCGATCATCCGCAGGCTGGTGGTCTTGCCGCAGCCGGAAGGTCCGACCAGGACCATGAATTCGCCGTCACGGATCTCGAGGTCGAGGTCGTCCACCGCGGTGACGTCCCCGTACTTCTTCGTGACGTGCTCGAACGTGACCGTCGCCATGTCGCGCACACCTCCACCCAGCGGACCGTCGCGAGCCCATGTATCCGGCCGCCGTTGGCGGACTCGGACGGGCTCCATACGCGACCCGTGGGGTCGCAGGCATCTTAGACCGGGGCCCTCGGTGGCGGCAAGGTTTCCGGAGTGGTATCCGGGCGCGACCGGACGGTATCGGAGATGGCATCTGGCGGTCGCGCCGGAGGCCGGTTAGAGGTCGCGTCTTTGCGCCATCATCGAGCGATGCGGATTGTCGACTCGAAGGGCGAGCTGAACCTGGTCCTGGCCCTCGATCTTGGCGGGACCCAGATCCGGACGGCGGCGGTCGACGGAGACGGTGGAGTCCACCACCGCGGGTCGACCGCCACCCCCGTCACCGAGGGCCCGGACGCGATCGTGGCGGCCTGCATCCGGTCGCTCGAAACGCTGGTCGCGGCCGTCGGCGGTGATGACGAGCTCCGCGACCGGCCAATGATCGGGATCGGGATCTCGTCACCCGGGCCCGTCGACCCGAAGCGTGGCGTCGTGGTCGATCCGCCAAATCTCGGACCGGCCTTCCGCGACATCGCGCTGGTCGATCGGCTCGGGGCGGCGCTGGCGTTACCCGCCTTCCTCGACCGCGACACCCAGGTTGCTGCGATCGGGGAGGGGAGGTTCGGCGTCGCCAGGGGCTGCCGCGACTATCTCTACCTGACCGTGTCGACCGGGATCGGCGGGGCGGTCGTCAGCGATGGGCGACTCCTGCGCGGTCCGGATGGCACCGCCGGCGAGCTCGGGCACCTCCTCGTGGATCGCTCGGGGCCGGTGTGCGGCTGTGGCGGACGCGGCCATCTCGAGGCGATCTCGTCGGGCGTGGCGATCGCCCGCGAGGGCCGGGCCGCGGCCGAACGCGGTGACGCCCCGATCCTATCCGCGGCGGTCGACCGACGCGGCACCGCCTTTGGCGCGCGCGATGTGGTCATCGCGGCCGGTGATGGCGACGCCGCGGCCGAACGGATCGTGGCCGACGCCTGCGATGCCGTGGCCGCGGCGGCGGTGACCCTGGTCGACGTGTTCAACCCGGAGCTGATCATCATCGGCGGGAGCCTGGGCCACGGTCTCGGCGAGCGGCTCCTCGGCCGGGCCCGCGCGGCCGTGGCCAGCTATGGGTTCCGGGCCCCGGCGGCCCGGGTCAGGTTCGTCCTGGCCGAGCTCGGTGACGATGTCGGCCTGATCGGCGCTCGCGTCCTCGTCGAGAGCCGACTCGCCACCGCCTGAGCGGAGTGCCGGCCCCCGCCGCCCCGCGCGCCCGCGAATGGCTCAGTGGCTGGTCGGGCGATACGGGTCCAGGTCGACGCCCGGCCCACCGCCGAGGAAGTCGAAATCGGCGCCCTCGTTGGCCTGCAGGACGTGCTCCTGGTAGAGCTGTCCGTAGCCCCGGGTGAAATGCGGCTGGGGTGCGATCCAGGCCGCCCGCCGACGAGCCAGTTCGTCGTCCGCCACGTGGAGGGTCAGCCGCCGACCGGCGGTGTCGAGCTCGATCTCGTCACCATCGCGGACAAGGGCCAGCGGGCCACCGACCGCCGACTCCGGCGCGACGTGGAGGATGCACGTCCCATACGCCGTCCCGCTCATCCGGGCATCCGAGATCCGGACCATGTCGGTCACCCCGACCCGGAGCAGCTTGGCCGGGATCGGGAGCTGGCCCCATTCGGGCATCCCGGGCGCGCCGATCGGACCGCCCTGTTGCTGGACCAGCACCGAGGTCGCGTCGACCTCCAGGTCCGGGTCGTCGATCCGGGTCATCAGGTCGTGCTTGTCCCGGAAGACCACCGCCCGGCCACGATGCTGGAGAAGGGCCGGGCTGGCCGCCGACTTCTTGAGAACCGCCCCGTCCGGGCACAGGTTGCCGCCAAGGATGACCGTCCCGCCGTCGGGCGCGAGCGGGTGGTCGGCGGTCCGGATCAGGTCCGGGTCGAGGATCTGCGCCCCGGCCACGTTCTCGCCGATCGTTCGCCCGTTGGCCGTGATCGCGTCGCGGTGGAGCAGTGGCAGGAGCTGGGCGAGGACGGCCGGCAACCCACCGGCGTAGAAGAAGTCCTCCATCTGGCGTTCGCCCGAGGGCTTGACGTTGGCCAGGAAGGGTGTCTTCCGCGAGATCTCGTCGAACCGCGACAGCGGCAGCTTGAGACCGACCCGCCCGGCGAGGGCGACGAGGTGGACGACCGCGTTCGTGCTGCCCCCGATCGCCATGTCCGCGGTGATCGCGTTGTCGAACGCCTCCTGGGTCAGGATCCGGGTCGGTCGGAGGTCTTCCTCGACCATCCCGACGATCCGGGCACCGGCCTGCTCGGCGTGGACCGCCCGGCGGGCGTCGACGGCCGGGATCGCCGCGTTGCCGGGGAGGGTCATCCCCAGGGCCTCCGCCATCGAGGCCATCGTCGATGCGGTGCCCATCACCCCGCAGTGACCGGCCGAGCGGGTGATCCAGCTCTCCATCTCGGTCCATTCCTCGTCGCTCATCCGGCCCGCCCGGCGATCGTCCGAGGCCGCCCACACGGCCGAGGCGCCGGGCAGCTCCTGGGTTCCGCGGATGCCCCGCAGCATCGGCCCACCGGTGACCATGATCGAAGGGATGTCGGCGCTGGCGGCGCCCATCAGCATCGCGATCGTGGTCTTGTCGCAGCCGGCCAGCAGGACGACGCCGTCAAATGGGTAGGCCCGGATGTTCTCCTCGACCTCCATCGCCATCAGGTTCCGGAACAGCATCGTGGTCGGCTTCATCAGGATCTCACCGAGCGACATGACCGGGAACTCGAGCGGGAAGCCGCCGGCCCGCCAGATCCCGCGCTTGACGTGCTCGGCCAGGACCCGCAGGTGGACGTTGCAGTTGGTCGCCTCGCTCCACGAGTTGGCGATCCCGATGACCGGCCGGCCGTCGAACACGTCCGCGGTGAAGCCCTCGGAGCCGATCCAGGCCCGATGGATGAACCCGTTGAGGTCGGTCGACCCGAACCACAGCCGGCTACGGAGCGGGGGCATCGCTGTCGGTCCTACCTTTCGTTGCGCGCCGCCCGCGCCGGACGCTGACCGGCCTAGGTCCGACGACGGCCTCGGCTGAGCCCGATCGCGAGGACGAAGGTCGCCGCGGCGGCGATCCCGGCCAGCAGGAACATCCAGGTCGAGTCCGAGGCCGGCGGCGGGGTCGGTGCCGGCGGGGCCGTCAGGGCGGTGTTTGGCACGTTGACCACGTCGAGGGTCACCGTGGCCGTATCGCACAGGGCCGTCGCGTCGCAAACCTGGTAGGTGAAGCTATCCGGTCCGCTGTAGCCCGGGTCGGGGGTGTAGGTGATCGCGCCGGTCGTCGGGTTAACCGACACGGTGCCGTGGCTCGGACCCGTCGTGACGGTGACGCTGGTCGGGTCGAGATCGCCGTCGGGATCCGTGTCGTTGCCCAGGACGTCGATGCTGGCCGAGCCGTTCTCGCTGACCGTGGCGCTGTCGGGGGCGGCCACCGGTGGGTCGGCGGCGGCGGTGACCGTGACGCTGACCGTGGCCGTGTCGCACAGGGCGGTCGCGTCGCAGACCTGGTAGGTGAAGCTGTCGAGCCCGCTGAAGTTCGGGTCCGGGGTGTAGGTGATCGCGCCGGTCGTCGGGTTGACCGAGACGGTGCCACTGGTTGGCCCGGACGTCACCGACACGGTCGTCGGGTCGAGATCGCCGTCGGGATCCGTGTCGTTGGCCAGCACATCGACGATCGTCGAGCCGTCCTCGGCGACCGTGGCGCTGTCGGCGTTGGCGACCGGTGGCTGCGGCGCCGCGGTGACGGTGACCGTGACGGTCGCCGTGTCGCACAGGGCGGTCAGGTCGCAGACCTGGTAGGTGAACGTGTCACCGCCGACAAAGCTCGCATTCGGGGTATAGGTGATCGCGCCGGTCGTCGGGTTGATCGCCACCGTGCCGTTGGTCGGGCCGACGGTGACGGTCACGCTGGTCGGGTCGATGTCGCTGTCGGGGTCGGTGTCATTGGCCAGGACATCGATGATGCCCGAGCCGTTCTCGACGACCGTGGCGCTGTCGGCCACGGCGACCGGCGGACTCGGCGCGGCGGTGATCAGGTCGTCCGGCTGGTCGCCAGCCGTTCCGCTGTCGCTGTCGGAGACCGCGGAGAAGGCGGCGCCGAGGGTCTGACCCCGGTACCCCAGCGACGCCTGGTTGACGATCGTGGTCGCTCCGGCCGTACCCGCGTCGACCGAGACCCGGAACCGGATCGAGGTCGTCGCACCGATGCCCAGGGTGCCCCCGTTCGTGGCATCGGCCCCGGCCCCCAGCCTGACCGTCACGATCCCCGCGACGACCTCGCCCTGGTCGTCGCCCGCGGCATCGGTCTTCGCCCCGGCATTGGCTCCCGACAGGATCTGGAGCGAGCCCGGGACGTAGGTCGTGCTGGCCGGGATCGGGTCGGTCAGGACGACGTCGGTGGCCGGATCGTTGCCGTTGTTGATGACGTCGACGGTGTACTGGATCTGGTCGCCCGGGACCAGGTTCGCGGCATTGACGTCGACGCCGTCCTTGGTCGCGTCGAGGTGCGGCTCGAAGACATCGACGGCGAAGGTCAGAGCCTGCGGGTAGTAGGTTTCGCCACCCGTGGTGAAGGTCAGGTTGGCCGTGGTCGCGCCGTTGGGCACCAGGCCCGTCGCATCGAGCCGGTCGACGTCCCAGCCGAGCTGGTTGACGTAGTTCGGGAGCTTGGTGGTCACCGTCGTCCCGAGATCCGAGATCGTCGAGTTGAACACGTTCGTGGTGGGGTTGTTGGCGTCCGAGACGTTGACCCCGCCGATCTGGAACTGGTCGCCGGTCAGACCGAGATCGCCCTCACCGGAGACCAGCCCGACCTCGGCATTGACCGTGCCCGTCGACGGCGTGACAAACCCGCTGACCGCGGTCGTGATCGAGGTCGGCGCGACCGCGTTGACGACCGCGAACCCGTCGAACACGGTCAGGTTGCGGAGCGGCTGGGCCGGGTCGTCGTAGGCGATCACGAGCGACCAGCCGCCGTGGCGGTTCGCCCCGGTGGTGGCCTGGATGTCGGCCACGGTGTAGTCGCCATTGGGATCGGCCAGGGCGTTGACCTGGGCGGTCACATCGGCGAACGCGGCGTAGATGTCCGGGGCGTTGGTGTCGACGGTGGTCGCCGTCACGGTCGCGTAGGCCGTGCCCGGGACGGCCAGCTTGACGGTGTCGCGGGCCGCGTTCACGGACGTGGCCTGCCAGTACAGGCCGGCGAACTCGACCGTCGCGCCGGCCGGCAGGGCAAGCGTCGCGCGGCTCGAGTCGGCCGTCGTGGCATCGCCATCGATGTCGACCAGGACCATCGCGTAGCTGTTGTTGTTGGCCGCTCCGCCGCTGGCCGATCCGTCGCGGGCGCCGGCGCAGGCCGGATTGGCGTTGGGGCAGGTGACGATCGTATTGCCGATCAGGGCGATCGAGCCGTGGGTCGTCGTCTGGTAGCGGATGTCATAGGTCCGGATGACGTTGGACGCGTCGACGACCTGGGCGCCAAGCGGCGCCAGGATCAGCGCGAATGTCGTCGACAACGCCAGCAGGGCGCGCAGATGCGACCGCCGCCAAGTGG
>Ga0209726_10007133_pt1 | contig 12622 bp, 16 predicted proteins | sample Subgrocontami54m_FD_187453 | JGI IMG/M metagenome (GOLD analysis project Ga0209726, IMG submission 187453) | Subsurface groundwater microbial communities from S. Glens Falls, New York, USA - GMW46 contaminated, 5.4 m (SPAdes) (version 3) | ecosystem: Environmental > Aquatic > Deep subsurface >... | reverse complement strand
CAGCGCCTGCTCACCAACTCGGCCAAGCTGGTGAACATCATCGGCGGCTACGGCTACAAGCCGACGCTTGCCAGCATGGCGCACTGCGTCGACAGCGCGGTGGCGGGAAAGATCGTCTGATGCCGATCGTGCTCGCATGCCACAAGGGGATCGGCCCGGCGGTCACCGGCACGGCGCTGGTGGCCGAGGACAACTTCTCCGCCCGCTACGACCTCGACCGTATCAAGGGAGTGTTCTCACGGCCCGCGCACAAACTTTACGGTCACAGCTATGTCGACAAGGTGCTGGTGCTGGTCACGGCCAAGGGCGGCGTCGCCTCGGCCTGGATGCTGCATGAAATGAAGGCGCGCGGCCTGGCGCCCAAGGCCATCGTCTTCGACCGCGCCAACACCATCCTGGCGCAGGGCGCCGCCTTTGCCGGGCTCACCCTGGTCGACCGCTTCGCCGCCGGCTGCCCCACCACGCTGATCCGCACCGGCGACGAGCTCGCGATCGAGCCCGCCAAGGGCGTGGTGACGATCCTCAACCGCGACCCCTGACGTCGTTGGGCGATTTGTCACAACGGCCGCGGTGCCGGCATCGCCTATGTCAGGCCCATGATCGAATACGAGGACGCCGCTGCCCGGCCGCCGCGCAACCTGATGCGGGCGATGCTGCGCGGCTTTGCGCAGCGCTGCCCCGCCTGCGGCGAGGGGCGCTTGTTCGGACGCTACCTCAAGGTCTGCGATCAATGCGCCAAGTGCGGGGAGGCGCTGCATCACCACCGCACCGACGACGCCCCGCCCTACTTCACGATCGTCATCGTCGGGCACATCATCGTCGGCGGCGTGCTCGCGCTCGAGAAGGGGCTCAGCCCCCCGACCTGGGTGCATCTGGCGATCTGGCTGCCGCTGACGCTGATCGCCTCGCTCTGGCTGCTGCCGCGCGTCAAGGGCGCCCTCGTCGGCCTGCAGTGGGCGCTCTACATGCACGGCTTCGAGCCGGTTCGCGGCAGCGGCGCCTCGAATGCAAGCGCAAATCGCCTCGCAGGCCCGAGCCTCGAGGATTTGTGATGAGAGGAGCAGGGCGTTCTTTGCCCGTGAACCTCGAAAGCGCGAAGATCCCCCACGCTTGGTCGCTCACCCAGGACCAGCCGATGCTGACCCTGCACGCCAGCATCGCCGACGCGCGCGCGCTGCGGCGTGGCCCACGCCACCGTGGAGACCGAATGCGAGAGCTGCGCCGATGACCCCAACGAATGCCGAGCCAGCGGTTTGCATCGCCGCATGGGATGGATGTCCGCGGCACGGCGGCTTCGCCCCGGCAACTGACGGAGCCAACGAGGGTGCAAGTGTGCCAGGAGCCGAAGAAAACAGCCGCCAATGATCAGACGCCATGCGCTTTCTGGAGCACGCAGATGTGGTGAGTTGCGCCACCACGCGAACGCCTTCGCGGGCAGCCGCTATAATTAAAACAATAATTCAACCTGATGCGCGGGCGTGCTAGCAAGCTTCGGGAACGGACCGAAACAGCGGTAAATCTCGGCGTCGGGCATCGAGATCTGCAAAATTTGCAGGGAGTCACGGCGGTCGGCAGCGAGAAGAGCTTCACGAGGGCTCCAGCCGTGCGCGCGCGAACGTTTGCCTTGCTTGCCTTGCTCGGGCTGATCGCCGTCTACGATGCGGCCGGGGCGCAGAGCCGGGACGAGCGGTGCTCGTTCGACGGTATCGTTGTCACCAAGGCGGCCTGCTACGCGCTGCGGGGCGAGGAACCTGATTTTCTGACCCAGGCAGGAATCAATCCGGGCATTGGCCTTTTTTTGGCCCGCGAATACAGAGCCGCCCTGCTAGAATTCGGGCGGTTCTGGGTGAAGTTTACCCGCGGTACGGTTGGCGCTGCCACTACCATCCTGATTCTGTTCCTCACGGTGGTCGCGTTCGCGCTCAGGTACCGTCATTCATTCACGGCAGAAAGATTCGCTGCCCTTCGCAATAAGGCGAGCGAAGTAGCAAGGACCGTGGTCCCGCGGTTAGGATTATTTGCGCGCTATGCGTTGGTTCCATTCATAATAGCAGTCGGCACGAGCGAATGGTATGAGAAGCTCGACGAACCATTTGGTTTGCTGTGGTTCTCCAGCGGGCTGCCGGTAATTCTCATACCCGCATGGCCCCATACAATTATCCTAGGGCTCTGTTTGCAAGCGTTTGCGGTGCGTGCACACCAAATCGCATCCGGCTTGCCGCCAAAAGGCAGGTTCTGGCGATCCTATGCGTTGTTCATGAGCTATGTGCTCACCCTGTTTACAATCAGCTATGTCGGACCTGTCGTAATATATTTCATCCCGTATCTGGGTCTCTCGCGTACGCTGCTGGGCATGCCTCTCGGATTACTGTTGCTCACTCTAATCACCATTAGCTGCATACTTTGTGCGGGTTTGGTTGCGCGCTGCTCGCTCATGCTGCCGGCCGCCGCCATCGGCCATCCACTTTCCCCGCTGCGGGCCATGGAATTAATCCGCGGAAAAGTGTGGCAGTTGAATATCGTTGTAGCAACATTCGCCGCACTCAGCGCGGGATTAAACTGGGCGCTCGGCCAGGCTCTCACGCTCGTTCCCAATGGCAGTCTGCGACAGCTCGGGATTAATGTTGCGGGCCAACTATCGGTTTATGTGGCAACCGCGTTGATAGCGTCGGCCCTGTCGATCTTCTACCGCGAGCTGGTCGCGCCCGCTTACGCCGACACCGTCGTGCCCGCGCCCACAATCCTCGATCCTGCTCTTCCGTGAATAACGAACCGCGGACAGGATCTCGCAATCGCCTGCCTCGCCGCTAGCCAGAACCATGCCGAGTGGGCCACGAATGTAGTTGGCGAGCAACTTCGTCGGGAGGGGGTCAAATCTCACCGTGCCACACGCCCGGCGCGATGGCGCGGGCAAACGCCTGCGTAAACAGGCCCGGCCCGAACAGCCCCGCCAGCGCCATGATGGAGGAGTTGGCGCCCTGCAGCTGGCCCTGCTCGGAGGCGCCGACCGGCCGGCTCAGGCCGCGACGCGCTCCAGCAGGCTCTCGAACACGCGGCGCCCGTCGCTGCCGCCGAGCATCGGCTCGAACAGGCGCTCGGGGTGCGGCATCATGCCGAGGATGCGCCGCGAGCGATCGCAGATGCCGGCGATGTTGCGCCGGGCGCCGTTGGGGTTGGCTTCGCTGGTGGCATTGCCGGCGACGTCGACGTAGCGGAAGACGACGCGGCCCTCCGCCTCGAGCTCGTCCAGCGTCGCGTCATCGGCGAAGTAGTTGCCGTCGCCGTGGGCGACGGGGATGCGGATCACTTCGCCTTTCTTGTAGCGGCCGGTGAACAGGGTGTCCGGCTGCTCGACCTTCAGATGCACGTCGCGGCACACGAACCTCAGCGACGCGTTGCGCATCAGCACGCCCGGCAGCAGCCCCGTCTCGGTCAGCACCTGGAAGCCGTTGCAGATGCCGAGCACGGGCGTGCCGGCCCTGGCCCTGGCGACCACGTCGCGCATGATGGGCGAGTGCGCCGCCATGGCGCCGCAGCGCAGGTAGTCGCCGTAGGCAAAGCCGCCGGGCAATACGATGAGATCGCAGGCGGGGGGAACGGCGCTGTCGGCATGCCACACCATGCTCACCGGCCGGCCGACCACCGCCTCCAGCGCGACCTTCACGTCACGGTCGCAATTGGAGCCGGGGAAGACGATGACGGCGGCGTGCATGGCTGCGGCTCACCCGCGGGGCAGGATGCGGAAACTCGCGAAGAACGCGTCGATGGCTTCCTTGTGCTGCTCGTAGTCGTCCTTCAGCGCGCGCGCCATCAGCCGGTAGCGCAGGCCTGGCGTGATCAGGAACTGCACGCTGGCGCGGCGCTCGCCCAGCCCCAAGAACTTGATCTCCGGGCAGGCGATTTCGGCTGTGTACACGACTCGCGCGTCTTCGAGAACCTGCTTGCTGTTGGCGATCTTGACCTTGTCGGGCGTGCCGCAAATCGCCTCCGCCAGCTCCTCCTTGAATTGTGTCTCGGTGTAGCGTTGGGCGAGATCGGCAGGCGCCTTGCTGGCATCGTCGGGAACGGTTTCGACGCCGACCTCGAGAATCAGCCCGGCGGCCATGCTCATTGCGGCGCTCTTTTCCGGGTCGAGCTCCGGCGAGCAGACGGCATCGAGCGTGCCGGGTCCCTCCTCGTGCCTGCAACCGGCGGGAAGGGCCACGCTGTAGCGGAATTTCTCGCTCTCGAAGGTCTTGGTGTCGGCCGCCGCCTGGGCGGCCGCCATCGGCGCGCCGAAGGCCACGAGCAGGGCCAGGCCCGCAAGGCCGAGCGGGGCGGTGGCCGGCGTCATTCGACGAGCTCGTAGGCGTAGTTCTCGATCACCGTATTGGCGAGAAGCTCTTTGCATATCCGCTCCACCTGCTCGCGCGCCCTGCCCTCGTCGGACTCGGCCAGATCGACCTCGATGTATTTGCCCTGCCGCACATCGTTGACGCCGCTGAAGCCGAGGCTGGCGAGCGCGTGCTGGATCGCCTTGCCCTGCGGGTCGAGGACGCCGCCCTTCAGCGTGACTTTGATGAGGGCCTTCATGCTTGTCCTGGTGAGATGGTGAGTGGTGAGTGGTGGTGGCGAGTAACGAGTTCGGCGGGCGTGCCGCACTCAACTCACGCTATTACTCGCCACTCACCATCTCACCACTCACTTTCGTCAATTCGGGTTGGAGCTCACCAGCACCGGGCCGCTGCCCTTCGGGCGCGGGTTCTCGGTCAGCACGCCGAGGCGTCGCGCCACCTCCTGATAGGCCTCGAGCACGCCGCCCAAGTCGCGGCGGAAGCGGTCCTTGTCGAGCTTGTTGGAGGTGGCCGCGTCCCACAGCCGGCAGCAATCCGGGCTGATCTCGTCGGCCAGCACGATGCGCATCTGCTCGTTCTCCCACAGGCGACCGAACTCGACCTTGAAGTCCACGAGGCGGATGCCGATGCCGCAGAACAGGCCAACCAGAAAGTCGTTGATCCTGAGCGCCAGCGCCATGATCTCGTCGATCTCGGGCGGGGCGGCCCAGGCGAAGGCGGTGATGTGCTCCTCGCTCACCATCGGGTCGCCGAGCGCGTCGTTCTTGTAATAGAACTCGATGATCGAGCGCGGCAGGGGCTTGCCTTCCTCGAGGCCCAGGCGCTGCGCCAGCGATCCGGCGGCGACGTTGCGCACCACCACCTCGAGCGGGATGATCTCCACCTCGCGGATCAGCTGCTCGCGCATGTTGAGGCGGCGCATGAAGTGAGTGGGCACGCCGATCTCGCCGAGCTTGGTGAAGATGTGCTCGGAGATGCGATTGTTGAGCACGCCCTTGCCTTCGATCAGGGCGTGCTTCTTGTTGTTGAAGGCCGTGGCATCGTCCTTGAAGTGCTGGATGAGCGTGCCGGGCTCCGGCCCCTCGTAGAGCACCTTGGCTTTGCCCTCGTAGACGCGACGCCGCTTGTTCATTCTCGCTATCCTCTTGTCCGCGTTTCGGTCAGCTGGGTGATTGGGCGCTTCGGACGACTGTTGCCCTTTGAATTTGCAGCATGATTTTGCATGCTGCGGCGCACGACGAGGGGTCCGGCCCCGGGCTCGGGACCACGCCCGGACAGTAGCTCAAGGTGGGGGCGGAAACAATCGAGACACCGGGACGGGCTGGCGTTGTCCCAGGTTGTCCCAAGCGTCGGCCGCCCCTTGATTGATCACAGGGCATCTCTCAGGTTATGGCTCAGACGAGGCCAGTCGTGCATGCCGGCATGCACGGCTGGCGCTAGAATAGTCCATAAACACAACGTCCGGTAGAGCTCTGGAGATTACCCATGACCACTTTCAACGACCGCGAAAAGTCGTTCGAGAAGAAATTCGCCATGGACGAGGAGCTCAAGTTCAAGGCCGAGGCGCGCCGCAACAAGCTGCTCGGGCAGTGGGCCGCGGGCAAGCTCGGGCTGACGGGGGCGGCGGTGGACGACTACATCAAGGCCGTGCGCAGGGCGGACCTGGCCCAGAAAGGCGATGACGACGTGTTCCAGAAGGTCATGAAGGACCTGACCGACAAGGGCGCGAACGTCTCCGCCAAGGAGCTGCGCAAGGCCATGGACGATTTCCTGGCCGCGGCCGCCCAGCAGATCGAGGCCGAAGGCAAGAGCAAGGCGTAGCGGAAGGCCCGCCGCGTCTTCTCGTTAACCCTTGTCGGGGATCTTGTAGAGGCGCACGCCGTAGGCGTCGAACTCGTCCCCGATGGCGCCACCCTCGAGTTTGATCAGACGGTCCTCGCCCAGCACGACTGCGTAAGGCCCGCCGATGCCGCTGAGCGCGAGCCGGGCTTTGGCCGGCTTGTTCTCCATGTTGACCGCGAAGACGTAAGTCGCATCGCCGTGATGCTTCACCAGGGTGGCAATGGCGACGCCCGCGTCGACCGTCACGCGGTTGGGGAGGGACGCAGAGTTCAGCACCGGCGCCAGCCCGCCGATCTGCGCGTTGACGCGCGCAATCTCGCGCACGATATCGGGGTAGCGGAACAGCCCGTCCTCGCGGAAGCTCGGCTGCCACTCGTGCGCGAAATAGAAGATGCCGGACGCACCGTGGATGAGCGCCATCCATACTTCGCTCTTCACCTCGTGCGGCAGCGGCCGGCGCGAGGGGTGGTTGATGTGCGTGGTCTCGATCGCGGCCCACACCGGCTGCCCGGGTTGCGACCACTGCCTGAGGTTGGCGACGCCTTGGCCGACCAGCTCCAGCTTGCCCATGACGTGGCCCTGCCGTTCCTCGGCCGCTGGGTAGATATCGAACGACACGATGTCGGCGCCGCGGCTGGCGGGGCGGTAATAGGCTTCCGGCGCGATTCTGCTGCACTTGCTGCCGCGACCGAACCATTTGGGGTTGGCAACCGCCTGGCCGAAGTTGAGGAAGACGGGCCGCGTGCGATCGAACTCCTGCATCACCCGATAGCGGCGCACGACCTCCTCCGGCAGGATGCAGTCGCCGTAGCCGCCGCGCCCGTTAGCCTGGGCGTTGTCGGGCTCGTCCGCCTGCAGCCAGGCGCGGATGACGTGGGCGTTGGGAAGCGACCGGGCCTCCTTGCTCGGCTCGGCGATGACATAGAGGCCGTGCGCCTCCAGCTGCGCGAGCTGCTCTTCGCTAGGGGCTTTCCAGAGGCCGACGTAAGTGTTGATGCCGACGGCGCTGTAGGCGGCCGCATTGCGCGGGTGCTGCAGCCACACGCCGATGGGGAAAAAATTGGCGTCCTTGGGGAAGCCGTTGGCGAACTCTTGCGCGCGCGGCGGCGATTGCTCTGCCGCCCCCGCCGTCGGCTGGCCCATCAGACCTGCAAGCACCAGCAGCGCCGGCAGCGCACCCCTGGCCATGGATCGGCCAACGCAGTGGCGCAGCGATTGGCAAGAGCGTCGCATCGGTGATGGGCCTCCTCGGTCCTCTGCGGGACTACCTATCGACCGCAGCTGGCGCCTGCCATGGGTCTGAGGGGGCGTGGTAAATGCTTTGCGCGCTGGGGTTGGGGGGCAGGGCGTTTGGCCTGTCGACAGCGATGCATTGACTTGGGGCGGGCGCCTCTTTACCTGCTTTGAGACGAACGCAGTGAGGCCGCCCCAGCCTGAGGAGGAGCCCATGAATCGCAAGTCCCACGCGGCCCGGCGCGCCAGCATGGCCACCGTCGATCCGATCTGGGCGGAGCTTCGTGAGGAAGCCGAGGAAGCCGTGCGCAAGGAGCCGGCGCTCGGCGGCTTCATCTATGCCACCATCCTGAGCAAGGACCGGCTCGAGGACGCCGTGTGCCACCGCCTGGCGCAGCGCCTCAATCATTCCGACGTCGATGCCGGGCTGATCGCCGAGACGTTTGCCCACGTGCTCGCAGATCAGCCTCAGCTCGGCCGCGCCTTTCGCGCCGACCTCGCCGCTGTCTACGACCGCGACCCGGCGTGCGCCCGCTACATCGAGCCCCTGCTCTACTTCAAGGGCTTCCACGCGCTCGTCACGCACCGCTTCGCCCACGAGCTCTCCAACCAGGGCCGCCGCGACTTCGCGCTCTATCTGCAGAGCCAGAGCTCGCGCATCTTCGCCGTCGACATCAATCCCGCGGCCAAGATCGGCATCGGCATCATGCTCGACCACGGCACCGGCATCGTCATCGGCGAGACGGCGGCCATCGGCGACAATTGCTCGCTCTTGCAGGGCGTGACGCTCGGCGGCACCGGCAAGGAGACGGGCGACCGCCATCCCAAGATCGGCGCCAACGTCATGATCGGCGCCGGCGCCAAGGTGCTGGGCAACATCAAGGTCGGCAACTGCTCCCGCATCGCCTCGGGCAGCGTCGTGCTGAAGGACGTGCCGCCGGAGACGACGGTCGCCGGCGTGCCGGCCAAGGTGGTGGGCCCCGCCGGCTGCCCGGAGCCGGCGCGCACCATGGACCAGCGCCTGCTGCCCGACGATTGCGGCTGCGGCGGCTAGGCTAGGGAGAGACCGGTGGACCCGCAAGAGATGGTGCGCGTGCAGGCCTACCTGCGCAAGGTGTTCGGCGCCAAGACGCTGTCGGTGCGGGCGCGGCCCAAGATCAAGGACTCGGCGGAGGTCTACGTCGGCGAGGACTTCATCGGCACGCTCACCGTCGACAACGAGGACGGGGAGCTCTGCTACCAGTTCCAGATGGCGATCCTGGAGCTCGACCTCGAGGGCATGTGATCGCAGCCTCGCCGCTCAGCGGGGGCTGCGCACGCCCACCAGCGGGGCGGTCGAGTAGGCCTCATTCGGGTCGAGCGACATCCACAGCATCGGATTGAGATAGGACTGGCGCATCAGGAACTCGTAGCGGGTGCGGTGCCACACCTTCACCTCGTCGATCTTGTTGTCGAGGATGAAGTCGCCCTGCAGGGTGCGGGCAGTCAGCACGGCGTGGCCCTCGCCTTTCTCGTCGCGCACCACCGTCATCAGCAGGGCGCTGGCGGGCCAGCCGCGCGCCATCAGACGTTTGCGCTTCAGCAGCGCGTAGTCCTCGCAATCGCCCCTGGTGGTCGGGATCGTCCAGTACTCGGCCTGGCCGTAGATCTCCATGTCGGTGGCGGGCGCGATCTCGCGGTTGACCATGCGGTTGACGCCATCGAGCTCGCTCAGGCGCTCGGGCGTCGCCGAGAAGCGCTGGTCCTCGGGCGACCCTTGCCGGCACTCCTGCGGCATGCGCTGGCAGAACTCGACGAAGCCGTAGGGCGCCTGGGTCACGCCGAACACCCGCATGTAGGGCGAGGCGCGGTCCTTGTTCCTGGGCGCGCTCGCGGGATTGGCCACCGCCGCCGACGGCAAGGCCGGCGCGCCCGCTATCGCAGCCAGAAGTATGACCGCCACCAGTCTCATGACCCAACCCGTCCTCAACTTCGCCACGAAAATACCGCAAAGGCGCTGCGATCTGCTGAGCGGCCGGCTTGCAATTCGAGCCAAGTTTGTAGCGCTCTTGACTAGAATTGCCGGCAGCTCGCACACCGATCCTTAACTACGCACTCACTTTCGAGGTTCCGACCGCCGACGCTGGCAACTGCGTCGCGGCCGCGGCTGCGATACGCGTCAGCCGAAATAGCGCCGCAGCGCGGTCGGGTTCTGGATGTCGAGGAACTGCACGCCGAAGCCTTGCGGGTGATGCCGCATGACGCGGGCGCGCAGCTTGCCCAGCACGACCTCCGTGCCGATCTCCGGCCGCGCCGGAGTGGCGATGGAGGCGCCCGAGATGGACACGTCGAGCACCCGGCAGGACAGCGTGATGCCTTCGGCCAGCTGCAGCGAGGACTCGCCCTTGCTCGGTGCGATGCGCTCGTGCCGGCGCCCGTCATCCTGCCCCAGCTCGCCGCGATTGGCGAGCCACGTCAGCTGCGCGGCGAGCTTCTCGCGCTTGTGCCTGGTGGCGATGATTTTGATGGCGAAGCCGCCGTCGAATTCGCGCACGACCACGCCTTCGATGCCGCCGATGTGATCGAAGTAGGCGACGATCCGCTCGCCGACAGGGACCGTTACCGGCGAAGTGATGGATGCACCACCCGCCGACACATCGACCAGCTTGCAGGAATGCTCCTCCTTGCTCTCGCGCATGAAGCGGCCGAGCAGGGTCACCGAGATGCGCTTGTGCCGGCGCCGGTCCGGCACGATGCGCGACAGTACCCCCTGCGGGCGACGGGCAAAGGTCATTTGGTGGGCAAGCATTTTTGATCGAGCGGGTCCGGTCGCTCACGGGCCCATAGGAGCCACGAGCCCAGTTAACGAGCGGTCTAGATGCACTATGTCGCGAGTGACTTAAGGAAGCTCTAATTGGTGCTTCGTTTGGGGCCACGTATGCCGCTGGCAGCCGGCAATGCCGTATGCGGCGCACGAAAACGCGGGGCGGTCTTAACCTTGCAGCTCGGGCCTAACGCTTGTCGAATTTGCCGTCGGCAAGGCCACCCTCGAACACGCGGAACTGGCGCTGCTCGGTCTTGACGATGCGCGCCTCGCCGGGCCTCGGGAGTCTCGGCGCCGGCTTGCCCAGCCGCTCGATGACGGAGTGGGGCCGCCCATCGGGCCAGATCAGCTCGTGGCGCGTCAGGCGGCGGTTGCGCAGGGGCTCGCCGCTGAGCCAATGCGGAGCCGACGCGGCGCTCATGGCGCCGATGATGCGGCCGATCCTGTTGCCGGCGTGCGTGAGCGGCAGCAGGATGGCTTCCAGCTCCACCCGGTGGCGGCTGTCGCTGCCGCCCTCGATGGTGAGGACGGCGACCGCTCCCTGATCGCAGATCGTCCGCAAGTGCCGCTCGAGCGCGAGCCGGTCCTGGTCGCTCCAGCCCTCGAGGAAGTTGCGCCCGCGCAGCTCCGAGCCGAACAGCTCGCAAAGCCGTGTGCCGGCGAGGCGGAACTGATAGGTCGAGGCCTCGACCCGCTCGAGCATGAAGGTCTCGGACAGGATGCCCGCAATCCTCGACGGCTCGATCTCGAGGCGCTGGGGGGCAAGGCGCCCCGCCCGCAGCTCGTTCCAGTAGCCGTAGAGCGTGTGAAGGGTTCGCTGCTTCATGCCGATGGATGCCCCCTGCCCGCGCACCCCTTGTGCCGAAACGAAACGCCGGCCCGGCGCGGTCTCGCAGCGGAGCACCATTCGTGCCACCCCTGCTGGCGAGGGCGCTGCCGCCACAGTGTTGCGCCAAGCCATTGCCGTTAGGGTTGTCAGGCCGCGGGCCGGCGTGATAGCCGGGGTCACCGCAAGCGCGCTGGAGCGCGACCGCCCTTGGCCTATCGCGAACCGATCTTCAACGTGCCGGGCATCGTGCTGTGGCTGTTGGCCACCTTCTTTGCGGTTCACCTGGTGTGCTGGGGCCTGCCTGCCGAGGACGGCGCCTGGCTGACGGCGGCGCTGGCCTTCATTCCGGCCCGCGCGGGCGGTTTGGCGGGTGAGCTGCCCGGCGGCAGCGTGGCAGCGGTCACCTCATACGTCACGCACATCTTCGTGCACGGCGACGCCGCCCATCTGCTCATCAACTCGGCCTGGCTGCTTGCTTTCGGCAGTCCCGTTGCTCGGCGAACCGATGCGCTGCGCTTCCTTGCGTTCTTCTTGCTCTGCGGCGTTGCCGGCGCGCTGTTCTACCTTGCCGTCAACGGCAGGGTTTTGATGCTGCTGGTCGGCGCATCGGGCGCCATCTCCGGGCTGATGGGGGCGGCGTTCCGCTTCCTGTTCCGCAGTCTCGAGGACGGCGGCCCGCTGGGCTTGGCGAATGCCAGCACGACGCCCCTGATGCCTCTTGCCCGGACGCTGCGCGACCGGCGCATCCTGCTGGCGGTCGCCGGCTGGACGCTGCTCAACATCTTGCTGGCCTGGTGGGCAGTGGGGCTCACCGAGGCCGCGGGCATCGCCTGGGAGGCGCATCTGGGCGGCTTTTACACGGGGCTGCTGCTTTACGGGCTGTTCGATCGTCCACCAACTGTTGACCCTAATGCGGAAGATTGATGCTGCGCTTGCGGAATAGGTCCCTTGCGCATGCTACCAAAGTCGAACATCATCGCGGACTTAGACGGTGGGCCAGCCCGCTTGGGTAGCCGGCCGGCGGCATGCAGCGCACGAGGGCGCCTTGCACCCCCGCTGTAGCCCCTCCGCTGGCTATGCAAGCGGATGGGAGGAAAAGCCATGAACGTAACTGCGATCCTGCGGCAGAAGGGCCGGGCGGTCACCACCTCCAGTCCCAATGCCACACTGCTGGAGGTGGCCAACAAGCTGGCCGCCAAGCGCATCGGCGCAATCGTCGTCGTCGACACACGCGGGGAGGTCTGCGGCATCATCTCCGAGCGCGACATCATCCGCGCGTTGGCAACCGACGGCGCGGGGTGCCTGACGCGGCCGGTGGCGGAGACCATGACCAAGCAGGTCGTGACCTGCCAGGAAACCGATACGCTCGATGAGCTGATGGCGATGATGACGGCGCGGCGATTCCGCCACCTGCCGGTGGTCACCGACGGGGCCCTCGTCGGCATTGTCTCGATCGGCGATGTGGTCAAGCACCACGTTGCCGAGGTCGAGATGGAGGCCACGGCGATGCGCGACTACATCACGCACAGCTGACGGGCTCAGTGGGGCTGGCGGGGTCAGACCCCTTGCGTCGGCATTGGT
>Ga0209726_10007130_pt1 | contig 12627 bp, 9 predicted proteins | sample Subgrocontami54m_FD_187453 | JGI IMG/M metagenome (GOLD analysis project Ga0209726, IMG submission 187453) | Subsurface groundwater microbial communities from S. Glens Falls, New York, USA - GMW46 contaminated, 5.4 m (SPAdes) (version 3) | ecosystem: Environmental > Aquatic > Deep subsurface >... | reverse complement strand
GGGGGTGCTCAAGACGGGCGCCGCCTACCTGCCGCTGGACGCCTCCACGCCGCGCGAACGCCTCAACTTCATGCTGGCCGACGCGCAACCGGCGCTGGTTCTGGCCGATGAAGCGGCGCGGAATGCGTTCGGCTTCTCCGGTGAAACGCTGTGCCTGAACGCCGGCTGGACGGGTTTTGCGGGCGAAAGCCGCGAAAATCCGCCCGCGGCGGCCGCGCCCGGCGGCCTGGCGTACGTCATCTATACTTCCGGCTCGACCGGGCAGCCCAAGGGCGTGCAGATCGAACACGCGGGTCTGAACAACCTCGTGCACTGGCACCGGCGCGCCTTCGCCGTCACGCCCGCGGACCGCGCCATGCAGATCGCGGGGCCGGGCTTCGACGCCGCGGTCTGGGAACTCTGGCCATATCTTGCGGCGGGCGCGTCGGTGCACGTCACGCCGGAATCCATGCGCGCCATGCCCGCGCAGCTCCTGGAATGGATGGCCGCGCGGCGCATCAGCATCGCCTTCCTGCCCACGCCGCTGGCCGAAGCGGTGCTCGACGAAGCGCCGCCGAAGGACCTGGCCTTGCGCGTGCTCCTGGCCGGCGGCGACGCCTTGAAGCAGCTCGGCGCGACGCTCGCCTCCTACGGGTCGTTGGCCATGTTCCACATCGTCGGCGTGACGCCCGAGGCCCGGACGCTCGAGGAAGCCTTCGGCGGGCGGGCCCCCCGGGCGCGGATCGTCGTCGAGCCCGGCGCGCTCGATCGTACCTACCGGAGCTTCGTCCCGGAAAAGGAAAAGGCCGACCTGGTCGTCTTCGGGACGCCGCATCTCTCTCTCTTCGAGGTGCGCCTCCTGGCCGAGCTGCTCCGGGGCAGGCGCGTCCACCGCGACACGATGCTCCTGCTGACCACCAACCGACCCGTCAAGGCGCTGGCCGACCGCCTGGGCTACACGGCCGTCATCGAGGCGGCCGGCGGGAAGATCCTGGCGGGACCGTGCTACTACATCATGTCGCCGCGAGAACTGGCGCGCCGGCACGGGTTCAGGACCATCGTGACCGACTCGGCCAAGCTCGCCAACATCATTCCGGCCTCGGGCTACAACGCGATCTTCCGGCCGACGGCCGACTGCGTGGAGGCGGCGGTCACGGGGAGGATCTCCGCGTGACTGCGTCCCCCGTGATCCTGACCGGCCACGCGGGGGTCGGGGAGCTGGTGGAGGGCGAGGCCCTCGTCTCCCCCGACGGCTTCAGCGCCCGCTACGATCTCGACCGTGTCACCGGCCGCATCTCCCGGGAGTCCCACGCCCTCTACGGAGCGTCCATCGCGGGCAAGGTCCTGGTCTGCCCGCTCGCCAAGGGAGGCTTCGCGACTTCGTGGGCGCTGTTCGACCTCCGCTCGCGGGGGCTCGCGCCGATCGCCATGCTCTTCACCTGGGCCAACCCCGTCATGGTCCAGGGGGCGGTCCTGGCCGGCATCGCCCTCATGGACCAGCTCTCCCCCGACCCGATGAAGGCGATCCGGACGGGGGACCGGGTCCGGGTGGATCCGAAGGCCGGCCGCGTGGAAGTCATCACAAGGGCTCAGTGATGGGATTCGCCACTCTTGCGGCGATCATGGACAATATTCGCCGTATTTGATGCGAAGAATAGGTTTGCGTTGCGACGATTGAAGCATATAATCTCCGCATGGAATGCGGAGAATGACTCTGTACATCTATGACCAACCAGATTGGCCCAAGTTTCGCTGGAACCACGAAAGCCTGCACAAAGGGCCGGGGGCCGTCCGCCACAAGCAGGGCCGTCTCCTTGGTCGAATGGAAGGCCTTGGGTTCAAGTTTCAGCAAGAGGTAGTCCTTAAGACTCTCACGGAGGACGTACTCAAAACCACCGAGATCGAGGGCGAAAGGCTCGATGCTGATCAGGTCCGCTCCTCAATTGCGCGCCGCCTCGGCATGGATATCGGCGGTCTCAAGCCCGTGGACCACAATGTCGAAGGCATCGTTGAGATGATGCTGGATGCCACGCGTCAATATGATCAGCCCCTCACCACCGAAAGGCTGTTTTCGTGGCATGCATCGTTGTTTCCCACGGGACGTAGCGGTATGACCCGGATCAGGGTCGGTGCCTGGCGCGATGACAGCACCGGCCCAATGCAGGTCGTCTCCGGCCCGGTCGGCCGCGAACGCGTCCATTTCGAGGCTCCTGCCGCCGCAAGGCTTGATCGAGAAATCCAGCTCTTCCTAGATTGGTTCAATGCAAACGGTGACACCGATGCGATGCTGAAGGCTGGACTGGCCCATCTCTGGTTCGTGACCATCCACCCTTTTGACGACGGCAACGGCCGCATCGGGCGCGCGATTGCCGATATGGCCCTGGCGCGCTCCGAACGAACTCCACAACGCTTCTACAGCATGTCCTCGCAGATCCGGCAAGAGCGCTCTGCGTACTACGAAATCTTGGAGCAGACACAGAAGGGGACGATGGACGTAACGCCCTGGATGGACTGGTTCTTAGGCTGCCTCGACCGTGCCTTAGACGAAGCTCAAACCGCCTTGGGCGCGGTGCTCTCCAAAGCACACTTCTGGGAGGCCATCGGGACCGTTCTGCTCAACGAGCGCCAGCGCACTATGCTCAATCGTCTGCTTGAGGGTTTCGAGGGAAAACTCACCACGTCGAAATGGGCGAATCTTGCCGAGTGTTCCCAAGACACCGCCCTACGCGACATCCTAGGTCTCGTCGAGCACGGCGTTCTCATCCGAAATCCGCAAGGCGGCCGCAGCACCAGCTACGCCCTGGCCAAGATTCAATAGCTCTCGGCGCTCTTTCCGATGAGGCTGCACCACGCGATCGCCGAGTCGTCGGACGTCAACCGGCGCTGCATGCTGATGATCCCCGGCTTCACGGGCGAGGTGCCGTCGGACAAGCTGTGATACGCTCCCGCGTTGTTGGCGGGACACACTTCCCGGGGGGACAGACATGTACGATCTCTTGCTGAAGGGCGGCACCGTCGTTGACGCGGCGAGCGGCCTCGACGGGGTCCTCGACGTGGCGATCGAGAATGGGAAGATCGCGCGGATCGCCGCGGGCATCGCCGCCGGCGAGGCGGCGCGGGTGATCCAGGTCGGCGGCAAGCTCGTCACGCCGGGGCTGATCGATTGCCACGCCCACGTGTTCGAGGGCGTCAACCGCACCGGGGTCAACCCCGATCTGGCCGGGGTCTACGCCGGCGTCACCACCATCGTGGACGCCGGGAGCGCGGGGGCGGCCACCTTCGAGGCCTTCCCGCGCCACATCATCCCGCGGTGTCACACGGAGATCGTGCCGTTCCTCCATATCTGCCAGACGGGCCTCGCCACGATGCCGGACATCATCGCCGAGAGCAGCGTGGACCTCGAGGACACGGTGCGGGTGGCCAGCCAGTACCAGGGGCTCATCCGTGGGATCAAGGCGCGCATGGTGTCGCCCGCGCTCGAGATCATGGGCATGGAGATGCCGAAGCTGGCCAAGCGGGCGGCGCGGGAAGCCGGCATCAAGCTGATGGTCCACATCGGGGACACGACGAAGCGCTACGATCCGAAGGTGATTCACCCGCTGCTCTCGCTGCTGGAGCCGGGCGACATCCTGACCCACTACTTCACGCCGAACCCGGGCGGGGTCCTCGACGCCAACGGCAAGCTGGTGCCCGAGGCGCGCGAGGCCGCCGACCGGGGCGTCTGGTTCGACACCGCGCACGGCCGGATGAACTTCAGCTTCGATGTCGGCCGCCGCATCATCGACCAGGGCCTCCTTCCGCACTGCATCAGCACCGATCTGACCGTGCCCGGGCGGCTCCAGACGGTGCACAGCATGACCGAGATCATGACGCGCTTCCTCGGCTTGGGCTTCACGCTGGCCCAGGTGGTGACGATGTCGACCACGAACCCCGCGAAGGCCATCGGCGTCGAGCATCGGCTCGGCCGCCTGGAGGTAGGACGCCAGGCCGACGTCTCGATCCTCGAGCTCCGGCAGGGCGACTGGATGGTCTACGACATCCTGGGCGCAGGCCTGCGCGTCGATCGCGCCTTTCTCCCGCATCTCACGGTGAAGCGGGGCATCGTGTTCGCGCCCGACTTCGGGCCGCGCCCGTGGGGCTGGGAGCCCGATCGCGTCCTGCCCGCGGGCCCCATCGCCGGGGGCTGCTGCTAGCCGAGACTGACTTCTAAGGAGGACTCGATGATCTCGAAGAGCAAGAGTCCCGACGTGCGCATTCCCGACGTGCCGATCACCGAGTACGTGCTGCGCCACGCGGCCCGGCTCGGCGACAAGCCGGCGCTGATCGACGGGCCGACCGGCCGCACCCTGACGTACCGCCAGCTCGCTGAGAGCGTCAAGCGGGCGGCGGCCGGCCTGGCCAAGCGGGGATTCAAGAAAGGCGACGTCTTCGCGATCTACAGCCCCAACCTGCCCGAGTACGCCGTGGTCTTCCTCGCCGTCGCCTCCCTCGGAGGCATCAATACCACCGCGAACCCGCTGTACACGGCCGATGAGCTGGCGAAACAGCTGGCGGACTCGCGGGCCCGGTTTCTGGTGACGGTGCCGCCCTTCCTCGACAAGGCGCAGGAAGCCGCGAAGAAGAGCGGGATCGAGGAGGTCTTCGTCTTCGGCACGGCGGAAGGCGCCACGCCCTTCTCCGATCTCCTCCGGGCGGGGGACGAGCCGCCCGCCGTGCGCATCGACCCACGAGAAGACCTCGTCGTCCTGCCGTATTCGAGCGGGACGACCGGCCTCCCGAAGGGCGTGATGCTGACTCACCGCAACCTGGTGGCGAACCTCTGCCAGGCCGAGGGCATGGAGAACTTCGAGGGATTCTCGGAGAGCGATATCACGATGGCGTTCCTGCCCTTCTTCCACATCTACGGCATGGTCGTCATCATGATGCTGGGGCTTGCCGGCGGCGGCACCATCGTGGTGATGCCGCGCTTCGACCTCCAGGAGTTCCTCGGCCTCATTCAGAAATACAAGGCGACCATCCTCCCGTTGGTCCCGCCGGTCGTTCTCGGGCTGGTCAAGCACCCCGCCGTCGCCCAGGCCGACCTGTCGAGCGTCCGGCTGGTCTTCTCGGGCGCGGCGCCGCTCGGCGAGGAGATCGCGCGTGAGCTCGGCCGCAAGCTCAAGTGCCCCGTGGTCCAGGGCTACGGCATGACGGAGGCGAGCCCGGTGACGCACCTGAGCCCGACGAAGAACGCGCCGATGAAGCCGGGGTCAGTCGGGTGCGTCGTGCCGAACACGGAAGTGAAGATCGTCGACATCGTGACGGGTGAAGAGGTGCCCCAGGGCAAGGACGGCGAGCTTTTGATCCGCGGGCCGCAGATCATGAGGGGCTACCTCAACCAGCCCGGGGAGACCGCCGCGTGTCTCGACCGCGAGGGCTGGTACCACACCGGTGACGTCGGCTACGTGGACGACGACGGGTTCTTCTTCATCGTGGATCGGACCAAGGAGCTCATCAAGTACAAGGGCCTGCAGGTCGCCCCCGCCGAGCTGGAAGCGCTGCTGGTAACCCATCCGGCTGTCCTGGACGCGGCCGTCGTGCGGAAGGCCGACGAGGAGGCGGGCGAAGTGCCCAAGGCCTTCGTCGTCCTGAAGGCGGACGAGGCCTCGCGCGCGACCCCGGCTGACGTCATCATGGGCTGGGTGGCCGAGCGCGTCGCCCCCCACAAGCGCATCCGCCACCTCGAGTTCATCGACCAGATCCCGAAATCGGCGTCCGGCAAGATCCTTCGCCGGATGCTCATGGACAAAGACAAGGCGCGGTAGATCACCACCCCAAGGAGCGCACACGTGGCCAAGAGCGTCGTCACTCTCGAGCGGTTCGCCAAGGGTATGACCTTCGACGAGTACGTCCGGTACGCCGGCAGCGCCGAGAACCTCGCCCGCGAGGCTTTTGGCAGCTATTTCCCCGACGGCGGGGCTCTCGGCGCGCCGCGCAAGGATAACGGCGCGGTGTTCCGCGAGCGCTATACCAAGGCGCGCCTCAGCGACGAGCAGGCGGCCGCCATCACGTGGCTTGTCGCGCAGCCCAACGGGCCGGCGAAAATCCTCGTGATCTCCGAGGACTGGTCGTCGGATTGCCGCCGCGACGTGCCCCTTCTGGCGCGGCTCGCGGAGGCGGGCGGGATGGATCTGCGCATTTTCAACCGCGACGGAAAGAAGGTCCTGGCGACGCGGCGCCCTGATCCCGCCGCCGCCCCCGACGGGAACCACGACATCATGCTCGAGTTCATGAACAAGAAGAACGGCGGGGAGTGGGCGTCGGTGCCGGTCGCGGTGGTCTACACGAAGGACTTCCAGGAGCTCTGCCGCTACATCGAGTACCCGGCCATCTACAACAAGGACCGCATTCGCGCGCGCCAGCAGGCGGCGCGACCCGGCGAGACGCCCGCGCAGGCGAAGGAGCGGGGCATGCGGGAGTTCGGGGCCATGCAGGGCTCGCCCTTCTTCGACCTGTGGGCATCCGCGGCGATCGGGGAGATCATCAGCGCGCTGTACGAGAGGCTGGTGGCCGGGGAGAAGTGAGCGGCGCGCCGGGCGTCCTAACCATCGAGGACCCCGAGGACCCGCGCCTCGCCGACTATCGCGAGATCCGGGACGCGGAGCGGCGGCGGCGCGACGGTACGTTCATCGCCGAGGGGCGCCAGGTGGTGCGCCGCCTTCTCAGCGTGGGGCGCTACCGCGTGCGCTCCGCGCTCTGCACGCCGCCCGCGCTCCACGCGCTCGGTGACGCGCTCGCCGCCGCCGCGGTCCCGACCTACCTGGTTCGTCAGGACATCGTCGAGGCCGTGGTCGGCATGGAGTTCCATCACGGCTGTCTCGCCGCCGGCGAGCGCGGCGCCGAGCCCACGGCGGAAGCCGTCCTCGCCGAGGCGCCGGGGGATCGGCTCGTCGTCCTGGAGGGGCTGGGCGACTCGAGCAATGTCGGCGCGCTCTTCCGGAATGCGCTGGCCTTCGGCGTGGGCGCGGTATTCCTCGCCCCCGGCACCGCCGACCCGCTCTACCGCAAGGCCATCCGCGTCTCGTCGGGCGCGACCGTGGCCCTGCCCTTCGCGCGGTTTGCCGACTGGCCGCGCGACCTCGATCGGCTGCGCGACGCCGGCTACACGGTGTTGGCGCTGACGCCCCGGGCGGAGGCCGTGGACATTGGTGAGCTGGGCAACGGGGGCGAGCTGGGCGACGGGCGCCCGCTGCCCGCGCGGCTTGCCTTGCTCCTCGGCACCGAAGGCCGCGGGCTCAGCGCGGAAGCTCTCGCGGCGGCCGACCTGCACGTCCGGATCCCGATGGCGCCCGAGATGGACTCGCTCAACGTGGCGGCCGCCGGAGCCGTCGCGCTCCACTGGCTGAGCCGGATCGAGTCCAATGCCTCAGCGGCACGTGGGCCACGAACGTGAGAGGGCGCCGCCGGCCACGTCAGGATTGCTTCGTCTCCAGCTCCGCCCAGCGGGAGTAGAGCCGGGCGACCTCTCCGCGCGCGACCTCGAGGGCAGCGTAGCGGGCCTGGAGCGCTGCCGGGTCGGCGGCGATCCCCGGGTCTTCCGCGGCCTGGCGGCACGCCTCGGCCGCGCTCTCCGCGTCGAGAACGGCCCGCTCCATGCCCTCCCATTCTCGTTGCTCGAGGTATCCGAGGCGCTTCGTCCGGGGCCGCGGCGCCGGCGAGGGCGGCGCGCCGGCCTGGGCGCGCGGCGCCGGCGCGCGCGCGGGGCGTGCGGCTTCCCACTGCGCGTAGTCGGCGAAGGTCTCGGCGCCGCCCTCGCCGTCGAGCGCCAGGATCACGGTAGACACGCGGTCGAGCATGAACCGGTCGTGGGTGACGAGCACGAGGCCGCCGTCGAACTCCGCGAGGCTGTCCTCGAGGACCTCGAGCGTCGGGATGTCGAGGTCGTTCGTCGGCTCGTCGAGGATCAGCAGATCGGCGGGCTCGCACATCACGCGCGCGATGAGGATACGGGCCTGCTCGCCGCCCGACAGGCGGCCGACGGGCATCTCGAGCTGCTCGGGACGGAAGAGAAAGCGCTTGGCCCACGAGGCGACGTGAACGCTCCGGCCCTGGAAGGTGACCGCGTCGCCGTCGGGCGCCAGCGCGCGGCGCAGCGATTGCGCGGGGTCGAGGCCTGCCCTGTGCTGCTCGAAGCGGACGAGGCGGAGGCCGTCGGCGCGCTCGATCGTCCCGGCGTCCGGGGCGACCGCACCCGCGAGCAGGTTCAGCAGCGCTGTCTTGCCGCTGCCGTTCGGGCCCATGAGCCCGACGCGCGAGCCGGGCGTGAGGGTGAGGTCGAGGCCGCGGATGAGCGGCCGGCCGCCGAGCGATTTGGACAGTCCGCGCACGGCGATGAGCCGGCGTGTCCGGCGCTGCGAGGAGGTGATGTCGATCCCCGCGGTGCCGGCGGCGGCCCGTGCCCGGACGTCGCCGAGCTCCGCGATGAGACGGCCCGCCTCCTTGATGCGCCCTTTCGCCTTGGTGGAGCGCGCCTTGGCGCCGCGGCGGAGCCACTCGATCTCGCGCCGGACGATGTTGGCGAGCGATTCCTCGTAGGCGGCCTGCCCGCGCAGAAAGTCGTCCCGCCGGGCGAGGAAGTCGCTGTACCGCCCGTCTGTCTGGAAGAGGCCGGCCGGATAGGCGCGGTTCAGCTCCAGCATGCGCGTGGCCACGTGCTCCAGGAAGTACCGGTCGTGGCTGACGATGACGACGGCGCGGACCCGCTCGGCGAGGACACCCTCGAGCCAGAGAATGCCTTCCACGTCGAGGTGGTTGGTGGGCTCGTCCATCAGCAGCACGTCGGGCGCTGCAGCCAGCGCGCGCGCGATGGCGAGGCGCTTCTTCCATCCGCCGGACAGCGTGTCGACCTCCGCGCGCCCGTCGGTGAAGCCGGCGCGGCCCAGTGCCTGCGCACTGCGGCCCGGCCGCTCGCCCTCGTCCACCCCTGTCAGGGCTAGGGCGATGATTTCCTCGACGGTGACGCCCGCAGGGAGGACCGGGTCCTGCGGCACGTAGCCGACGCGCACGCCGCCGCGGACGGAGCGCGTGCCGCCGTCGGCCGACTCCAGCCCCGCCAGGATCTTGAGGAGAGTGGACTTGCCTGAGCCATTGGGACCCACGAGACCGGCCTGGTCGCCTTCGAAGAGCCCGAACGAGAGATCTTCGAAGAGCGACCGGGTCCCGTAGGCCTTGCTGACCGCCTCACAGCTGAGGAGCAGCGACCGGGTCATCCGGCGCTACTTCTCCTTCTTCTTCGGCTTCTTCTTTTCCTTCTTCATGCCCGTGCCCTTCGCCATGTGCTCACCCCCCTTCGTCGGGTGATTATACCGTGCGGTTTCCGAAACCCGCCACGCCCAGTTGACGGAACACGGGGGCTCAGTCCACTATCGTGCCCCATGGGGAACCAGGGCGGATCGCCGAGCCAAGGTGATGCGATGAGGAGGCCCGATGCCTGTCACGCGCTTTGAGGTGACCCAGCGACGTCCGCTCGCCGGGGGACGCGCGTTCGGCGACGTGGGCCGCTACGAAGAGCTGGCGGGCAGGCTCCACCTCGTGGTCGATCCGCAGCACGAGGTGAATCGCGCCATCACCGACCTGGCGCTGGCGCCACGGGATGCGGCCGGGCGCGTCGCCCTTGCGGCCGACGTGTCCATCCTGCTGCCAGTCGATCGCGCGCGGATGAGCGGCCGGTTCCTCGTGGACGTCGTGAATCGCGGCAACACGGTAGCCGTCCCGAACTTCAACCACGCCACGCGCCCGGCATTCGGGCCGGGCAGCGACCCGCATCCGCCCATCGACGCCGGCGACGGCTGGCTCATGCGCCGCGGCTGGGTCGTCGTCTCGTGCGGCTGGCAGTGCGACCTTCCGCCAGGGCTGCCCGGCCTCCTGAGGCTCGAGGCTCCGGAGGCGCTCTTGCCCGACGGCCGGCGGCTCACCGGGCGCGTCTACGTCCAGCTGCAGGCGCCGGTGGACGTGGCCGATTTCCTGCTCTCGGACCGCGGCCACGATGCATACGAAGCGGCGGATCTCGACGAGCCCGGCGCCGTCCTCGTGGTGCGCGACCAGCCTGACGGCCCGCCTGAGGCGATCGCGCGCTCAAAGTGGCGCTTCGCCCGCGTGGAGGGCGAGCGCGTCATCCGCGACGCCCGCCACATCTATCTGGCCGGCGGCTTCGCCAAGGGCCAGATCTACCAGCTCGCGTACACCGCCGTCGGCGCCCGCGTGCTCGGCCTCGGGATGGCGGCGCTGCGCGACTGCGCCGCGTGGCTCAAGCACGGGAGCGCGGCCGAGGGCAACCCCGCGCCGAGCGCGCTTCGTCACGGCTTTGCCTACGGCCGCTCGCAGACCGGGCGCCTCCTGCGCACGATGATCCATCACGATCTCAACGTTGACGAAGCGGGCCGGCGCGCGCTCGACGGCATCATCGCCAACGTGGCCGGCGGGATGCTCGGCGAGTTCAACGACCGCTTCGGCCAGAACTCGAAGGACCGGCCGGCGATGATGGACCACTTCGAGCCGTTCCAGGTGGAGCCGCGCGGCGGCCTCAAGGTCTTCTACACGAACACCTCGTTCGAGTACCACCGCGGCGACGCCTCGCTGATCCACACCGATCCCACCGGTGCGCGCGACGTCGAGCACGGCCCCGACGTGCGCGTCTACCATTTCACCGGCACCGAGCACGGCCTGGGTGTCTGGCCGCCCGCGGACGCGCAGGCCGTCGCGGCGGATCCGCGCGGATGGGCCGAGCGCTCGCAGCACCTCCGCGGTGTCGTGAACTACGGCCGGCTCCTCCGCGCGTGCCTCGTGAACCTCGACCGGTGGGTGACGGAGGGTGTCCCGCCGCCGCCCGGCCGTCATCCGCGGGTCGGCGACGGCACGGCCATCGATCCGGCGACGCTTGGCGCCGTGTTCGGGCGGATCCCCGGCGCCCGCTATCCCGGCCACTGCGCGCAGGCGCAGCGCCAGGACTTCTCGACGCTGCCGCCGCGGCCGGGCCCCGCCTACGGCACGCGCGTCAGCACGGTGGATGACGACGGCAACGAGCGCGCGGGCATCGCCGTGCCCGAGCTGAGCGTGCCGCTCGCCACGCATACCGGCTGGAATCTCCGCCACCCCGACAGCGGCGGCGCCGAGCAGCTCCTCTACTTCGCCGGCGCGACGCTGCCCTTCGCGAGGACGCGCGCCGAGCGCGAGGCGACCGGCGATCCGCGCCTCTCAATCGCCGAGCGCTACCGCTCGCGCGAGGACTACCTGGCCCGCGTGGGCGCGGCCGCGCGAGCGCTCGCCGCCGAAGGCTACCTCCTCGAGGAGGACGTCGAGACCTCGCTCGCGTTCGCGGCACGGATGTGGGACACCTGGGCCCCGAAGGCCTAACCGGCATTCTAAAGGAGGCAGCGACATGGGTCTGCTCGACGGAAAGGTAGCGATCATCACCGGCGCGTCCAAGGGAATCGGGCGCGCCTTGAGCCTGCGCTTCGCGCGTGAAGGCGCCGCCGTGGTGTGCGCGGCGCGCTCCGCCGACCTTGTGAAGGAGACGGCGGTGCAGGTGAAGGGCGCGGGCGGCCGCGCGATCGCCGTGGTGTGCGACGCCTCGCAGGAGGACGAGGTCCGCCGTTTGGTGGCCGCCGGCGTGAAGGAGTTCGGCAAGGTCGACACCCTCGTCAACAACGCGGGCGACGGCGGCGTGACCAAGCCGGTGCAGGACTACTCGATGGAGGACTGGCGCTACACCATCGACTCCTGCCTCACCAGCTCCTACCTCTGCACGCGCTTCGTCGTGCCCGAGATGATCAAGGCCGGCGGCGGCGCTATCGTGAACATTTCCTCCGGCGCCGGCCGCCGCGGATTGCCCTATCGCATCGGCTACTGCTCGGCCAAGGCGGGCCAGGTCGGCATGACGTTCGGCATGGCCCTCGAGCTGGCGCCGCACAATATCCGCGTCAACTGCGTCGCCCCCGGCGCCGTGGAGGGCGACCGCATCGACCGCGTCATAGCCGGCCAGGCACAGGTGCGCGGCATCTCCGTGGAGCAGATGCGGGCCGCCATGATCGAGCGGTCGCCGCTCAAGCGAATGGTCACGGCGGACGACATCGTGGACGCGACGGTCTTCTTCTGCAGCGACATGACGCGCAGCGTGTCGGGCCAGGTCCTCGCCGTCAACGCGGGCGAGCCGGCCGGGTGAGCCCGGCGCCGCTCAGCGCGCGCGGCGCAGGAGGAGGAAGTACTGGTGCGGCAGGAGCGGGCGATCGGCCACCAGCCGCAGCCCCGCGCGCCGGGCGTCGCGCAGGAAGCGCGCGCGGGGGATACGACGCCTTGGCGGCGGGCCGAACTCCGTCTCTTCATTCCAGTCGATGTTCACGACGCGGGCGCTCTTGGGCAGCGCTGCCACCAGCCGGCGCAGGAACGCGACACGCCCGTGCATGTGGTGATAGACGTTGATGAGCACCGCCACGTCACAGCGGCCGCGGGGGAGCAGCGGGTCGTCGTCGCGGCCCAGCACCGGCGTGACGTTGCGCACGCCCATGCGCGCCAGGCGCCGGCGCAGCACGTTGAGGACGGCTGCCTCGGGATCGACCGCGTAGACGTGACCGGACGGGCCCACCGCGCGCGCCAGCCGCGGGGTGAAGTAGC
>Ga0209726_10007129_pt1 | contig 12627 bp, 13 predicted proteins | sample Subgrocontami54m_FD_187453 | JGI IMG/M metagenome (GOLD analysis project Ga0209726, IMG submission 187453) | Subsurface groundwater microbial communities from S. Glens Falls, New York, USA - GMW46 contaminated, 5.4 m (SPAdes) (version 3) | ecosystem: Environmental > Aquatic > Deep subsurface >... | reverse complement strand
TAACCTGCCCACAGGTACGGCTTACATCAAGACTTTGGTTAATGGTATACCCCAAGATCCTCTGTCTATAAATATCCGGAAAACAGACCACCCTAAAGATACTGCCAAAGACACGGAGGATTATTTTATCAATATGGCCATGGACAAGTACGGGACGCCGCTGGAGGATATATTAAAAGAGCGTGCCGCCGTAAACTCCCTCTATTATTCAGCCGGGCAGGAGCAGGCCTTTCACCAGACCATGAGTCAGGATAAAAATTTCTAACAATTTTTGATTTAAAAATCTATGAATTTTAATACTCCAGGTGTTAAATTAACGCCAAGAACCCCAGGCGTTAACTATCCCCTAAAACTTAACCAATCCGCCTTGGATATTTTAAAGCTGGTTTTTGAATTTAAGCTGGCAGCCGCCTGGCACATCTCCAGATTTTTAACCCAGGAAACCCGGGTTAAATATATTTACCTTAAACTCCGCAGGATGTGGCAGGCAGGCTATTTGGAAAGTTTTAAAGTCCATTCAGAATCCCTGCTTGGCTTTCCGGTTTACTATATGCTCTCCAAAAGAGGCTTAAAAGTTTTAGCCGAGCATGGGCTATATACCCCAAGCCAGCTCTCCGGCTACCCCTCCCCCAAAACGTTATTTTCCCCACACCTTTTTAAACACGAATCAGCAGTGGTGGAACTAGCTAGTTTGGAAAGCCAAAACAAAACTAAAGATTTGGACATCAAATTCAAAGGCGAATTAAGCTCCCAAGGCCAGGATTACAAAAGTGACAAAACCCTTGAAGCCTTAACGCCCGACTATACCGTCATATACAAAACAAACCAAGGGGAGCAAAAAGTTTATACCGAACTTGAGCGTTCCCAAAAATCTAAACTTGCCCAGGCCCGCAAGATTGAAAGGTACTTGAATTTTTTGGATTATGAGCAGAGGCAAACTGTGACGTTAAGGTTAATTTTCCAAACACAAGGTATGGAGCAGTCGTTTTGGCTTAATGCTTTAACCAACCTGTCCAGACTTTCCAGTTTAAGAATTCTGACCACTAATCTTTCATTGCTTCAAACCCCTGACAGGTTCCTTGATCCGGTTTACGCCTCCGAGCAAACCGTAAAACTCGGAAGGTTTGACGGGCGTCTGACTGTTGATATTTCTCAGCGCATCAAACTTTTTGAGTTTTTATGAGCAGCACGGTTACGGAGCTATTTAGATAAATGCGCGCGCAAGGGTGGGTGGGGCAAAGCGCATTACATATTAATTTTCCCTCCATTATATTTTAAAGGAGGTTTCGTTCTTTCAAACTTGTATGTGAATCAGCAGTTACAATAACGTGATCTAAAACTTCAATACCAATCAGTTTGCCGGCATCTACCAATCTCTTGGTAACATTAAGGTCTTCTGTTGAGGGCTCAAGGCCGCCGCTTGGGTGGTTATGGACGAATATGACGGAAGCCGCGGTTTTAATAATGGCTGTCCTAAAGCATTCCCGAGGGTGAATTAGGCTGGTGTTTAATGTGCCAATGCTAACAGTTTCCTTGCCAAGAATTCTGTTTTGGGTATCCAGGAAAAAGACACAGAAGTGCTCTTTTTTGGCTTTTCTGAAGTTCTTGCACTTTGAGGCTATTTCTAGAGGACTGTAAATACCGTCTTTCATAGCTTTAACTTCTAAATTGTTGCTAACATAGCTCTTGGCTTTTTCTCTGGCCTCATTTTCATTATCTGCTTTGAAACTGTAATTAATGTTGATTTGGTATTCCATAAAACTCCTTTTTGATTACTTGTTATGGCAATCAAAAAACTCTGGAAGTTTGGGCAGTCAAGGGATTAAAACCGATTTATGGCTTACGGCAGATAAAGAGGTTTTACCCTTTACGGGCCAAAACCCAGAGTTAAAATGGGAAGCCCTAAGGAAGCAAAAAGGTTTTTAATTTATGGTCTTAATTGGAGGGAAGTGCTATCATAACGCTATGAATGAACTGCCCCAAAAAACCAGCCGTTTGACACCTATCGTTATATTTGCCGGAGTCTTGCTCTTAACTTCAATGCTGCTGACTCTCCGTCTCCTTTTGAGAACACCCCCAATAACTCTAAAAGCCCATCCCGAGACTTTCCCCCAGACATTGGGAGTAATTGGCATGCTAATGATCGGACTAGAGCAGACATGGACAAAGGAAAACAGAACAGTGGGTATCATTTTATTGGTTATAGTGTCTATTGCGTTTTTATTTCTAGTTGCTGGTTATTTAATAATTTCTTAAATTAACCAGTTTTAGAACTGACGCTACATTGGCGTCTTTTTTGATGCTCATTTTAATCGGCATTTTACCATTTAAATATTTTAACGGTTCCCCACAATTGGTAAAATGCTTCATTATTAACAACAGAAAAAGCCACTCTGCAAAGAGTGGCTTAATCTTGTTTTTGTCTAAACTCCAAAATATTTCTTGATGTCTAAGTTGCAGGAGCCGCAACCCGGACAAGAGACTGTGTCCAGGTCAATGATTTCCTGCCTGCTGGCGCTCCAGCAATTCTGGCACTTTGGACAGGTAATTAAGTACTGAAAGTATGCGGTTAGTGTTTTTAGCATTGGTGTTAGTTTAATGGTTTAAAGAGAGAATTTTTGTTTTTGTTTTGGTTTTTGTGTTTGTTTAGAGCTGTTGTTTAACAGCGATATACGCCGAGACTTTTTTCCCGAAATCGTAGTAGTCGCTGGAAGCCGGATCTACAGAATTTCTCAACTCCATAAAGTAGTTGATACTTCTCTGCAAGGACGCCTTGATGATATTTGTTTTCATCTCCGGCGTTAAACCCTGTTTCTCGCTAACTGCCTGTTTGGATTTAGGCATATTAACTCCTTTCTTTGCTTAATTATTATGGCGAAATAACACTGGGCGCAAGTTACCGGCAGTCAAGGGATTAAAACCTTTTTATGCCCTATGGGAAATAAATTGGTTTTACCCTTGACCGGCCGTAAACGGCCAGTAAAATGAGAAACCCTAAGGAAGCAAAGGCTTATTTTAAAAGTCGCAGACAACAAAGAAGAGCGGTATGTATAACCGCTCTACAATTTATGTGTTTGTATTAAAATTTAAATGACTATACTTGCCAATTTATCATGCAAAATTGTTTTTTATACTTTTGCCCCAAGGCCTGATTAATTCCCAACGCATAATGGATATTGCCCATTAGCTTATTTTTAAGATGATCAATATTGCTTTCTGTTACCTCCACGCCTTTATTTTTTAAATAATCTTTTGCCCCGAATTTTAAGATGAAATGCAGAGCTTTGCTTATCCATCCCCTTTTTTCTTTTGGAATATTTGTAAATTTATTTACCACTACTCCCGTAACTATCATTCTATCGCCTACGTCCATTTTTAGAACATCAATTTTATCGGGATGAGCGACAAAGCCTTCGTCCAGTAACATTTTGATGATTAAGTTTTTAAATTTGCCGACAGGAAAATTTCCAGAAATAGTAATATCGTCAACCCAAAAAGTATAACTCCAGCCAAACTTAACTGCCAGAGAATGCAGTCTATGCTCAAAACCACGCAACACCAATGCCGCTATTTTAGGACTAGTAACAAAACCTTGCGGTAAGTGTGGGTTTGGTTTTTGGACTGTAACCAAGTCCGTTAATAATTTGGCACAGCCGCTAGTCATTTTTAGACTTTTAAAGGCGGCAAAGACTTTTACTGGAGGAGTAGAAGGGAAAAATTTACGTATATCAACTTTTAATATTTCACTATGCCCAATATGTGGTTCGGCGTTTGTTCTCGGGGAGTTGCCTTTAAAGCCCCCTTGGAACGTGTCGGGCAATGCTATTCTATCTAAAATTTTGCTATCAATTTTACGCAAGATTATTTCTAAAGGCTTAGAGGGAATATATAAATCACGCTTTTTACCTTTAATGGGGACATCTGGCTCAAAGCTATAAAAGTCTAACTGCTTTTTTTGCACGGATAACAAAAATTCCTCGCTATGGTGAAGGTATTTAGCTAGGAATTTTGTTGAATAAAACTTTAAATATTTGATCTTTTTTTGCTGTTTGGTCATTAGGCTTCTAACATCTTACTGAACAACAACTTTTTTATATCGGCTAAGTTGTCGTTGATTTTCTTTGCCAAAAGTTTACTTTCTTTAGTTTTGAATTTTGTAAAATCAATCTTTTCCCAAACCAACAGGTTTACCGAAATGCCTAAAACATCAGCCGCTTTTTTTAAATAGCTAATAGGGGGTGTGCGTTTATTATTTTCAATCAATGACAAGTAGTTTGAAGTAATCCCCGTTTTTTTGGCAAATTCATTTTGGCTAAGTTTGTTTTTTATCCGCAATAATTTTATTGTTTCGCCTTGGGTCATTTGCGTTTGGTTATTACTGATTTGATTTATATCCCCAAAAAGGGGGTTATTTTAGTTAGAAGAGGACTTTGGCAATGTGAGTCATCGCGTAAGCTAGTAACAACAACTTGGTGATTTCAACTATTGCCTCGGGGTTATTATTAACCTTTAGCAAAAGTTTAAGATCTTCCAAAGTGGTATTTACAGTCTTCAAAGTCCTCAACACAGGTGTGCGGTTTAGTGTAGTCTTGGTCTTCCGCTCCTTTGAGCGAGGGCTTACTTTGTGATAACTCATAAATTCAGAAAATTAATAATAATCAAGCATAACTGTTAAACAGCCAGTCGGTATGCCGTTAGAAAACCGCATTCAGGGTGGCAGTTAGCTACCGCCATTTACACCCACACACCTTAGGTTTCGCTAAACCTGGCCACCCTGAAAGGATGTCCTAACTGCTAAAACGTAATAAAGTATAAAAGTATTAAATCAATAACAAATAACTTTAAGCTTGAAGTATAAGTCTTGGTCTGCCAAGTCTTAATCTTATGGCTTTAAGTATCTTGCATATTAACGGTCTAGTGATTTAATGCCTTTGGCTGGGAGGGGGGAGCAAAATAATCTACAAACCTCAAGTTTGCAGGGGAGATGTTTCCATCTCATTTAGGTGGGTGTTAACCCTTAACTACACTAAATTTTAAAGGTGCAATAAGAGCCGATGGCTCTTATAAATAAGATATCATAATAAAAATCCCTTGTCAATAAAGTTTGATTTTTAGTCAAACCCTAATAAAAGAGATAGTTTGGAAGTTTATTTCAATTTCAATCCACAGGCAAATGTGACAGGTTAAAATTATGTCAAAAAATGTAAACATTTTTAAGCATAAACTTATCATTTGCCAAATAACCTAACAACTTCATCAAAATTTTTAAGCCTGTCTTTTTCCCATTCTTCCTGCTTTATGTATAGAGCCTTATATACCACCCTGCTTTGCCTGTCGTTAACGTCCTCGCACCATTTTTTCAAGCGTTCAAATTTTAGTTTATCATCTTCTTCCTCTCGACCTTTTGTTTCCACTATGTAGACTGTTTTATTGTCTTTTTTTACAAAGAAATCCGGATAGTAAGTCGCGATAAAACCCTCTGAATTTTTATACTCAATTCTTAAGGCACTGGCCTCTTTGTTTTGGAAATTCTTGGAAAAAGAAATCACATCATCACAATTTTCAATAAAATCAGAAAATGTAAGCTCAAAATTACTGTCGCCAACTATCTTGTTGAAAACAGACTTTTTGGGAATTAAATAGGGCTTATCATTGACTACAAAAGGCTTGGCTTCGCTAATCTTTATATAGTTTTTTATCTCGGTATCGCCCGAGTCCTGAACCGTAAGCTCATTGATAGCTTTTTTGAAAGAATCTTTAATAAGCCTTATATATTCAATTTCCGACAAATTTCTTAGGGTGTTTAAATCTGACAAATTCACCGGCTGGTCAAACATATAGCTTTGGACAAAATCCTTTACTTTACCAAATAAAATATCGTAACAGCCAAACAGCCGTAGCTCCCTCATTATCGCCTGGGCAAAAAAACCGACAACGCTTTGATAGTCTGGCTCTATATCTCCGCTTAATATGGTTGTATGGTGGGTTTTTTCGTCCACGACATCTTTAAATACAATCTCTCTTTTTTCCTGTTCCGAAAAAGTTTTAACTTTAACTTTTTTATTTCCAAAAGTCGAGACATCCAGTTTAGCAAGATTTTTGTATTCTCTTTGAATTCTCGGGGACATTACCGGAATTTCAATATCCAGTTTTTCAATGTCTTTTTTTGGATTTTCTTTGTCAACTTCAATAACCATTGGCGCAATCGGTTTTGCCCCAACTCCCATTGCTCTCTGTTCAAGAATCACGCCCTCACCCTTTATTGATTCAACAAAATCAATAAACGCCGGGGTTCCTACTACGCTCACATATTCCTCAACATCATTTCTGCCAAAAAACATTCTTCTTAATCCTCGGCCCAATGTCTGCTCGGGTAAAATCTTGGAATCTGCCGCGTAAGGTCTCAACCCCACAATAGTAGTAACATTTTTTACATCCCAGCCTTCTTTTAACATCATAACCGAAATGATAACCTTAAACGGGCTTTCCCAGCTGTCTATTTCGTTTGCCTGTTTTCTAAGTAAATTTAATTCGTCTTGATTTTTGCCACTAACAGTTTCAGAAATTTCACCGCTCTTGTTTGTATGAATGGTCAAAACCGCGTCTTTTAAATCCGCGAAACTTGTTTTAATATACTCGGCAACTTCATCGCAGTTCTTTGTGTCGTCAGTCATAATAAACAAAATGGATTTTTTACCCATTGGTTTAAGCGTTTCGTAAGTTTTGCGCCATTCCTCAACACCCAGATTTATGTAATCGCGGTATTTTTCGCTAAACAAAGCGCTCTGATTTTCTTTCAGTTTCCCTCTGCTTGCCGCATCGGGTACCACGGGATTTTTTACAATTCTTTGGTGTATCGCTTCAACAAGGGGATAGTCTGAAATTGTTTGCACAAAAATAGAACCGTCATTTTTCTTTGGCGTGGCCGTTACGTCTAATTGTAAAGCCAAACCGGAACCTTTTTGCTTCAGCTTATTATCAATATCCAAGATAGACTTATACCAAGCCATATTTTCATCGTGTATATGGTGCGCTTCATCATTTATTACAATCAGCTCATCTATGTCCCTTACAATCATTCCCAAATCAACTGTGGAATCGTTTGTTTTTGTAACCGGCCTGTGGCCTAAATAATACGCCGAAGCATCCTCGTCATCCGGGCTTGCCTCTCTCACGTCGCCTTCAAAAACCCTGTGGATGTTTGTTAAAAAGATATTCCCTGTATCGGAAACATTCTTTAAATCGTCCTGCAAGTGGAGGGTAACCTGAAAATCATCCTGCCAGTTTTGGCCTTGGTATCCATTGTCCGGCAAAACCGGATCGCTAAAAAATATTTTTAAACCCTCAAAATCGCTCTTTATTCTTTCAAAAACAATGACATTTGGGGTTATTAAAAGAAAATTCTTTGCTAACTTGGAATCCTGCTCGTATTTTTTATGGAAATACGCCCACGCCACGACAAGGCTCATTACTTTTGTCTTACCCGCGCCCGTTGCCATTTTAATAACAAAACGTAGCCAATCTTCTGTAAACATTCCGGCGCTTAATACACCGGTGGAGTTATACCGAATAAGATCGTGTTTATCTTTTACTTTGGCGACTTCGTATAACCAGATGACTGTTTCAAGTGCTTCTCTTTGGGCAAAGTAGTAGCGAAATTGCAATGACACGCCTTGCAGGTCTTGTAAAATATGCTCCTCATTAAACCACCAGTTCAAAAGCGCCTTGGAAGTCTGACTTGCACCCTCATAATGCCTATCTCTCCATTCTTTTACCTTTTTGCGCAGTTCGGCCACAAGCGGCGGCAAAAGTTTGTCATACCCCTTCTCCCGCAAATCCTCATCAGCCGGAAACCACCGAATACTCGGGTCCAATATTACATATGGGTCTTTTGGAAAATCTTTATGTAGTGCCATATATAGACCTAATGAAAATAGACTATGAAAAAATGCCTGTAAATAAAGGCTAAAAGGGTTATTTATTTTTTATTACCAAGCCCCTTGATAATAAAAATAACTGTAAATGTGGATAACTTTGACTTTTTATAGTATTTTTGCTAATCTGTAATTGATCGTAAGATCACGAATTTTACTGCTTGGGGGCCCCTTTACCGGGGTCCCCTTTGCGTTCCAATTCTTTTTTCCAGCATATAAAATCACGGATTTTTTGAATATCAAAAATCATAAGCCCCTTATACACTAAAGCGGAAAGTTCTCTGGAAACTTTATGGGCAGTTGCAAACAAAATTACCTTCTTACCTGCGCTCATCAATTTTTCAATAGAATCTGCAAAATCACTGTCCCCACTCCATAAAACAAAAATTTCCGCGCTATTTCGCTCGCAATCAAGCAACATATCCACGCCAATTTCAACATCAAAGTTACATTTCATATCCTCAATAAAATACACTCCTTTTTTATTCATATCCTTAAATCTTTCATTCAGATATTCAATAGTTGAAATATCATATTTCTTTAGGAGTGCTCTGGGAATAAACTGCCGGAGCAACACCGTTGAGTCTGATAAAACACTTGAAACATCAATCGAGAGTTTTATCATCTTCACAGGTTTAGTCCGAAGAATATACTTACAGTTTTCTGCTTCCTTTTTTTCTTTTTCCGATCTCTCGTTCCCCGCTAAATAACCATTGTAAAAATTAACTGCTTCAACAGTATCAAAAGAATCTAAAAATTGTTTTAACCTTTTTATCTCAATATGCCATCCGAGTTTTTCACTCCAAGGACGAACATTGGCGTAATCTATATAGACTCGGGTTTTCGCGGCAAAAATACTTTCAAGTTGTTTTATAACTTCTTGTTTATCTTTGGCGATATTTTCAACTCTTTCCGTTTTTGGTGTAAACATAAAAATTAGCTTACTTTCTGATACCGATAATTATATCTAATATGGTCATTCAAAAATTGCCCATGAGAGGACGAGTGTAAAAACTGCTGATACAAATATTCTTGTACATTAAAATACTGATATACATCACCTGAAGTAAATTCCACCTCCAAAACGCCCGACTGCGCATCGTAGCCGATTGATTGAATATTTGAAGAATTTACTTGTATTCTGTACATAAATTATTTTTTTAACAATTGCTGAATCTGTTTTTGTAATTCAATAATTATTTCTTGATTTTCTTTATTCTGCTTGAGTAATTCTTGATTTACCTTTTGTGTAGTATCTATCGATTCATTCCTTTGAGAATATTCCTTATACGTTGCGGATGAAAACTGAAAATAAGCGGCCAGAAGTTGCAGAAATCCTAAAACACAAACAAGAACAACAGCAGCAATCCACCACTGAAAATTCTTTGACGCTGCTTTTATTTTATTATCTGTATCTTGAGCAGAAAGCTTTACGGATTCAGAAATAACAGCAAGGTCTTTTTCTTTGAATTGAATTTTTTGTGCCATAATTTAAAAAATTCCTAGAATTTGGACTCTGTCAGCATGTTTAATAATTTGTAGGTCTCGATCAATAAACAGTGTAAAATCTATACCTGCAAAAGAAGCCCCTCTTGAGAAACGGACTCCTGGCCCAAAAGAAACACCGCCAACTTGTATGTTTACCCTAGGCTCAAGTGTTCCATCTGGGAACACGCTAAATATTTCTCTAAATGTTACTCGCTCAGGCATAATGTTATATTTTTACTTCAATAACCTTAGTTGTATCATTTCCAAAAATATCCACGACCTTAATCGCGACTTTGTAGGTTCCTTTTGTTACTTCTTTAGGCGCGGAAGTCAATTCAAGATTTCTATTTTTCTTAGTACGGAAGCTTTGCCATTCGTTGTCAAAAATGTAGTCGCCTGTCCAAACCTCTTTTTCTTTACCATTTTCTATAACCTTGATGATTTCTTTTCTGCTAGCAAAATCAAAATCTACCGCCCAATAGTCTATCCAGTCACTCCATTTTTTCGTTAGAATTTCCGTTGAAACAAGATCGGTTGCTTTGTCTTTTGATATTTTTACTACTTGCCCATTTTCCACAACAACTTTAGCCCCGCCCGGCCGAAGGGCTTCCGCTACTTCACCCGAGTCGTCTTGATTGTAAAAAACAGAAAAATCGATTAGTTCAATAGAAAGCTCTTTGCCATTTGCCCTGCCTTTAATAATTGGCTTGGCTTCAAGAAAAGATACATCATAAAAATTCACTTGTCCTCTTTCTACGGCTTTTTTATCAAAAACTTCTCTGGGAATTTTTTTGAATGCTATATCAATACCCTGATCTTTATACTGTGTGAAGTCCAGCCCCATTTCATAATCAAAACCCAGCACATCAACTTTAGTAATGCCTTTTTCTTTGCATTCAGCGACAATGTCCTGTATCAATTTAGAAGAAACCGGCGTGTTTATGGGGCCAACTGCTACCAGCCTATCTCTTTTCTTTGCCGATATGTTAACAAACGATTCCACAGGTTCGGCTTTGTATGCAGTTATAATCAATTTTACAAATTCCTTTTCTTTACGTTCGGCTTGTTTTTCTTTTTCTTCTGTCCTCAAGTCATCATTTAAGGCAAGAAAATTTTCTCTTTCATATCTACCAACATTCAAAATTTCAAAAGCTCGAAAATTTTTACCATCTTTTTTTAATTCTCTTTGAGTCTCTATCAGTCTTTTCCGTGCGGTATGAATCGAAAATTTACCGAGATCGGAAACTATCCATTTTCTATTTAATTTTTCGGCTGCAACAGCAGTTGTGCCAGATCCTACAAAAAAATCCGCCACAAGATCACCCTCTTTCGAAGAAGCGTTAATAATTCTGTCGAGTAATGCTGTCGGTTTTTGTGTCGGATAGTCTACTTTTTCGTGCTGCCCTTTAGATAAATTAACTATATCTGTCCACATCGTCCCTAAAACAAAATTTGCTTCATCTAAATAGTATTTTTTATACTCTCTTCCGGAACTTGTTTTATATATCAAATTTTGTTCTCTAAACCTTTGAATTGATTCTTCGGAATAATCGCCTAAAGGGACTTTTTTAAATTTTCGGCCGTCAGGGTCCTGATACATATATTCTCTAAGTTGGGTAGGCCCAAGGGCACCATATACTGCATTGAAAGTATATTGATCCGATTTTGTATAAAATATTATTGATTCCGATTCGCGGCTCCACTGTTTAGAAGTTTTTTTTGCGCCTTTGCCTGCCGAGTCTCGCTTCCAAACAATTTCATTTCTGAAATTATTTTTCCCAAAAATTTCGTCAAGAATGAGTCTCACATGGGAGTTCAATCGCCAATCACAATGCACATAAATACTCCCATCATCTGCCAATAAGTCATACATCAATCGCAAACGTTCATAAATCATTGCAATAAAACTATCAACTCCATTGCCCCAAGTATCACGAAAAGCAATTTCTTCTATAACTGAGGGCTGTTTTGTAAAACTTTCTTCAACTTCATCGTCGCCTATTTTTATATCCATAGAAAAATCCGCCCCGACATCAAAAGGTGGGTCTATGTAAATCAATTTTAGGCCGCCTTGTGCTTCTATTTCTTTACGAAGTGGGCCATTTTTGAGGGATGAAAGAATTAGCTTGTTATCGCCCCAAATCAGCTTATTTGTCCAGCCGGTTATCTGCCTGCCGGAAGTATCAAAAAGTGAAGCTTGTAGACCAATTTTATCTTCGCCTCTTGGCTCGTCTATTTGTTCAATAACCTGAAAAGGCAAAACAACATTGGTCACCTCGTTTGTTTTTCCATTCCAAAGAAGTTCCACCTCTTGGGCACCTTCAAACAGTAAAAATCGGTATTTTTCCGGAAGTGGTTTTCCGGCCTCTAAATACTTAACTACATCCCTTTTCTCATTGTCGGTTAATTTCATATTCTTTTTGCTAAAATGGGCTTATTTCCTTAATTTTAGCACTTTTCAGAAGCTTTTACAAAAACCCCCAGTCACTATTACAGAGATGGGGAGGAATTTGAATTGCTATTTTTTTAACAGTTTATATGGCCACAGCAAGACAAATTTAATGGCCGTGCTGATACTGCGGTCTTGAATAAAGCGCGGCGGCTCAAGCAAGGTTTTGCTGGGACGAAAATCCCATATAACCATAACCCTGTCTAAAAATCTTTACGACATCGCCTTTCATTTTGGAATTTTTTTACTTGCAAAATAAAACCTGCTAAAATAAACGTAATTAAAGATTAAGCAAAAAATCAATGACAAAAATACAAAAAATCTGGTTTGGATTTTTTTTGGCGATGTTTATAGTGCCGGAGGTGTTGTGGATACCGGTTTGGAACGGCGTTTACGAATTATCTCAAACAAGTAGGAGTGGAGGCACCTATCCGTTTAGGATGACCTTCCTGGAAAAGTCGGACAATATTAATATTTTAAGTGCAGTATTATTTATCCAATTTTTAGGCCTGTTAGCCAGCCTGGTATATTTAATAATCTTAAGGAAACAAATTCAAAATAAAGCGGCGTTATGGTTTTCAGTTTTACTACTGGTTTTAATAGCCATAGTAACTTTTTTTGTCTTTGGCATGTCCGTGTCTTTGCGGAATATAGGCTTCTAAAATTTTAAGCGATGAAGAGGCAACAAAACAAACATCTAAAACTGTTTCTTGTCTTTGCCATAACCTTGCTTTTACCTCTCCAGACTGTGAAGGC
>Ga0209726_10007127_pt1 | contig 12628 bp, 10 predicted proteins | sample Subgrocontami54m_FD_187453 | JGI IMG/M metagenome (GOLD analysis project Ga0209726, IMG submission 187453) | Subsurface groundwater microbial communities from S. Glens Falls, New York, USA - GMW46 contaminated, 5.4 m (SPAdes) (version 3) | ecosystem: Environmental > Aquatic > Deep subsurface >... | reverse complement strand
ATCTGATATTGGCAAGTCCGCGCATCTGCTCTGCTGTGAGCTTGCCGACGGGCAGCGCCACGCCGGCCCAGGCCTTGCCCGGTTGCTTCTGGCGGTGAAAGCCGATGTGGGCCCGGCGATCCTGCCGGTTGGGCGCCGACACCCTGTCGGCGGCCAGACGCGTGAGCTTGCGGCCGAGCCTCGACTCGACCTCGGCCAGGAACTTGTCGAGTCCCCAGGCATCGAGCACGTATTTGAGCCGGGCCTTCTTGCGGTCGGTACGGTCGCCGTTGGCGATGAACACGCGCACGATGGCGTCGGCCACGGCGACGGCCGCCTCCGGCTTGACGCAGACGCCGCCGAGCTTGGCGAAGTCCTGGTGGCCGGTGATGCCGCCTACCCCCAAGCGGAACCAAACGCCTGCGTCCGCCCCTGCGCCTTCCCCGACCATCACGGCCGTGAAGGCGATGTCGTTGGTGTCCTCCAGCACGGGGATGGCGCCGCCCCCGTCGAAGCCGACGTTGAACTTGCGCGGCAGGCCGTAGAGCGAGCGATCATTCAAGATGTGGTGGTGCCAGGCACGCGCGTAGGGACGGGTGTCGATCAGCTCCTGCGGGTCGATGCCGGCAGTGGGCGAGCCGGTGACGTTGCGGATGTTGTCGGCACCCGTCCCTTTGGTGGGGACGCCGAGGCTCGTCAGCCCCTCGATCAGGGGGATGGCGCCCTGAGGCATGACATCGCGGATCTGCAGGTTGGCACGCGTCGTCACGTGCGCGTAGCCGCCGCCGTGGCGCTCGGCCAGATCGGCGACGCCGGCGAGCTGCCAGTGGCTGAGGATGCCGTTGGGGATGCGCAGCCGGCACATGAAGGAGTTGTGCGTCGGCGCGAGGTAGAAGAGCCCGTGGAAGCGCCAGCGGAAATTGTCGATGCCCTTCGGGAACTGGCCCTTGGCGCTTTCGTCTTTCAGGCGGGCATAGGCATCGAAGGGATGCTCGTCGCGCTTGGCCTTCTCCTCGGGCGAGAGCTTCTTGCCGGCGGCCTCGAAGCGGGCCATGGCGGCCAGGTGCTCCTTGTCCGGGCCGGCGGGTTGGACGGCAGCGTTCTCGGCACCCAGCGGCTTCAGGCCCTGCGCCGCGCGGCGGGCCTGCACACCCGAGACGAAGCCTTCCAGATAGCGACGCTGCTCCTCGCTGAAGTCCTGCGCGCTCATCAGGCGGCCTCCGCGTAGGCCTTGCCGAAGGCGAGCCCGCTGCGGATCGGCGCGATCGCGGCCTGCTGGCGAAGCAGGTCGCGATACCAGAGGGAATCGGTCGTGTCGCCGAACAAGACTGCGCCGGCGAGGCAGCCATCGCGGATCACGAGCTTGCGGTAGGTGGCGGCTTGGGCGTCCTCGAGCAGGATCGTCTCGGCGCCCTCGCCCTCGAAATCGCCCATGGAGAAGACGGGCACGCCCGAGACTTTGAGGCTGGCGGCCGCGACGGAGCCCTCGTAGCGGGCGGGCAGGCCGCACAGGCGGCGCGCCAGCACCTTCGCCTGCTCGTGCGCCGGCTCAACCAGACCGCAGCATTGGCCGCAATGCTCGGCGCACTCGCCGATGGCGTAGATGTCCGGCGCACTGGTTTGCAGCGCGTCATCGATCTTGATGCCGCGGCCGATGGCCAGGCCGCCGGTTGTCGCCAATCCCGTCGCGGGGCGGATGCCGGCCGCCATCACCACCGTAGCGGCGGGAAAGACGCGGCCGTCCTTCAGCACGACGCGCTCGATGCCATCGCTGGTGCCCTCGATCGCGGCGGTTTGCGCTTCGAGAATGACCTCGATGCCCTTGCCCGCGATCGCGGCCTCGAGCAGCGCCGCGGCGCGGCCATCGAGCTGGCGCTCCATCAGGCGGGGCATGAGATGCAGCAGCGTGACCTGGCAGCCGCGCCTGGCGAGGCCATGGGCCGCCTCCACACCCAAGAGCCCACCGCCGATGACGACCGCCGGCGCGCCGGGCTCCACAGCTTGCATCGCCTTCACGTCGTCGACATCGCGGAAGGTGAGCACGCCGGGGAGGTCGTGGCCCCGGATCGGCAGCCGCAGGGCCGTCGAGCCGGTCGCCAGCACGAGGCGGTCGTAGGCGATGGGCGCACCGGTCGCGAGGCTAACCTCGCGCTCGGCCGGATGCAGCGCAGCGCACGCCACACCCGTGAGCAGCTCGATGCCCCGCTCGGCGTACCAGGCGAGCGGCCGCAGCTCGATATCCGATTCCACCGCGTCCCCGGCAAGCATGCCGGACAGCAGCACGCGGTTGTAGGCGGGGCGCGGCTCCCTGCCGATCATGACGATGTCGTAGCGGCCGGGGGAAAGCTCGGTGAGCTCCTCCACCAGCTTCAAGCCGGCCATGCCGGCGCCGACCACTACGAGGCGCTCGCGTTTGCGCTGCTCCAGGCGGGGCGCGCTCACCATCGCCCTACTCCGCCGCAAGCAGGGCTGGGGACTTGTGGCGTGCGTAGAGGAACTCCAGCACCGCGGCCCGGGCCTGGATATAGGTGGGGTTGTCGACGAGATCGAGACGCTTGCGCGGCCGCGGCAGCTCGACCTCCAGCACCTCGCCGATGGTGGCGGCGGGGCCATTGGTCATCATGACGATGCGGTCGGACAGCAGCACGGCCTCGTCGACGTCGTGGGTGATCATCAGCACCGTGTTCTCGAGCTTCTGGTGGATCGCCATCACGGAATCCTGCAGATGCGCCCGCGTCAGCGCATCGAGCGCGCCGAACGGCTCATCGAGGAGGAGCACCTTCGGCTCCATGGCGAGCGCGCGGGCGATGCCGACGCGCTGCTTCATGCCGCCGGAGATCTCCATCGGCCGCTTGTCCTTGGCGTGCGCCATCTGCACCAGCTCGAGGTTGTGCATGGTCCAGGCCTGGCGCTCTCTGCGCGACTTGGCGCCCGAGAACACCTTGTCCACCGCGAGCCGCACGTTGTCGTAGACGGTGAGCCAGGGCAGCAGCGAGTGGTTCTGGAACACCACGGCGCGGTCCGGGCCCGGCTCGTTGACCTCCTTGTCCTCGAGCAGCACCGCGCCGCTGGTGACCTCGAGCAGGCCGGCGACGATGTTGAGCAAGGTCGACTTGCCGCAGCCGGAATGGCCGATGATGGCGACGTATTCGCCCTGCTCGATCCTGAGATCGATATCGGCCAAGACCTCGCTGACGGTGGAGCCGCGAGAGAACGTCTTGGTCACGTGGTCGATATGCAGGAACGGCCGACCCGGAGCCTGTGCTCTGGGCGTAGTGTGGGAGATAGCCGGGACGTGCGCGATCATCTTTGTCTCCCTCAAGTCGCTTGCACGCCGCGCGTGGCGAAGTGCCCGACCAGCGCGACCAGGCGATCGAGGACGAAACCGATGACGCCGATGTAGACCAGCGCCACGACGATGTCGGAGAGCCGCGAGGAGTTCCACGCGTCCCAGATGAAGAAGCCGATGCCGACGCCGCCGGTCAGCATCTCGGCGGCGACGATGGCGAGCCAGGAGAGGCCGATGCCGATGCGCAGGCCGGTGAAGATGTAGGGCGCCGCGGAGGGCACCATGATGCGCCAGAAGAACTCGGCCTGGTTGAGCCGCAGAATGCGCGCGACGTTGCGGTAGTCCTGCGGGATGTTGCGGATGCCGACGGCGGTGTTGATGATCACCGGCCAGATGGCGGTGATGAAGATCACGAAGATCGCCGATGGTGCGCTGTCGCGAAACGCGGCGAGCGAGATGGGGAGCCAGGCCAGCGGCGGCACGGTGCGCAGCACCTGGAAGATCGGATCGAGGCCGCGCATCGCCCACTGGCTCTGCCCGACCAGGGCGCCCAGCGCCACGCCGACGATTGCGGCGAGGCCGAAGCCGATGGCGACGCGCTGCAGCGAGGTCAGGACGCGCCAGCCGAGCCCGATGTCCTGCGGCCCCAGCACGAACCAGGGATCGACGATCAGGTCTTTTGCGTCCTGCCAGATCTTCAGCGGCGTCGGCAGCGTCGCCTTCGGCCCCGCGGCCGCGATCTGCCAGATGAGCAGCGCGAGCGACAGCACAATGATGGGCGGGCCGACGATGGCGCCCGCCTCGCGCAACAGCGCAACCAGCCGGTCGGGCTTGCGCGCTCGTCGGGGGAAGGACACGACCGCCGCCGGGGCGGTGACCGCACCCACCCGCCGCGGGGAGCCAATGGGATCGATGCGCTTGGTGGTCGCGACGCTCGAGGCCATGCGCGCGTTCTCCGTGTGTTGGGTTGGGGACGCCGGCGGGTTCAGACCACGGCCCGCTTGATGGAGAGCGATTTCAGGTAGGCCATGTGGTCTTCTGGATCGAACACCTTGCCGTCGAAGAAGGTCTCCTTGCCGCGCGAGGGCGAGGCCGGGATGTCGGCGGCCGGCACCGCGAGCGTCTTGGCCGCCTCGCGCCAGAGGTCCTCACGGTTGACCTTGTCGACCAGCGCCTTCACGTCCGTGGCGGGCTCGAACTTGCCCCAGCGGATGTCCTCCGTGACGAACCAGGCATCGTGGCTCTTGAAGGGATAGGAGGCGTGCTCGCTCCAGAACTTCATGTACTGCTTGGTGCCCTTCTCGACGCGGCCGTTGCCGTAGTTGATGTCGCCCTTGAGCCGGCCGAGGATGTCCGGCACCGGCACGTTGAACCACTGGCGCTTGCCGACGATGGTGGCGAGCTCTTCCTTGTTCTCCATCTTCTCGCACCACATCTGCGCTTCCATCACGGCCATCAGGATGGCCTGCGTCGCCTTCGGATACTTGTCCGCCCAGGCAGCGCGCAGCGTCAGCGCCTTCTCGGGATGCTTGAACCAGATCTCGCCGGTGGTGCAGGCGGTATAGCCGATGTCCTGGTTGACGAGCTGATTGGGCCAGGGCTCGCCGACGCAGAAGGCATCCATGTTGCCGACCTTCATGTTCGCCACCATTTGTGGAGGCGGCACGGTGATCAGCGAGATGTCCTTGTCGGGATCGATGCCGCCGGCGGCGAGCCAGTAGCGCACCCACAAATCATGCGTGCCGCCGGGGAAGGTCATGGCAACCTTCACCTCCTTGCCCGCGACCTTCTTGGCGTCCCACGCCGCCTTGAGCGGGGAAGCGTCGATCTTGACCTTGAGGTCCTTGAACTCGTTGGCGACGGAGATCGCCTGCGCATCGAGATTGAGCCGCAACAGCAGATAGAGCGGCGTCGGCACGTTGTTCTGCGTCACTTTGCCGGTCGAGATCAGGTAGGGCATCGGCGACAGGATGTGCGCGCCGTCGATGCCATTCGACTCGGAGCCCAGCACGATGTTGTCGCGCGTGGCGCCCCACGACGCCTGCTTGGCCACCTCGACGTCGGGCATGCCGTGCTTGGCGAAGAGGCCCTTCTCCTTGGCAATGGCGAGGGCCGAGGCATCGGTCAGCGCGATATAGCCGAGGATTGCCTTCTTGATCTCGGGCCCCGCGCCCTGGGCAAAGGCGCCGGCGGGGAATGCGGCCTTGACGGAGGACATTAGAGCGGCCGCCGCCGCGGTGGCGGAGGCCGACCTCACGAGGTCGCGCCGGCTGAGGCCTGCGCGTTTCGGCCTCGCCATGGCCTGCTTGCTGCTCATGATCGTGGTCCTTGTCTCGGGGCTCGAACGACGTGCCGCATCTCTTGGCGGCATCGTTCGCAGCGTGTGGTACCAACAAAAAAGCCGCACTCCCCGGGTGCCGTCACGCATCCTCCCCAGGCCAGCGGCGTTGCTTGTGGGTCCAGCGTTGGACCGGCCGGCGTCGACGTTGGCGCCGTGTCAGACGGGAATGGTTACAAGCTTCGTGCCAACTCCCGGCGCCTTAGAATTTCTATGTATATCAACAATATAGACTGACACGGGCGCGCGCGTGGCCCTGCCCGTCTGCCCATTGGTGCCGCACACTGCGGAAAGATTGTGCAGTGCAACAGGGACCCGCAGTGTCGTTTTATCCGGGCCGCTTTATGGTCCAGGACGAAAGGTGTCCCGCGATGTCGGCCGGGGCGAAGGCCGGGCCGGCGAAGGCGCCGACGCCATCCTCCGGCACGCGCGCCGTCGCCGTCGGAGAGCCCGCCACCGCGTCGTAGAGGTCGGGCCGGAACACCGCTTGCGCGGCCGCCAGCAAGTCGGCCGACATGGGCGCCTGACCCCAACGCACCATCTGCGCATAGGCCCATGCAGCCTGCACCGGGTGCGGGCGCGCCGCGCCCTCGCGCCCGACCAGGAGATAGCGCGCATCTGTCCGCGTCCCGCCATCCGGCGCCACCTTCAGGCGGCCCTCGAGCGTGCGCCGGATGAGCTCGGCGGTGACGCCGACGCGCGCGGCGACGAGCTCCGCAACCCCATCGCCATTGGCTGGATCGGCGACGAACTGCGCGGCGCGCTCGAGCGCGCGGATCAGACGCGTCACGATGTCGGGATGATCGCCGGCCCAGGCGGCACGCACAGCCAGCACCTTCTCGGCGGCGCGCGCGATGATCTCCGACCCGAAATGCAGGATGCGGCCGACGCCGATGTCGACGGCCAGCGAGTTCCACGGCGCGCCCACGCAGAAGCCGTCGACATGACCCTTGGCGAGGCTGTCGACCATGTAGGGCGGCGGCAGGACGACGAGCCGCACGTCCTCGTCCGGGTCGACGCCGCCCGCCGCCATCCAGAAGCGCAGCTGGTAGTTGTGGTTGGAGAAGGGGAACGTCATGCCGAGCGTGAGCGGCTCCTGACCCTTGGCACGGCGTGCGGCGACGGTATGCGCAAGCGCGCGTGCCGAGACGATCGGGCTCGTGATGTCGCCGCCGGCGGCCCCAGCGAGCGCGGCAAACAGCGGCGGGGATACCGTGATGGCGTTGCCGTTCCCCGCCAACACGAACGGCGCAAGAATCGACACCTTGACGTGGCCGAGCCCCAGGCTCGAGGCGATGGCAACGGGCGCCAGCAGATGCGCGGCGTCGAACAGGCCGATGTTGAGCTTGTCGCGCACGTTCGACCAGGACACCTCGCGCACCAGCTCGATGTCGAGGTGCTCCGCGGCGGCAAAGCCCTTGTCGACGGCGACGATGAGGGCGGCGGCGTCGGCCAGCGGGATGTACCCGATCCTGAGCTTGGCAGGCGCGCTCATCGCAGCAGCTCCGCCGCCGTGATCACCGATTGCGCCACCTCCGCAATCTTCCTCTTCTCGTTCATGGCCGTCTTGCGCAGCAGTGCGTAGGCCTGCTCCTCGGAAAGGCCCTTGGCTTGCATCAGGATGCCCTTGGCACGGTCGATCACCTTGCGCGCGTCGAGCGCGCTCTTGGTGCGGTCGAGCTCGTCCTGCAGGCGGGCGAAGGCGTTGAAACGGGAGATGCACAGATCGAGGATGTGCTTGACGCGCTCCTTCTGCAGTCCGCCGACGATGTAAGCGGACACGCCGGCATCGACCGCCGCCTCGATGGTGCCGCGGTCGGACTGGTCGACGAACATGGCGATTGGCCGCCGCACGATGCGCGAGACCTGGAACATCTGCTCGAGCACATCGCGGCTGGGGTTCTCCAGGGCGATCAGAATGACCTCGGGATCGATGCGGTAGACTTGGTCGAGCAGTCCCGTCGTGGTCTCGACGTGAACGACATTGGCATAGCCCGACTCGCGCAGGCCCGCCTCCAGGATGGCGCGACGGATCGGGTCCTCGTCGATCACCAGGATCTTCAGTGCCGCGTCGATGGGCAGGTTGTTCAAAGTCGCCGGCCTATTGTGCTTTGCAGCACAACTTGCCGCACCGCAGCAAAAAACGCAACGCGGCCTGCGCGTGTGGTTGCGGCTCACGATCGGGCGGGGCGATGCCGGCGAGTGACCGGGACGGAGTTGCACCGCGATCGGGCGTTCTGATTGGGCCCGTTTCGATGGTGCGTTTTCTTGTCAAGGATCGATCTTGATTGGCTTGATTGGGACGAGAGTTGAAATGCACAGCCCTGAGGAGAATAGCCTTCTCGGCGGTCGCCAGTCCGACCGACCCGCGCGTTTTGGCATGTGCCGCGCACGCGCTGAGAGCGACCACGTGACCGCAGCGCCGCCGAGAAGGGTGGTTGGAATGCGCGTCCCTGAGGAGCACGGCAAATTCAGCTGAGAGAGCACCTCACGCGGTCTTGTGCCGCGCTCGACGCTGGCCGGGCTTGGCAAATCTGTTGAGCCGCGCGGCCGCCCCATCGTCGCGGCCCCCCCATCGTCGCGGCCGCCCCATCGTCGCGGCCATTGTGATCCGCCCAGCGGGCGCGCTACCTTCGGCGTCGAGCGATGTCGGGAGGAGAGCATGGGCAGGAAGATTGCGATCGTCGGGACGGGCGCGGTCGGCGGGTACGCGGGCGCGCACATGGCGCAGGCGGGCGAGGACGTGACGTTCATCGATCCCTGGCCCGAGCATGTCGAGCATATGAAGAAGCACGGCCTGCGCGTCACGCACGCCAAGGACGTGGCGGAATTCACCGTGCCGGTGCGCGCACTGCACATCACCGAGGTGCAGCAGCTGGCCAAGGAGACGCCGGTCGATATCGCCTTCGTGTGCATGAAGTCCTACGACACGGCCTGGGCGACGATGATGATCGCGCAGTATCTGGCGCCCGGCGGCTTCGTCGTGTCGCTGCAGAACTGCATGAACGAGGAGACGATTGCCGGCGTCGTCGGCTGGGGCAAGACGCTGGGCTGCATCGCCAGCTCCATCACCGTCAACCTGCCGGACCCGGGCCACATCCATCGCGGCGCGGGCAAGCACGGCGCGGCCCACACCGTGTTCCGCGCCGGCGAGGTGCACGGCCGCATCACGGCGCGGGCCGAGGCGGTGTGCCGCCTGGTCGGCACCGCCGACAGCGCCAAGGTCACCGACAACCTGTGGGGCGAGCGCTGGTCCAAGCTCGTCACCAACGTCATGGGCAACGGGCTCTCGGCCTGCACCGGCCTCACCGGCGCGCAGATGGTGCAGACCGAGCCGATCCGCCGCTTCGGCGCCAGGCTCGGCAGCGAGGCGATCCGCGTCGGCCAGGCGCTGGGCTACCAGCTCGAGGAGATCCTGCACGTGGCGCCGGAGACGATTGCGCGCGCCGGCGAGGGCGATGCGGCGGCGATGAAGGCTTACGAGGAGCAGCGCTTCAAGGACGCCAAGCGCACCTCGGCCGAGCAGCGCCCGTCCATGGGCCAGGACATGCAGAAGGGCCGGCGCACCGAGATCGAGTTCCTCAACGGCTTGGTGGTGCGCGAGGGCGAGAAGGTCGGCATCGCCGCCCGCGCCAATGCAACGCTCACCGACATCGTCAAGCGGGTGGAGAAGGGCGAGCTCAAAGCCGACCCGCGGCACATCACCGAGCTCAGGCTCAACTGAGGGTCTTCGATGTCCAAGGACGGCGTCTCCCGGCGAAAAGTCCTGAAGGGAGCGGGCGCGGCCGCGGCGGCCCTTCCCTTCGCGGCGCGCGTGCTGGCGCAGGCGCCGCCGGGGGAGGCGATCACGCCGGCCCTGATCGAGGCCGCGAAGAAGGAAGGCCAAGTGCACTTCTACACGGCGATGGAAATCGCCGTGGCCGAGAAATATGCCAAGGCCTTCGAGGCGAAGTTTCCCGGGCTTGCCGTCAAGGTCGAGCGATCGGGGGCGGAGCGCGTGTTCTCGCGCATCGCCCAGGAGTATGCCTCGCGCATCTACAACGTCGATGTCGTGAATACCACCGACGGCGCGCACGCGCTGGCCTGGAAGCGCGAGGGGTGGCTTGCACCCTATGTGCCGGCGGACGTGGCCCAGCACTTCCCGCGCGAGCACGTGGACCCCGACGGCACCTTCGCGACCGAGCGCATCCTGTTCAGCGTCATCGCCTACAACACCCAGCTGGTGAAGGCGCAAGACGCGCCCAAGGGGTTCCTGGACCTGCTCGACCCGAAATGGACGGGCAAGCTGGTGAAGGCGCACCCCGGCTATTCCGGCCTGATCCTGACCGCCACCTATGCCATCGCCCGCGACCTCGGCTGGGGCTACTTCGAGAAGCTCAGCCTCCAGAAGGTGATGCAGGTGCAGTCGGGCGTCGACCCGCCCAAGAAGGTGGCGCTCGGCGAGCGGGCGGCGATGGCCGACGGCGCCGACTACATCGCCTTCCAGCAGAAGGACAAGGGCGGGCCGATCGAGATCGTCTATCCGGTCGAGGGCGCGCCGATCATCAACAGCCCCAACGCCGTGTTCAAGGCCGCGCCCAACCCCAATGCGGCGCGCCTGCTGCAGAACTGGATGAGCTCGGCGGAGGGCCAGCAGACGCTGGTCGACATCAGCGGCCAATACGTGCCGCATAAGCAGGCCAAGCCGAGGGCCGGGCGGCGGCCGCTCGGCGAGATCAAGGCGATGAAAGACGATCCCGCCGCGGTGCTGACGCAGGCCGACGCGATCAAGGCGAAGTATACGGCGATCTTCAAGGTGTGATCGGCCGAGCAACCGCAGCAGTCTTATCGGGGAGATGCCCATGCCGATCGTCGATGCGCAGGTGCACCTGTGGAGCAAGGGCACGACGCTGCCGCCGCACCGCGCGACGCCCCACCTGATGCAGGAGGCCCTGCGCGACATGGACGCTGCCGGCGTAGGCGCCGCCCTCCTGCACCCGCCGAGCTGGGACCCGGACTCCGTCGAGCTGTCGGTCGAGGCGGTGCGCGCCCATCCCGACCGGTTCGCCATCCTGGGCCGGTTCGCGCTCGACCGTCCGGAGAGCCGGGCGCTGATCGACGGCTGGAAGAGCCGCCCGGGCATGCTCGGCCTGCGCTTTACGTTCCTGCAGCCGCACCAGAAGACCTGGCCCACCGACGGCACCATGGACTGGCTGTGGCCGGCGGCTGAGAAGGCGGGCCTGCCGGTGGCGCTGCTGGCCGCCGAGTTCCTGACGCTGGTCGGCCAGATCGCCGAGCGGCATCCCCGCCTCAAGCTGATCGTCGACCACATGGGCACGCTCCGCGGCAACAAGGGCGACGCGGCGTTCGCCAACATGGCCCAGCTGGTGGCGCTGGCCAAGCACCCCAACGTTGCCGTCAAGGCCACGGGCGGGCCGATCTATGCCACCGACCCCTACCCCTTCCGCAGCCTGCACAAGCCCTACCGCGCGCTCTACGACGCCTTCGGGCCGACCCGCATGTTCTGGGGCACCGACATCACGCGCATGCCCTGCTCGTGGAAGGAATGCGTCACCCATTTCGCCGAGATCCCCTGGCTCTCCGAGCGCGACAAGGAGCTGATCATGGGCCGGGCGATCTGCGACTGGATCGGCTGGAAGTTGTGAGTGGGGGTCAGACCCCATTCCACCGACCGCGAAACTGGAACGGCCGCGCCATGGGGTCTGACCCCATCTGACGCGCTTACGGAGCCACGCATGGACCTCGTGCTCAACAGCAAATTGAAGATCGGCGTCATCACCATCCATCGCCGCACCGAGCCCGCCACCGGGCCGTGGCTGCCGGGCATCGAGGAGATGCGCGAGCTGGTCGAGCTGGTGGACGGCTGCGGCTACGATTCGCTGTGGTGCGGCGACCACATCTCCTTTCCGATGGCGATCCTCGACCCGCTGCTGCAGCTGGCCCAGGCGGCCGTGGTCAGCCGCCGCCTGACCTTCGGCACGTCGGTCTATCTGCTGCCGCTGCGCCATCCCGTGCCCGTGGCCAAGCAGGTGGCGACGCTGGACCACCTGACCGAGGGCCGCTTTATTTTCGGCGTCGGGGTGGGCGGCGAGTTTCCCAAGGAGTACGAGGCCTGCGGCGTGCCCCACAACGAGCGGGGCCCTCGCCTGTCGGAAGCCATTCCATTGCTGCGCAAGCTGTGGAGCGGCGAGCCGGCGAGCCACCAGGGGCGCTACTACGGCGCGTTCGACAACGTGCCGATGCAGCCGCCGGCCCGGCAGCCCGGCGGCCCGCCGATCTGGTGCGGCGGGCGCTCGGACGGGGCGCTCGCCCGCGCCGGCCGGCTGGCCGATGGCTGGATCGCCTACGTCGTCACGCCACAGATGTACAAGGCGGGCCTCGACAAGATCGCGGCAGCGGCAAGCGAGGCCGGACGCGGCCGGGCGAAGTTCGGCACCGGGCACCTGCTGTTCACGCGCCTCGATGCCACCTACGAAAAGGCGCTCGATGCCGCCGCCGTAACGCTCAGCCAGCGCTACGCCATGGACTTCCGCAAGGCCGCCGAGCGCTACGCGGCGCTGGGGTCGGCGCAGCAGGTGGCCGATCGCATCCGCGCCTTCCACTCAGCCGGCGTGCGCCACGTCACGCTCGACCTCGTCGGGCCCTACGAGGAGCGCAACCGCCAGATCGAGGCCATCGCCCGCGACGTGCTGCCGCTACTGGCGGACCTGCGGTGAGCAGGTGCCGGGGGCGGGGATCGCCCAAGCCTCCCGGTGTCGTCGGTGCCCGCCTGCGCGGGCATGACGTCCAGCTGTCTGCAGATGAAGTTTGCGTAAACGGTTGCGTCCACTCGGCCGTTTCCCGGTCGGGCGCAACGGCTGAGCTGCCGACGATTCTGTAAAATCGAGACTCCGCTTAACCCTCCGTTGAGGTTCGTCCGATAAAAGATGATGGAGTTTCGATGTCGGGTCGAAGGGGTTTGCAGTCATGAGTGAAGCGATACGCTCTGCCGCGACGGTGCCATGGGGTGGCAACGCGGCACA
>Ga0209726_10007124_pt1 | contig 12634 bp, 8 predicted proteins | sample Subgrocontami54m_FD_187453 | JGI IMG/M metagenome (GOLD analysis project Ga0209726, IMG submission 187453) | Subsurface groundwater microbial communities from S. Glens Falls, New York, USA - GMW46 contaminated, 5.4 m (SPAdes) (version 3) | ecosystem: Environmental > Aquatic > Deep subsurface >... | reverse complement strand
GGGACGGCGCAGTGTCATTACCGAAGAAATGGAGTACGTGGCGCAGCGGGAGAAGCTCCCCCCGGAGCTCATCCGCGAGGAGGTGGCGTGCGGGCGGATGATCATCCCCGCGAACGTGAACCATCCCGAGCTCGAGCCCATGGCCATCGGGGTGGCCTCGCTGTGCAAGATCAACGCCAACATCGGGAACTCGGCGGTCACCTCCAACATCGAGGAAGAGCTGAAGAAGCTGCACACCGCGGTGCACTTTGGCGCGGACACGGTGATGGACCTCTCGACCGGAGGCGACATCCACCAGATCCGTGAGGCCATCCTGCGGCATTCGCCCGTCCCCATCGGCACCGTGCCCATCTATGAGGCGGTGCAGCGGGTGAAGCGGGTGGAAGACCTTTCGGCCGAGCTGATGCTGGAAGTGATCGAGGAGCAGGCGGAGCAGGGCGTGGACTACATGACCATCCACGCCGGAGTGCTGATCCAGTACCTGCCGCTGGTGGCCAAGCGCATCACCGGGATCGTGAGCCGCGGCGGGGCCATCCTGGGACAGTGGATGGCACACCATCACAAGCAGAACTTCCTCTACGAGCGCTTCGACGACATCACCAAGATCCTCAAGAAGCACGACGTGTCGTACTCCCTGGGCGACGGGCTGCGGCCGGGCTGCGTGGCTGACGCCTCGGACGAAGCCCAGTTCGCCGAACTGCGCACGCTGGGCGAGCTGACCAAGAAAGCCTGGGAGCACGACGTGCAGGTGATGATCGAGGGGCCGGGACACATCCCGCTGGACAAGATCCAGGAGCAGGTGGAGCTGGAGAAGCAGTGGTGCTACGAGGCGCCGTTCTACACCCTGGGACCGCTGGTGACGGACATCGCGCCGGGCTATGACCACATCACCTCGGCCATCGGGGCGGCAATGATCGGGTGGCACGGGGCGGCGATGCTGTGCTACGTCACCCCCAAGGAGCACCTGGGACTGCCCAACGAGAAGGACGTGAAGGACGGAATCCTGGCCTACAAGATCGCGGCGCACGCGGCCGACATCGCGCGGCACCGCCCGGGCGCGCGCGACCGCGACGACGCCCTGAGCCACGCGCGCTATACCTTCGACTGGAACAAGCAGTTCGAGCTCTCGCTCGACCCGGAGACGGCGCGCTCCATGCATGATGAGACCCTGCCCGACGACTACTACAAGGGCGCGGCGTATTGCTCCATGTGCGGCCCGAAATTCTGCTCCATGAACTACTCGTCCAAGGTGGACGAGTACAACAAGCAGGTGCATGGGCTGGAGAAGAAGGACCACTCGGAGCTCATCACCAAGCTGACGGCGAAGTAGCGACGCGGGATGCTGCGTCCCTGCGGTTGGTTGCTCAATCCCCCGAAAAGCAGGTCCCTCGACTCGCGCTCCCCGCTGCGCGGGTCGCGCTCGCTCGGGATGACAATTCATTTGGGATGCGGGCGCCGGACACGGGCCTGAAGGCCTGCTCTTCCACCGGAAGACGCACAGCCGAGGGCGGCTGTGCCACGCAGTCCTTGCCGGTTCCAGCAGGGCGTATCGCCGCGGTCAGACCCGTTTCATCGAGCCACGCCATTTGGCGTGCAGCCAGATGAGGATGCCGACGGCGCAAATCTCGAGAGGGCCGGAGGGAAGCTGAATCCCAGCGGCTTGCAGTTGCTTGCTGGCGATGGCGACGGCCCAGACGATGCCGCCGGCGGCGATCACGCTCCCAAATTGCGCCTGCAGGTGGGGAGACATGGCAGGCAAAAGGTAGCACAGCCGGAGGCGTCAGTGGTAGCTCTCCAGCAGGGCGGCGGCGCGGTTGAGGGCTTGGGTGAGGTGGAGGAGCTCAGCGGCAGTGCGCGGGCGGTCGCCGGCGTCAATGGCCTCGTTCACGCCGGGGATGACCACGGCCGCATAGCCGGTGTATTCCCCCGGAGCATAGACAGAGTGGCGGAACCAGGGGCGGTTGGGAAGTCCGTTGGGCAATAGCAGCGCGCGCTCGGTCTGGGAGAGCAGACGGTTGAGCTGGGCGCGGTCGGCCTTGGGGTCGCGTTGGACGGCGGCCACAGCCGTGCCCGCCAGGGTGAAGCGCTCGGCCGCGACCTGAGCGAGCTGGAAGGCCGGTGCCTGGTCGCCGAAGGCGGTGGCGGACCTTTTCTGCGCGGCTTCCAGATACTCGCTAATCTCCTTGCCGTAGGTCTCGTAGTCGAAGGGCAGGACGTCGGCCTCGGACATGCGCAGCACTTCCAGGCCGTAGACGCGGGAAATCTCCTGGGAGTAGAGGAAGTCGGGATCGGCGAACTTGGTGTACCACTGGAAGTTGTCGAAGACGGAGTGATAGACGCCGTAGGCGCCGGTGGAGCCCATGTCGGCAGCGGGCACGCCCAGGTGCTGCAGGAAGCTGGTGTAATCGGAGCCCGAGCCCAGGTCGCCGACCGGGGCGTCGGCCTTGGAGCCGGCGGCGGGCGAGCGGCGGCCGCTCAGGTCCATGGGGCTGGCCTTGGCGGCTTCGTTCGCCTTCTCCTCTTTCCAGACGTCGTAGAGCATGCCGCCTTTGGCGCTGGGGACGGCCTTGGTGACGTCGCGGATGAATTGCTTGAGGCTGGGGACGGAGGAGGCGCCGAAATTGGGGCCGCCCACGGCGACATCCAGGTTGAAGTAGGCGACGGCGCTCGAGAGTTCCTGCGCGTGCTCTTCCACCCACTCGGTGGAGCCGATGAGGCCCTGCTCCTCGGCGTCCCAACTGCAGATGACGATGGTGCGGCGCGGGCGCCAGCCGGAGCGCAGCAGCTCGCCCAGGCCGTGGACGGCTTCCAGTTGCGAGGTGGTGCCGCTGTTGGGATCCACGGCGCCGTACACCCAGGCGTCGCGATGATTGCCGGCCACCACCCACTCTTCCGGCAGTTCTCTGCCCTTGATTTTGCCGATGACGTTCCAGATGGTGCGGTAGGCGTAGTCCTGCTTGAGGCGCAGGCGGACGCGCACCGGGCCGGGGCCGACGTGATAGGTGAAGGGCAACGCGCCCTGCCAGTCGCGGGGCGACTGCGGCCCGCCGAGGTTCTCGAGCAGCGGGCGCGCGTCGCCGTAGGAGAGCGGAGTGGTGGGCACCTTGGGGAGACTCTCGGCCTTCTCCGGCGGAACGCGCTGACTGTCGGGAAGCGAGGGAACTGACGCCACGCCCGGGGTGGTGGGGTCGCCGGGATACTTGAACATATACAGGATAGAGCCGCGCTGCACGCCGGAGTCGGGTCGCCAGGGGCCCTGCGGGTACTTGTCGCCCTTAAAGTAGCCGTCGTCGATGGGATCGGAGTAGATGAGGACGCCGGCGGCGCCCTGCTGCTGCGCCACGTAGCTCTTCACTCCGCGGAAGTTGGAGCCGTAGCGGACGATGACGATCTTGCCCTTTACGTCCACTTTCATCTCTTCCAGCTTCTTGAAGTCCTCGGGGCGGCCGTAGTTGGCGTAGACGAGGTCAGCCTCGGCTTCACCCGAGGGCGAGAAGCCGTTGTAGGCGGCGACCACGCGCGGGTCGGACTGGAAGGGATCGCCCTCGACGCGCTCGGGCGTGGGCAGGTGCGCGCGCAGCATCTTGGGGTAGAGGACGTCCACGGAGATCTGGGCGGGATAGTTGAACCACACCTTGTACTCGACGATCTCGGTCTCGAGGCCGGCTTCCTTGTATTTCTGTGCGACGTACTCGGCGGTCTTGCGGTCTTCGGGCGAGCCGGCGATGTGCGGCGCCGAGGTCAGGATGCGCAGGTGCGCCTCGGCGAGCTTGGGATCGGGGACGGCGAGGAACTGTCTTTCGAGCGCGGCTTGGGGGGCGGGGTCGAAGAAACCGGGGATGGAGGGCGCGGCCGCCTGCGCCGGCGGCGGCATCGCGGTCTGTGCGCACAGAGTAAGCACCGATGCCGCTACCCACCACGCCAACGCCGCACGTCGTTTCATTCGCCGCTCCTTGATTCCGCAAAATCGCCCGGGCAGGCGGATGAACGTCATCGCCTGAACCGGGGAGACAAACAATTTACACTAACAAAGGACTCCCCGGCAGATTTTGCCGCGGACCCTTTCCCACCTTGGACCCAGAGAACCCATCCTCCACTCGCGCGCCGGAGCAGAACCAGGCGGACAGCGACAATTCAACCGCGAACGGAGCCGGAGGAGCCTTCCAGAGCGTGTGCGCCGAGGAAGCCATCGCGGCGCAGGTGGCGCCGGCGGCGGTGGAGATGCCGCGCGTCCTGCGCGCTCTGCGTCACCACGACTTCCGCTACTTCTGGGCGGGCAACCTGCTCTCCAACGTCGGCACCTGGATGCAGAACATAGCGCAAGGCTGGCTGGTGCTGGAGCTTTCCAACTCCGCCTTCTGGCTGGGCGTGGTGGGCTTTGCCGCCTCGGCGCCCATGCTGGTGTTCACGCTGCTGGGCGGCGTGATCGCCGACCGCGTGGACCGGCGGCGGCTGATGATGCGCACCCAGGCGGCCATGATGCTGTTCGCCTTCGCCCTGGCCGGGCTGACCTGGGCCAAGGCCATCAACGTGCCGGAGATCGTGCTGCTGGCCTTCGCCACGGGCGTGGCCATGTCGCTGAACGCGCCCAGCTACCAGGCGCTGGTGCCGCAACTGGTCCCCAAGGAGGACTTGAACAACGCCATCGCGCTCAACTCGGCGCAGTTCAACTTCTCGCGCATCGTGGGGCCGACGCTGGGCGGATTCGCCATGGCCGGGCTGGGGGTGGCGGGAAACTTCTTCCTGAACGGGGTGAGCTTCCTGGCGGTGATCTTCGCGCTGCGGAAGATCCACTATCCGCCGCCGGAGGCGGATGACGGCTCGGCCACGATGTGGCAGAAGCTGGCCGATGGATTCCGCTACGTCCATGACCGGCGGGAGATGATGACCCTGCTGACGCTGGTGGGACTGGCCTCGACCTTCGGCATCCCGTACCTGATGTTCATCCCGCTGTTCGCGCGCGACATCCTGCACGTGCGCGAGACCGGGCTGGGACTGCTGATGGCCTTCTCCGGACTGGGGGCATTCCTCGGCGCCCTTACCATCGCGTATCTCGGAAGGGTGAAGCGGCGCGGAAGATTCGTGGTGAGCGCAGGAGTGGTGTTCTTCGTGGCCATCATCCTGTTCTGCTTCTCACGCTCGTTCGCGTTTTCCTCGGCGCTGCTGATGGTGATCGGGTATTCGATGGTGCTGATGGTGGCCACGGTGAACGCGCTCTTGCAGCATCTTTCCGCCGACGAGATGCGCGGGCGGGTGATGTCCATGTACGCCACCGCCTTCCTGGGATTCGCGCCCTTGGGCAGCCTGCTCGCCGGGTCGCTGGCCGGCGTGGTCACCGCGCCTCACGCCATCGCCGGGATGTGCGCGCTGGCGCTGGTGGCCAGCCTGTTCCTGTACTTCGCCAGGCCGGAGTTGAGGGAGCTGGATTGAATTGACAATGGACAATTGACAATTGCAAACCTCAGATTTCAGATTGCGGAATGCGAAGTGAATTGGAGTGAATCGCCGATTTTCAATTGTCAATTGACAATTGACAATTTCATGCGCGGGAGGACTCGCGTCCGCAGCAGCGAGAGTCCCAGCATGGACAGGGTGATGGTCAGGAGGCCGAGGGAAGCGCCGCGGATGCTCTGGGCGTGCTTGGGGAGGATGGAGAAGCGTCCGTAGACGAACTCGATGTGCACCCAGTAGATGAGCAGTGAGGTCTGGCCGAGCTGGATGACGGGACTGAAGGCCCTTGTTCGCAGACCCCAGCGGCACCAGGCGTAGCTCAAGAAGAGGATGCCCAGCAGGAACCCCACACGAATGAGAAAGAAGTTGGGGCTGGTGTGCCAGAAGTCGTGGACGGGGTAGAGCTCGGCGGGCTGCGCCTCCAGCCAGCGCGCGCCCTCAACCAAGGCGACGCCGCCGGCGCCCAGGAGCGCGAGCGCGGGGCCTTCGTGCCGGCGCGACCAATCGCTGAGCAGCGAGAGCCCGGCGGCCATCCCGGCAAAAGCGAAGGCGACCCAGGGAAAGATGGGAAAGAGCCAGGCCTGGGGCTGGTCGAAGACGTGGACGCCGTTGATGTAAGACTCGAGCGGCCAGGCAAGAAAGCGGGGGCGCCAGGTGGTCCACACCAGCGGGGTAAGCAGGGCGATGGCCAGCGCGGCCGCGACCGCGGCGCAGAGGGTGAGCCGGCGGGCGTGCGCGGTCCCGCAAAGCGGGATTCCCTTCCCTCCGGCGGCCAGGCGCGCGACCGCGCCCATCAGGATCATCGCCAGGCCGAGCATATTGAGGATGTCCACGCGGAAGAGGTCGGTCCACGGGGCCCAGGGGAAGGCGATCAGATATTCCTGCAGGCGGAAGGCGAGGCCCAGGCCCCAGATCTCCAGGCCGCGGGACATCGTCCTGGTGGCGATCTGGTTGGCGGCGACGCCCTTCTGGCGCAGGCGGTCCACCACCAGCGCGGAGGAGATACCGGCGAGAAACAGGAAGAGCGGCGCGGGAAAGGTCCCGAGCAGCTGGGAGTACATGAAGAACTTGGTCTGGCGGGCGGCGGGGCTCAGCCAGGAGTCGTAGGCGTGCGTCTGGAACATGAGCAGGCACGCCAGGCCGCGCATCCAGTCAATGTAAGCGAGGCGGGAGGGAGCGGAGGCAGTCATGGCAGCGCCGGGCGGGCGATTGCAGATTGTAGATTGAGGATTTCAGATTGACGCGAAAATCAGGCTCGGTCCCTGCGGCGTCAGGGTGCGCCGGGCGGCGTAGGTGACTTGCGGCGGGGCGAGGGCGGATTCTTCCGGCGGGCGTCATGCTCGTCTTCGTCCTCCCCATAGCCGACGCGGATGACGGAGGGCGCCTTGCCGAAGCGAGGGATGACCACGAACAGGTTGGTGTAGTCATTGGAGGGGATCCTGATCTCCCGGTGATAGCCGAGGGCTTCCAGCAGTCCGGGCAAGGTGTCGGCGTGCCCGACGATGAGGACTACGTCATTTGCGTTGTCGTGCTGGATCCGACTGATTGCGCGCTCCGGATCGTGCTGCTCGAGGTTCCTGATCTTCAGGCCCAGCTTGCGGGCGGTGGGCAAAGCAGTGTCGCGGGTGCGGACGGTGTCGGTGGCGTAGATGACGGTGATGCCGGAGTCCTTGAGCATCTCGGCCAGCAGGCGGGCGCGCTCCTGTCCTGCCTTGGAGAGAGGAACGTCAATGCCGTTCAGGTCGTCGGCGATCTTTTCGGCGTGGCGGACCAGGATGATGGCCCGCTGGGCCGCGCAGGTGGGCAGGATGGCCAGGGCGAACAACGCCAGGCAGAAGGAATACTTTCGTGCACGCATGGCTGAACTCACTTTCGTTTCAGAACTGTTTTCACCGCCTGGACGATGTAAGGCGCGGTGAGGCCGTATTTCTCCATCAACTGGCCGGGGGCGCCGGACTCGGCGTAGGTGTTCTGGAGGCCGACGAACTCGATGGGCACGGGGCAGGAACGGGCGGCGGCGGCGGCGACGCGCGAGCCCAGTCCGCCGTCGAGGACGTGCTCCTCGGCGGTGACCAGAGCGCCGCATTCCCGCGCGGCGGCGGCCACGGCTTCTTCATCCAGCGGCTTCAGGGTGTGCATGTCGAGGACGCGGGCCGAGATGCCCTCCTCTTCGAGCTGGGCCTGGGCCTGGAGGGCGTAGCCCACCTCGAAGCCGCAGGCGACGATGGCCACGTCGCGGCCGTTGCCGTGGACTTTGGCTTTGCCGATGGCAAAAGTGTCGTGGGGCCCGTAAAGGATGGGCGCCTTGGCGCGGCCGGTGCGCATGTAGCAGGGCCCGACGTGCTCGGCCATGCGGTGGACGAGGGCGCGGGCGGCGAATTCGTCCGCGGGGTGGATGACGACGAAGCCGGGGAGGGCGCACATGAGCGCCAGGTCCTCGACCGACTGCTGGCTGGGGCCGTCCTCGCCGATGGAGATGCCGCCGTGCGAGCCGCAGAACTTGGCGTTCACAGCGGGATAGGCGACGGACATGCGCAGCTGGTCGTATCCCTTGTCGCAGAGGAAGACGGCAAAGGAGGAGGCGAAGGGAATTTTCCCGGAGAGCGCCAGACCGCCGGCGATGCCCACCATGTTGGCTTCGGCGATGCCCACGGTGAAGAAGCGGCCGGGGAACTCCTTGCCGAAGGTGGCGCTGAAGGTGGACTTGGCCAGGTCGGCGTCGAGGGCGACGATGTTGGGATTGGAGCGGCCCAGCTCGGCCAAGGCTTCGCCGTAGGCCTCACGCGTGGCCTTCCCCAGTTTGAGCTCGAATTTGGCTCCCGTCTTCATCGCTGCCGATGCTTCCAAGGCTTCCACCTCCTGATTCTACTTCCGCGTCCGAGGGAGACGCCCTGACGGGCGTCTCTACGAAGCCTCCTAAGATTGCACCTCTTTGTTGCCGGCGAGACGTCGGCGCAACAACAAAACCGGCGTCATACTGCTTGAGCCTCCAGTTCCTTGACGGCCGCCTCGACCTCTTCCGGCTTGGGGGCGACGCCGTGCCACTTGATGTTGTTCTCCATGAAGGAGACGCCCTTCCCCTTCACCGTGTTGGCGAGGATGACGGTCGGCTTCTCGCTGGAATTGGCGCGGGCCGCTTCGAGCGCCGGGATGACCTGCTCGAAGTCGTGGCCGTCGATCTCGCGGACGGTCCAGCCGAAGGACTCCCACTTCGCCCGGAGCGGGGAGAGGTCGAGGATCTTGTTGGTCCAATCGTCGAGTTGCTGCTTGTTGTTGTCCACGATGACGGTGAGGTTGGAGAGCTTGTGGAAGGGAGCGAACATGGCGGCCTCCCAGTTCTGGCCCTCCTGAATCTCGCCGTCGCCGACCAGGACGAAGATGCGGGAGTCGCGGGAGTCGAGGCGCGCCGCGAGCGCCATGCCGATGCCGATGGAGATGCCCTGGCCGAGCGAGCCGGTGGAGGCTTCGAGCACGGGGAGCATGCGCTTGTCGGGATGTCCCTGGAGCGGCGAACCCAGCTTGCGCAGCGTGGGCAGCAGCGCGGGATCGAGATACCCAGCGGCGGCGTAGACGGCGTAAAGCGCCGGGCAGCCGTGTCCCTTGCTGAGGACGAAGCGGTCGCGGTCGGCCCAGGCGGGGTTCCTGGGGTCGTGGCGCAGGACGCGGAAGAAGAGCGCGGTGAGCAGCTCGACCTGGGAGAGCGAGCCGCCGGGATGTCCGCTGCCGGCGGCGCCGATCATCTTGACGATGTCGATGCGCAGGCCGCGGGCGATGCGCTTCAGCTCGGTGAGGCTGGGCTGGGAGGAAATCGCCGGCGCGGTCATGGGCGGACTTGGTCTCCTGCGGCGGCGCGCCGTGGAGCCGGCACCGATGCGGCTGCGGGTTTTTCGGAAGCGGGAGGACGTCCGCGCTCGGCTTGGGCGGCGGGTTGGGCTTCCGCCGCCGCTTCCTTCGCTTTGCGCACGTAACGCTTCCCGGTAGAGGTGAGGAAGCGCGCCAGGCGGGCGGCCACGGTCTTCAGCAGGATGCGGTCGAGGGGACCGAAGGCGTCCGGGCGGTCGCTCTCCACGTCAATCACTCCCAGGATGCGTCCAACAATCTTGATGGGGACGACGATCTCCGACTTGGTCTCCAGGAAGCACATGCTGTAAGTGGGATCGGCGGAGACGTCGGGGATGACCTTCATGAAGCCGCTCTCGCCAACCGTGCCCACGTTGCCCTTGCCCAGGGCGAAACTGTGGCAGGGCGGCACCGGACCGCGGAAAGCCTGGCGCACGACGCGGTCGCCGGCAACTAGATAGATGCCCACCCAGAAGTAGTGGCGCTGGCGGTAGAGGATCTCAACCGCCTTGTCCAGCGGGGAGCCAGCCTGCACCGGGCCAGCCTTCGCGGCCAGCGCCCGGTCGAGGGCGGCGAGCACTTCGCGGGGAGGGCGAATGCGTTTCACGCTCAGGCCTCAGGGGGATTTTTGGGGAACGGCTTTAGTGTAACCGGGGCGGAAATGGCGGTCAACGCTGCATTTTCGGCGCAAGCTTTCAGACCGTGACCTCCGATTCCTGTCGTCCTCCTGAGCCCGCCAAAGCGGGCGAAGGATCTGCGCATTTTCGCCGGGGCCGCAGCAGGTCATGGGGTCATGACTGACGATCCAATGCATGGATTCTTCGCTGCGTTCAGAATGACGATTTCCCTGGAAGTGGGCATCCGGCCCAGACCAGGGAGCCACCGAGCCAAGATCAGGGGGAGTGCGGGGCGCGCTGCAGCCGCAGATTTCCCTTGACTGAATGATGATTCATTCAATAGCATACCTTCAATCATAGAAGTCGGCGCGCGCCGCTGCCATCCTCACCCCACATCCGAATGCGGCGCGCGCCACTGCTTTTTCCCCGGCCCAACGCTTAGGAGCCTTTCTATGATCGCCACCGATAGAGCGGTTCCCTTCTCCCATCCAGCGAAGTCCCCGACTCCTGCCCGCGAAGCTGATACCATGCCCGGCGTGGAAAAATCCCCGCAACCGAGGTCCATCCGGCGCGTGGCGGTGCTGGGCGCCGGCACCATGGGCGCGCGCATCGCCGCCCACCTGGCCAACGCCCGGGTTCCCTGCTTCCTGCTGGATATGGTTCCACCGGCCAAGGCGGGCGATTCGCCCGCTTCCACGCGCGAGGAAAGGAACAGGATCGCCGCCGCAGGGCTGGAGGCGGCCAGAAAGTCGAAGCCCGCGGCCTTCTGCGAAGCTTCCCTTTGGCGGCTCATCACCATCGGCAACTTCGACGACGACATGAAGCTGGTCGCCGAGGCCGATTGGATCATCGAGGCCGTGGCCGAGAACCTCGATATCAAGCGCGCGCTGCTCAAGAAAGTGGAAGCGGCGCGGCGGCCGGGGACCATCGTCACCACCAACACCAGCGGTCTGCCGGTGTCGAAGATCGCCGAGGGATTCTCCGACGACTTCCGTAAACACTGGTTCGGCACGCACTTTTTCAATCCGCCGCGCTACATGCGGCTGCTGGAGATCATCCCCACTGGGGAGAGCGACGCGGGCGCCATGGCCGCGGTCGAGCACTTCTCGGACGTGCTGCTGGGCAAGGGCATCGTGGTGGCGCGCGACACGCCCAACTTCATCGCCAACCGCATCGGGACGTTCTCCGTGCTGAACGTGATGCGGCTGATGCAGGAGCTCGACCTCTCCATCGAGGAAGTGGACGCGCTCACCGGCACGGCGGTGGGCTGGCCGCGCTCTGCCACCTTCCGGACGATGGATCTGGTGGGGCTCGACATCCTGGCCCACGTGGTGGGGAACCTGAAGGAGAACGTGCGCGACGAGCGCTCGGAGCTGGCCGTCCCCGAATTCTTCCAGAAGATGCTGGAGCGCAAGTGGCTGGGCGACAAGACCAAGGGCGGCTTCTACAAGAAGCAGAAGGGCCCCAAAGGCGACGAGCGGATGGGACTGGACTGGAAGACGCTGGAGTACCGTCCGCAGCAAAAGGCGAAGTTCGCGGCGCTGGAGATGGCCAAGAACGTCGAGGACACCCAGGAGCGGCTGCGCATGTTGCTCTCCGGCGACGCGGAAAAAGACAAAGCCGCAAAGTTTGTGTGGTCGGCGCTGGCGGACCTTTGGACGTACTCGGCCAACCGCATCGGGGAGATTGCCGGCTCGGTGGTGGAGATCGACCGCGCCATGCGGATGGGCTTCAACTGGGAGCTGGGACCGTTCGAGCTGTGGGACGCAGCCGGCGTCGAAACTACCGTCGCGCGCATGAAGAAGGAAGGCCGCCCGGTGGCCTCCTACGCCGAACAGCTGGTGGCGAGCGGAGCCAAGAATTGGTACCAGGACCGCCCCGAAGTCCCCTCCGGGCGCTCGTACTTCGACCTGGCGCGGCCGGGCTACAAGCCGGTGGAGGCGCCTGAAGGCGTGTGGTCGGTCGCGGTGGCGAAAAAGAGCGGCGCCAAGGTAGTCCAGAAGAATGCCGGAGCGTCGCTGGTGGACCTGGGCGACGGGGTCGCGTGCCTGGAGTTCCATTCCAAGATGAACTCGCTGGGCGGCGACATCGTGGAGCTGGTGACGCGCTCGCTCAAGCCGGGCGGCCCGGGCGACAGCTTCGACGCCTTCGTCATCACCAACGACGCGCAGAATTTTTCCGTCGGCGCCAACCTCATGCTGCTGCTGATGAGCGTTCAGGAAGAAGAGTGGGACGACGTGGACCTGGCCATCCGGCAGTTCCAGGCGATGACCCAGGCGGTGAAGTTCTCGTCCAAGCCGGTGGTGGCCGCGCCCTTCGGGATGACGCTGGGCGGGGGCACGGAGGTTTCGCTGCACGCGCCGGCGCGCCAGCCGCACGTGGAGCTGTACATGGGATTGGTGGAGGTGGGCGTGGGCCTGCTGCCGGGCGGCGGCGGCTGCAAAGAGATGCTGCTGCGGGCCGTGGATAGCGCGGCCAGCATCCGTCCGGACGGAAGGGGCGAGGGAGTCGAGATGATGGAGGCGATGAAGCGGGCGTTCGAGACCATCGCCATGGCCAAGGTCTCGACCTCGGCGCACGAGGCGCGCGGGCTGGGCTTCCTCAGCGAGCAGGACCGCATCACCATGAACCGCGAGCGGGTGCTGACGGACGCCAAGGCGCGGGCGCTGGAGTTGGCGCGCGCCGGGTACGTCGCGCCGGTCCCGCGCGACAATATCCCGGCGCCG
>Ga0209726_10007123_pt1 | contig 12634 bp, 12 predicted proteins | sample Subgrocontami54m_FD_187453 | JGI IMG/M metagenome (GOLD analysis project Ga0209726, IMG submission 187453) | Subsurface groundwater microbial communities from S. Glens Falls, New York, USA - GMW46 contaminated, 5.4 m (SPAdes) (version 3) | ecosystem: Environmental > Aquatic > Deep subsurface >... | reverse complement strand
GATGCCGACCGCCCACCGCGCGGGCCACGTCCGCCGCGCGATCGCGAAGGCGGCGATACGCCGCCGAGCCCGCCGTCCGCCCCCACGCAGGAGAGTTGAAACATGGCCGAGGTTGCAACCATCCCGGCACGGCGCCCCTTCCATCGCCGCCGCAAGACCTGCCCCTTCTCCGGCGATAAGGCGCCGAAGATAGATTACAAGGACATGCGGCTGCTGAGCCGCTACGTGTCCGAGCGCGGCAAGATCGTGCCGAGCCGCATCACGGCGGTATCAGCCAAGAAGCAGCGCGAGCTGGCGCGCGCCATCAAGCGCGCACGCTTCCTCGGGCTTCTGCCCTACGTGATCAAGTAAGCGGGGCGCCGGGCGCTCGTGCCCGGCGCCTCATGTCGAATGGTTGGGACTGGAGGCCTAAGGGTCGCCCCGTCTCTAACCGCTGCGGCGGGACAGCTCAAGACATGCCAATCGGCTTTATCATCGGCCTCGGCGGGGGTCTTGCCTCCGCGCTGCTGTTCTATTCGGCCGCGCGCGGCTCCCCGCTCTTGAGCACGCTGCTGTTGCTGCTCACGCCGCTGCCGTCCCTCCTGAGCGGGCTCGGATGGGGATGGCTGCCGGCTGCGGCCGGTGCCGTGGCCGGCGCGCTGGTGATGGCGGGCGGCGCCAGCCCTTCGTTCGCGATCGGCTATTTCCTCGCCCTCGGGCTGCCAGCGGCCCTCGCCTGCTATCTGGCCTACCTGAGCCGTCCGCAGCAAGACGACGCAAACACCGTGGAATGGTATCCGGTCGGCCGGCTCGTTGCCGCCCTGTCGCTCTATGGCGGAGCGCTGCCCGTGGCGGTGCTGCCGCTGATCGGCGGCAGCTATGAGGGCTTGCGCGCGCCCATGCGCGAGTTCTTCCGCCGCCTGTCGACGCGGGCGCCCGAGCTCGGCCTGCAGCCCTTGAACGACCACCAGATCGAGGCCCTGTCCGAATTCATCATCGCCGCCCTGCCGGGAGCGCTCGCGGCCTACTGGCTCGCCATCTTCGTGCTCAACCTCTACCTGGCAGCCCGCATCGCGCGTGCCTCGGGCCGGCTCGGGCGCGACTGGCCCGATCTGCCGGCGCTTTCCTTCCCGGCAGGCTTTCCGCTGCTGCTGGCTTTCGCGCTCGCCGCCTCGTTCTTCCCCGGCATCCCCGGCGTTGCCGGGACCAGCTTCACCGGCGCGCTGCTGCTGGCCTACCTGATCGCCGGGCTGGCGCTCATTCACTTCATCGCCAGAGGCCGCGCGCCCTGGATCTTGTGGTTCGTTTACGCCGCGCTCCTCCTGTTCGAGCCCTACACGGCGGTCGCGCTGACGCTTGGAGGTCTGCTGGAGCCGGCCCTCAAGCTCAGGCGCCGCTTCGGCGCCTCTCCACCTCCCACTTGAAACCCACTGAACGCAACGGAGCACAAACATGCAGGTCATCCTACTCGAGCGCATCGGCCGCCTCGGCCAGATGGGCGACGTGGTCAACGTCAAGGACGGCTACGCCCGCAATTTCCTGCTGCCGCAAAAGAAGGCGCTGCGGGCGACGGCGGACAACCTCAAGCGCTTCGAGAAAGACCGCGCCCAGCTCGAAGCGCGCGATCTCGAGCTCAAGAAGGAGGCCGAGGCGGTCGGCGTCAAGCTCGCCGGCAAGAGCTTCCTCGCCATCCGCCAGGCCGGTGACACCGGCCAGCTCTACGGCTCCGTCACCCCGCGCGACATTGCTGATCTGGTGACGGGGGGCGGCTTTTCCGTCGACCGGCGGCAGATCGTCCTCGACAAGCCCGTCAAGACGCTGGGGCTGCATCCAACCCGCGTTGCCCTGCACCCCGAGGTCATCGTCCAGGTCAGCCTCAACGTGGCCCGCTCCGAGGAGGAGGCCGAGCGCCAGGCGCGCGGCGAGGACGTGACGGTGGTGAAGGACGAGGGGGTGCAGCTCGAGACCTTCAACCCCGACGCGCTGTTCGAGGAAGAGGCGCTCGCGCTCCAGCGTGGCGAGAGCGAGCAGCCCGACGTGCCGGACGAGAAATAGGGGCAATCGGCAGTAGGCAGTAGGGGCCGGAGCGGTGGCATCGAAGCTACTGCCAACTGCCGATTGCCTACTGCCTATTGCCCGGAAATAGGCGTTTCACCAGCATTGCACCCATGCGGCAGCCCCAAGTTGCCGTGGCAAGCAAGGTTGAACCTTGCCAGTAGCGTTAGCGTTAAACTTTCGTATAATGGTCCCGGCAGACACGTTTACGGGGACAGAAGGGACGGGAGCCGCGATCGCAGCCGGTGTTGCGTTATGTTCAAAATGCTCGACGTCCTCATGCGCCGCATCGTTCGCCGCGGCTCGTTAACTCTGATCGATGCGCGGGGCATTGCGCATTGCTACGGCGACGGCGGAGAGCCTTTTGTCGCCGCGCGCATTGCCGACACGCGGCTCGAGCGGCATCTCGCGTTCGATCCCCAGCTGGCCCTTGGCGAGGGTTACATGCAGGGCCGGCTCAAGATGGAGCAGGGCCGCATCTACGACCTCCTCGAGCTGCTGCTGAGCAACATTCAGCACCGCCCGATGCCGGCCTGGACGTCGAGCCTGGATGCCGCCCGCTATCTCGTGCGCCGGCTGATGCAGTTCAATCCGTCGGGTCGGGCCCAGCGCAACGTCGCCCACCACTACGACATCAACGGCGCCATCTACGACCTCTTCCTCGATCGCGACCGGCAATACTCCTGCGGCTATTTCACGGACGGCGCCGACCTCGAGGAGGCGCAGCAGGCCAAGAAGCGCCATCTGGCCGCCAAGCTCGCCATCGAACCCGACCAGAGAGTGCTCGACATCGGCTCGGGCTGGGGCGGGCTCGGCCTCTACCTCGCCAAGGTCGCGCATTGCGATGTCACCGGCGTGACGCTCAGCAACGAGCAGCTCAAGGTCTCTTGCGAGCGCGCGGCCAAGGAGGGCCTCAGTCGCGTCGCCCGCTTCGAATTCAAGGACTACCGCAAGGTCGAGGGCCGGTTCCACCGCATCGTCTCAGTCGGCATGTTCGAGCACGTTGGCGTCAACCACTACGCCACCTTCTTCAGGAAGGTGCGCGACCTGCTCACCGACGACGGGGTTGCGCTCATCCACACCATCGGCCGCTCCGAGCCGCCGACCGTGACCAATCCGTTCATTGCCAAGTACATCTTCCCCGGCGGCTACATCCCTGCGCTCTCCGAGATGGTGGCGGGCATCGAGCGCTCGGGCCTCATGATCAGCGATCTGGAAGTCCTGCGGCTGCACTACGCCGAGACGTTGCGCGTCTGGCGCGAGCGGTTTCTCGTCAACTGGGACAGGGCCGCCGCCATCCTCGATGAACGCTTCTGCCGGATGTGGGAGTTCTATCTGGCCGGCTCCGAGACCGCCTTCCGCTATCAAAATCTCGTCGTGTTCCAGGTCCAGCTCGTCAAGCGCATCACGTCGCTGCCGATCACGCGCGACTACATGTATCGACACGAGCATGGCTTCCTCGAGCATGAGGCCCTGGAGGGGAGGCCGCGCATGGCGGGCGAATAGGCCGTCGGGGCGCCAGCGGCCGTCCTACACCTGTCGGGTGCCTCTGCCCATCGCCCACCCGCTATCTCAGCGCATCGATGCCTTTGGTGCGCACCACGTGCAGAAGTTTCAACGCCGTGCTGGTCGGCCGCCGCAAGCCGCGCTCCCACTGGCTCACGGTCGTCACGCCGACGTTCAGGAACCCGGCCAGCACCGCCTGGCTGACGCCTGCGCGCTCGCGCACGGCCAGGATTTCCGCCGGCGACAGCGGCGCGACCTTCGGCAGCGCGTCTCGCCCGAGCATCCTGATCGTGGTCCGCTCGAGCTCGGCGTCGCTGATCGCCCCTATCTTGTGCAGCCCTCGCGAGATCCCGACGATCTCTGATCGCAAGCGCGCCTTGCCACGCAACTCGCCTTTTCCTTTAGTCTTCCTCGTCATACTCCACCTCCATCAACTCGTCCTCGACAATCGCCGCCTCGATTTGATCCCGGCTCAATCCGAAAAACGCGCGGGCCTGCCCTCGCAAGTCCTCGAGCTCGTCGTCATCGATATTGGCGCGCGCCGACTTGGCGAACCCGTACAAGAACACAGCTCGGTGACCATGCCGATAGGCGACGATGGTTCGGTAGCCGCCGCTCTTGCCTGCGCCCGGCCGCGCCACGCGCTGCTTGATGAGGCCGCCGCCCAGGTCGGCGCCGATGAGCCCCTTGCCCGCGTCCCGCACCGCCTTCGCCAGCGCTGCGTCCGCGATCCGCTCGCGCCGCTGGAAGCGCGCAAAAGTCTTCACCTTGTAGACGCGCACTGGCAATCTCCCAATCAATGCACTATAGCGCAACGACAGGTAGATCGCAACTTCACTTGCGATTCTCGTTCTGTGGAAAACCGGGAGAAGCCGTTCCCAGCTTCCCACTCCTCTGCGAATCCGCCTAGCGCAGGGGCATGACCGAGACCGCCCGCCGCAAGCCCGCAGAGGCACTGCCGGGAGCCGCCGCGCCCGACGCGCTGCCGTTCCGCGCCGCCCCCCACAACATCGAGGCCGAGCAGGCGCTGCTCGGCGCCATCCTCGTCAACAACGAGGCGCACGACCGCGTCTCGAATTTCCTCGAGGCGCACCACTTCTACGATCCGCTGCACCAGCAGATCTTCGAGGTGGCCTCCAAGCTGATCGCCTCGGGCAAGCAGGCGACGCCGATCACGCTCAAGACCTTCTTCGAGTCCGCCGAGCCGATCGACGCCTCCCTCACCGTGCCGCAATACCTGGGCCGGCTCGCTGCCAACGCCGCCACCATCATCAACGCCCGCGACTACGGCCGCACCGTCCACGACCTCGCCACCCGCCGCAACCTGATCCTGATCGGCGAGGACCTGGTCAATGCCGCCTTCGACTCGCCCGTCGATTTCCCACCCAAGGAGCAGATCGAGGAGGCCGAGACGCGGCTGTTCGCGCTGGCCGAGACCGACAAGTACGGCCAGGGATTCCTCGGCTTCAATGCCGCGCTCACCAACGCCATCGAGATGGCGGGCAGTGCCTATAAGCGCGATGGGCATCTCTCCGGCATCGCTACCCGTTTTATCGGTCTCGACAGCAAGATGGGCGGCCTGCAGCCGTCCGATCTCATTGTTCTCGCCGGCCGGCCGTCGATGGGCAAGACGTCGCTGGCGACCAATATCGCCTTCAACGTGGCGCGTGCACGTGCCGAGTCCTGGGCCGCGAAGCCCGAGCTCGGTCCCGACGATCCAAGCCACGATGGCGCGGTGGTCGGCTTCTTCTCGCTCGAGATGTCCTCCGAGCAGCTTGCCACGCGCATCCTCTCCGAGCAGGCCGGCATCCCGTCCGAGAAGATCCGCCGCGGTATGATCAACGAAGCGGAGTTCAAGGAGCTCGTCACGGTGAGCCAGAGAATGGCCAGCATTCCCCTCTATATCGATCAGACCGGCGGCATCTCGATTGCCCAGCTGGCCGCCCGCGCGCGGCGTCTGAAGCGTCAACAGGGCCTCGGGCTTCTCGTGATCGACTACCTGCAGCTGATGACCGGCATGTCCAGGCGCGGCGACAATCGCGTGCAGGAGGTGTCCGAGATCACCAACGGGCTGAAGTCGCTGGCCAAGGAGCTGAACCTGCCCGTCGTTGCGCTCTCCCAGCTGTCGCGTGCCGTGGAGCAGCGCGACGACAAGCGCCCGCAGCTCTCGGACCTGCGTGAATCGGGCTCGATCGAGCAGGATGCCGACATTGTCATGTTCGTCTATCGGGAGGAGTATTATCTGGAGCGACTGAAGCCGCAGGAGGGCACGCTCGAGTTCCAGGACTGGATGGCCAAGATGCAGATCGCCAGCGGCAAGGCGGAAGTGATCATCGGCAAGCAGCGGCATGGACCAATAGGGACCGTGCAGCTGCAGTTCGAGGGCAACGTTACCCGCTTCTCCGACCTGGCGCGCGAGCAGTACATGCCGGAGCGAGCGGAGTGACCGCAAGCGACGCCAGCAGCCTTGCCCCGGTGTGGCCGAGGGCCCCTATCCCGTCGTCGGCGCGCGCCGTTCTCACCGTCGACCTCGCCGCCCTGCGCGCCAACTGGGCGCGGCTGAACCAGGCCTCGGGTCGGGCCGAATGCGCCGGCGTCATCAAGGCGGACGCCTACGGCCTGGGACTGGCGCCGATCGCCAGGGCCCTCACCAGCGAGGGCTGCAAGACCTTCTTCGTCGCCAGCGTCGACGAGGGCCGCGCCGCGCGCGAGGTGCAGCCGGGCGCCACCATCTACGTGCTCGACGGCCTGCTGCCGGGCGCCGAGGCGCACTACGCGGGCTTCGACCTGCGCCCCGTGCTCGCGAGCCTGCCCGAGGCGCGCGACTGGGCGGCCTACTGCCGCGCACGCGGGCACCGGCTGGCGGCGGCGATCCACATCGACACCGGCCTGAACCGGCTGGGCATGCCGCAGAACGAGGTCGAGCAGCTGGCAGCCTCGCCCGAGGTGCTTGCCTCCTTCGAGACCACCCTGGTGCTGAGCCACCTCGCCTGCGCCGACCACCCCGACGACCCGATGAACGAGCTGCAGCGCCAGCGGTTCGAGGAGCTGCGCGCGAAGCTTCCTCCCGCGCCAGCGAGCCTCTCCAACTCCGGCGGCATGTTTCTCGGGCCCCGGTTCCACTTCGACCTGGTGCGGCCGGGCATCGCGCTCTACGGCGGCCGCGCGCATGAGGGCAAGGCCAACCCGATGCAGACGGTGGTGCGGCTGGCCGCCAGGATCCTGCAGGTGCGGGAGGTCGGGCCCGGCGCCAGCATCGGCTACGGCGCCACCTACAAGGTGCAGCGGCCCACCCGCATCGCCACCGTTGCGGTGGGCTACGCCGACGGCTTCCTGCGCGCCTTGAGCGTGGCGACCGGCGAGGCCGGCCCCGTCGGCTACATCGGCGACTATCCCGTGCCGATCGTCGGGCGCGTGTCGATGGACTTCATCACCGCCGACGTGACCGGCGTGCCGCCGGAGCTGGCGCGGCGCGGCGCCTGGGTGGAGGTGATGGGCCATCGCGTCACCGTCGACGACCTGACCGATCGCGCCGGCACCATCGGCTACGAGCTGCTCTCCCGGCTCGGCCAGCGCGTCTATCGCGTCTACGAGGGCGTGGGGAGCTGAGCGCGATGGCCAAGGCCGGCAAGAGCCAGTTCGTGTGCCAGAACTGCGGTGCGGTATCGCCGCGCTGGGCCGGCAAATGCGTGGCGTGCGGCGAGTGGAACACGCTGATCGAGGAGACCGATGCGGCGGCCGCGCCGGGCTCGGGGCTGGCGCGAGCGTCGCGAGGCCGTGCCGTCGAGCTGGAGACGCTGCAGGCGACCGCCGACACCATCGCCCGCTTACCCACTGGCATTGCCGAGCTCGACCGCGTCACCGGCGGCGGCATCGTGCCGGGCTCCGCGCTCCTCATCGGCGGCGAGCCCGGCATCGGCAAATCGACGCTGCTGTTGCAGCTTGCCGCCGCCTTCGCCAGCGCCGGCCGGCGCGCCATCTATTTCTCCGGCGAGGAGGCGGCGGCGCAGGTGCGGCTGAGGGCCGAGCGCCTCGGCCTGTCGGCGGCGCCGCTGGCGCTCGCCTGCGAGACCAACGTCGCCAACATCCTGGCGACGCTGGCCGAGGGCCGGCGCCCGGATCTCGTCGTCGTCGATTCGATCCAGACGCTGTGGGCCGATGCGCTCGAAGCCGCACCCGGCACGGTGAGCCAGGTGCGCGCCGCCACGCAGTCGCTGGTGCGGTACGCCAAGGTCCAGGGCGCCGCCCTGGTGCTGGTCGGCCACGTCACCAAGGACGGGCAGATCGCCGGCCCCAAGGTGATCGAGCACATGGTCGACACCGTGCTCTACTTCGAGGGCGATCGCGGCCACGTGTTCCGCATCCTGAGGGCGGTGAAGAACCGCTTCGGCGCCACCGACGAGATCGGCGTGTTCGAGATGGTCGCCGACGGCCTGCGCGAGGTGGCCAACCCCTCCGAGCTGTTCCTGGGCGACAGGCTCGCCTCGACGCCGGGCTCGGCCGTGTTCGCGGGCGTGGAGGGCACGCGGCCGATCCTGGTCGAGATCCAGGCCCTGGTGGTTCCCTCCGGCCTGGGCACGCCGCGGCGCGCGGTGGTCGGCTGGGACGCCAATCGCCTCTCAATGCTGCTCGCCGTCATCGATGCCCGCTGCGGCGTCAGCTTCGCCCAGCACGACGTCTATCTCAACGTCGCGGGCGGCCTGAAGATCACCGAGCCCGCCGCCGACCTCGCCGCGGCCGCCGCCCTGCTGTCGTCGATTTCGAATGTTGCCCTCTCGCCCGATCGGGTCTACTTCGGTGAAATCAGTCTGTCCGGCGCGGTCAGGCCGGCCGGGCACATGCTGGCGCGCCTCAAGGAAGCCCAGAAGCTGGGCTTCAAGGGCGCCCTCCTTCCGGCCGCCGGCGAACTCGACGCGAGCGGGCTCAAGCTCGCTCTGGCGCGCGTGGCGCACGTCAAGGACCTGGCCGAGGCGCTCGGGCTATGAACCGCATCGGCCGCAGGGGATTGCAGCAACAGGGGACCAAGCCATGATCGGTGGGCTTTCCTATCTCGATGCCGGCCTGATCGCGATCGTCGCCCTATCGGGGATGGTGGCCATGTACCGGGGGCTGACCCGCGAGGTGCTGTCGATTCTGTCCTGGGTGGCGGCGGCGGGGGCCTGCGTCTACTTCGTGTTCAAGTACAAGCCCGAAGCCCAGCAGATCGCCGACCAGTTCCATGCCCCACTGCTGGTTGCCCAGGTCGCGGTCGGCGGCATCATCTTCCTGGTTGTATTGATCGTCGTTCACCTGATCACGTCGCGCATCTCCGATACGGTGCTGGACAGCCGCGTGGGGCCAATCGACCGCATCCTCGGTTTTGCCTTCGGCCTGGCGCGCGGCTTCGTGTTGGTGGTGATACCCTTCATGTTCTACGAGTCGTTCGTCGACAAGCCCGAGCAGCAATATCCCTGGGTGCGCGACGCCATCTCCCGGCCCTACATCAAGTCCACCGGCGATTCGCTCAAGGTCATGCTCCAGCGCCTGGTGCCCCCTCAGCTGATGGGGCCGGAGCAACAGCAGGGCCGCCTTCGACAAGATGATAACAACCCTGTTGCCGCGCCCCGTGGCAAGCGTGCGCGACTTGCCCTATATCGTGGTGGCCCCACGGCGACGAACTAACGGCGGCGGCCAGGGGCAAGTGTGCGCCAGCGCTGCCGCTTGTGCCCGATGAGAGGCCGCCATGACCATTGCGCTCGATGCGGGCGAGGCGCAGGCCGAGCCCTGCTGCTGGCCTCCTCTCGATGACCGGCCGCGGGAAGAGTGCGGCGTCTTCGGCGTGTTCGGCAACGAGGATGCGGCGGCGCTGACCGCACTCGGGCTGCACGCCCTGCAGCACCGCGGCCAGGAGGCGGCGGGCATCGTCACCTACGACGGCGCCCACTTCCATTCCGAGCGGCGCCTCGGCCTCGTCGGCGACAACTTCAGCAAGGCCGACGTGATCGGCCGGCTCAGGGGCCACATCGCGCTGGGCCACGTGCGCTATTCCACCACCGGCGACACCATCCTGCGCAACGTGCAGCCGCTGTTCGCCGATCTCGACACCGGCGGCCTCGCGCTCGCCCACAACGGCAACCTCACCAACGCGCTCACGCTCAGGCGCGAGCTCATCTCCTCGGGCGCCATCTGTCAGTCGACCTCCGACAGCGAGGTGATCCTGCACCTGATGGCGCGCTCGCAGCGCCGGCGCACGGTCGAGCGCTTCGTGGAGGCACTGCGCCAGGCGCAGGGCGCCTATGCGCTGGTGTGCCTCACCAACGACATGCTGATCGGCGCCCGCGATCCCATCGGCATCCGCCCGCTGGTGCTGGGCCGGCTCGGCGCGGCGCACGTGCTGGCGTCGGAGACCTGCGCGCTCGACATGGTCGGTGCCGAGTTCGTGCGCGAGATCGAGAACGGCGAGATCGTCACCATCACGCAAGCCGGCATCGAGAGCCACCGCCCGTTCCCGCGCCGCCCCGCGCGGCCCTGCATCTTCGAGTACATCTATTTCGCCCGACCCGATTCCATCGTCGCCGGGCGCAACGTCTACGACTTGCGCAAGCAAATGGGCGCCCAGCTCGCGCGCGAGGCCCCGGCCAAGGCCGACGTGATCATCCCGATCCCCGACTCCGGCGTGCCCGCGGCCATCGGCTACGCCCAGGAGAGCGGCATTCCCTTCGAGCTCGGCATCATCCGCAACCACTACGTCGGGCGTACCTTCATCGAGCCCGAGCAGCGGATCCGCCAGCTCGGCGTCAAGCTCAAGCACTCCGCCAATGCGTCGGCCGTGCGCGGCAACCGCATCGTGCTGATCGACGACAGCGTGGTGCGCGGCACCACCTCGCGCAAGCTCGTGCAGATGATGTTCGAGGCCGGCGCGCGCGAGGTGCACTTGCGCGTGTCGAGCCCGCCCATCACGCATCCCGATTTCTACGGCATCGACACGCCGCGCCCGACCGAGCTGCTGGCCGCCACCATGTCGGTGCCGGAGATGCGCTCCTTCATCGGCGCCACCAGCCTGGCGTTCCTCTCCGTCGACGGCATCTACCGCGCGCTCGGCCACGACCAGCGCGATTCGCGCGCGCCGCAGTACACCGACCACTGCTTCACCGGCGACTACCCCACCGAGCTCGTCGACCAGAACGGCCCCGCCCACACCGGCCAGCTGTCGTTCCTGTCCGAGGTGCGCTGACGCAATCGAGCGATCGACTGCCAGCGCCTGAGCTTGCGGCACGACGATACGCGCTATTGCGCCGCCTCGAGCGGCGCCGCCGGCTTGCCGCCGTTGCGGGTCTTGGCCACCATGTCCTTGAACTTGGCCTGCGTCTCGGGGTTCACCATGCCGGCCGAGATGATGATCTTGGCCGCGTCCTCCACGCTCATCCTCACCGGCACCACGATCGAGCGCGGCACGAAACACACGAAGCCCGACGGCGGCAGCATGCCTGTCGGCATGAACACGCTGATCAGGTCCTCGTTCGGGATCTCGTTGGCGATCTGCTCGGTCGCGTCGCCGGTGACGAACACCAGCGACCAGATGCCCTTGGAGGGGAACTCCATCAGCCCCACCTTCTGGAAGCTCTGGCTCGGCGTCGAGGCCGTCACCACCGACTCGAAGATCTGCTTGAGGCCCTGGTAGACGTTGCGCACGATCGGCATGCGCCCGAGCATCAGCTCGCTGGCGCTGATCAGCGAGCGGCCGAGCAGGTTGGCGGCCAGCGCCCCGATCAGGGTGAGGCCGATGATGGCGAACACCAGGCCCACGCCGGGAATCGCGAACGGCAGGTAGGACTCGGGATTGTAGATGCGCGGGATGTAGGGCTTCACCCACGCATCGACCATATGAATGAAATACCAGGCGATGTAGAGCGTGATGGTGACCGGCCCCACCACCACCAGGCCGGTGAGAAAATAGTTGCGCAGCCGGGCCCCGGCATGCAGCGGCTCGGGCGGCGCATCGAACGCCAGCTTGGCGATCTCGGCCTTGAGGTCTTGCGCTCCGTCGTCGGTCTGGCGCGGACCGGACGGGCTCGGCTGTTCCTGCATCTGAGGCTCACGATTGAGCTGTCTGGCCCTTGGTCTCGCGGCGAGCACAAGGGGTACGGCCTGCAAGTGCGGGGCCAGATTCGGTTCCAGCCCCCATTGTCACGAGAGATGGTGCCGAGGCAAGGCCGCCGGAGACCCCAGGTAGACCCCAGGCGCCGCGGCACGCAGCCGCCGCCGCACTCTAAGCGCCTGGGATCATTGTTTTGTCGGGTCCCGGGCCGCCGCTACTGGGCAACCACCAGACAGTCGAGGCCGCTGCCCTTGAGCTTGGTGCACGCCACCTGGCCGTCGGCTTGGGTCGCAAACGGGCCGACCCGCACGCGGTAGAAGGAGCCCATGTTGCCGACCACCGTCTGGTCGACCTCGGGTTCGCGGGCGGCCACTGCTGCGCCATGCTGCTTGACCTTGGCGGCCAGCGCCTGTGCTTCGCCCTCTGTGCGCACCATCCCCACCTGGATGCGGAACCGCCCCTCAGGCTTTGCTGCTGCGACCGGCGTCGCCACCGGGGCAGCGCCGCCACGCTGCACCTCGGTATTGTTCGTCCATGCGCTCGTCCTGGCGGCGACTGCCGTCGGCTCGACCGGAGGAGCTATCGAGGCGGTCGTCGGCGGGGCCGATGCCGATGGCGAAGGTGGGCTCGGGGATTGCGGCGGGCTTGGCGATGACGCCGTCGAGCCGCCGAACCAGCCGGCAAACGGATTGGGAATGCCCCACCCGCTGCTCGCGGGCTTCGTTGCGGCTGGCGCCTGCTGCTGGGCGATGCTGCTCGTGGTCGTTTCCGTGCCCCAGCTTTGCGCCGCGGAAGCCGTCCGCATCGCCGGGCGCGAACTGGCGCTCGGCACGACCGCGGCGACCGTTTCGCCGCCATCGGTGAGCCCGGCCTCCTGGTAAGCGGATGCCCGCTGCTTCAGGGCGTCGGTGCGATCGCTCCCGCCCAGTCCGCCCTTGAGCCACAGCGCGCTCGTCAGGTCGGCGATGGCTTGTGCCGGCTTCTTCTGCTGCCGGTAGGCGATGCCGCGATAGTAGA
>Ga0209726_10007111_pt1 | contig 12646 bp, 11 predicted proteins | sample Subgrocontami54m_FD_187453 | JGI IMG/M metagenome (GOLD analysis project Ga0209726, IMG submission 187453) | Subsurface groundwater microbial communities from S. Glens Falls, New York, USA - GMW46 contaminated, 5.4 m (SPAdes) (version 3) | ecosystem: Environmental > Aquatic > Deep subsurface >... | reverse complement strand
CATTTCTTTTTCTATTTTAGGCAGATCTTTTTCCGTTACGGAATGGCTGAATTCAAAATCAAAATAAAAACCGTTCTCAATGGCCGGGCCAATGGTTCTTTTGGCGTCCGGCCAGAGCTTCAAAACCGCCGCGGCCACAAGATGCGCCAGCGAGTGGCGGATATTTTCCAATTTTTCTTTTTTTAGGTAATCTTGGTTATTCATAATTTTTTTCCTTGTCATCCCGGAATGACAAAAAAAACAAAACCCCGGGATTCGAATATCATCAAAAACGATAATAAACAAACCCTGGGGTCTCGTTATAACGAGACGTTTCCGTCCCAGTCTTTCCGTGCTTTTGTTACCAACAAAAACCCGGAACTTTTAATCCAAACAGTCTCTAGAACCAGTTGGATTTATTGATTTAATTGTTTCAAACTCCCCGGTTGGTAGCCGGTTCACTGTTTGAGGAACTATTAAGATTATAAAATAGATTGATTATTCACGCAAGTATAGTTTTCCACATGGAGGAATCTGGGTGTTAAAATTTTACAAAACTTCATAAATATGCGATATTTGCTGTAAACCATCACCAAGGAGGATATTTCACCATGAAGCTACTGTACGCTGTTGCGTCTATTCTGATATTTTTGGCTGCCCTCTCAAAGGGGCGCCGTGAGGAGCAAACTGCGAAATGGTTCGAAGCCCCCCAAGGCGGCATGTAGTCCAACAACTAGCACGGAGGAGGAAACGCTCATGATCAAGACCACCTTGTTCCTTTTGGGGCTGCCATGCTTCACAATATCGATATTGTGGACAGCGCTCCCCGAACGGTAGGGTGGTTTTTTGGTCGTTATTTGCCGCAATATCATTGTGGCCACGATCAATAGCCCCACCACCGGATGATGAACACTGGCCTTGCGGACACATGTAGGAACTTTCGGCACGGAACGGCGGCGAGGAGCAATAGCATTACGCTCCTCGCCGCCGTCCGAGATTTATCGATGAAAAAATCTATACCCTTCACCCGGTACCCTAAACCCTCTTGTCGGTTAATCCACATCTATCATACTAATCGACGAAACCTCACGAAGCGCCGCGACTAATTCATTTGAAATCCCAACCTGGCTTTGGGTTTTTATTTTTTTTGCCGCCTGTCCCGCGCCCACGGACAAATAGACTTGAGCCTGGCCGGGGTAGGCTTTTAAAATATCTTTAATTTCATTTAAGACTTCCATATTGCCTAAATTGGCCATATGCAAAGTTACCATTTTATTTTTTTCCATTTCCGACAAAGCCGCCTGGTAAGCTGTGTCCGCGGGCAATTCCCGTATGGAGTCGGCAATTAATTTTAGTTCCTCGCCCGCGTCAAAAATCCTGTCAGGCGGCGCGCCTGGGTCAAAATTCTCCCGCGCCCCCGCGCCCTCCTTGGCTTTTCCCGGCGCGGGGCGGAAAGAAGAGGAAGAAAGGCGCCCCTTGACCTGAATAATTTTATCCGCTGCCAAAAATGGCAAGGCCGCTTCCATCACTTTAGGAAAAACCAAAACTTCAATGCTGCCCGTTAAATCTTCCAGTGTAAAAAACGCCATTGGGTCATTTTTTTTTGTTAAGGTGCGCTTGATTTTGGAAATTATCCCGCCCATAGTCTGGTTTGTGCCCACCAAATCAGCGGTCAGTTCTTTCACATTTTTAAAAGTTTTCAAAACCTGTTTGTAGCTTTGGAGTGGATGCGAAGAAACATACATGCCCAAATGCTCCTTTTCCCAGCCCAATATTTCTTCCTTGGTGGCGGGCGGAAAAGGCTTTAAAATCAACCTACCCATTTGCATTTTTTCGCCGAACAGGGAGGTTTGGTTGCTTTCCGAATCTTTATGTTGCTGGCGGATAAATTCCAAAACCTCTTCAGTGTTGCCTAGCAAACTGCCTCTCTCACCAAAACGGTCTAGGCTTCCGCTCTTAGCCAAAGCTTCCCAGGACTTTTTGTTTAAATTTCTGGTGTAGGCGCGAGTAAGGAAGTCCTCGAGGGACCGGAAGTCGCCTGCCTGCCGGCTAGGCAGGGATGAATCGGATGTTGGATGTCGCCTGCCTGCCGGCGAGGCAGGGATGTCGGATGCGTTATCCGATTTTCCTATTTTCCTATTTTCCGGCTGTCTGACCTCAATAATTTTTTCAATAACATCTGAGCCCAAATTTTTAATTGCATTCAAACCAAACCTTATGGTTTTATCATCAACAACGGTAAAATCTCCGAACGACTCATTCACGTCCGGCGGCAAAACATTGAGCCCTAAATTTTTGCATTCTTCCACCGCGGCGTAAATTTTGTCTTCATCTCCGGATTCCGCGGTCATTAGCGCGGCCATAAATTCCACCGGATAATTGGCTTTCATAAAAGCGGTCTGGTAAGAAGTTTGCGCGTAAGACGCGGCGTGGGATTTGCCAAAGCCATAAGCCGCAAAAGGCTCAATTAGTTTAAATAGCTCCTCAGCTTTTGCCCTAACCATTCCTTTTTGCACGCATCCTTCCACGAACTTAAACTTTTGCTTTGCCATTTCGGAAGGGATCTTTTTGCCCATGGCTTTTCTGAGTTTGTCCGCTTCTTCCCAGGAATAGCCGGCAATCTCAATGGCCGTGAGCAGCACGTCTTCCTGGTAAACCAACAAGCCTAAAGAGCGCTCTAAAAAACTTTTCATCCTCGGGTCAAAATACTGGATTTTTTTCGGCTCGTGACGGCGCGCAATGTAGTCGGGGATAATGCTCATTGGCCCGGGGCGGTAAAGGGCTATCATGGCCATAATATCAAAAATATTCTGGGGCTTCAGGTCCCTAAGGTAGCGCGTAATGCCCGAAGAACCCATTTGGAAAACGCCGAACGTCAGCCCGTCGGACAGCAACTTAAAAGTTTTCGGGTCAGGATGGGGGAGATTGTAAATGTCAATTTTTTTGTTGTGCCGTTTTTCCACCAAGTCCACCGCGGCTTCCAAAATAGACAAATTGCGAATGCCTAATAAATCCAACTTGACCACGCCAATGCCGTAACTGGAAGAATTCACGTCCAGAGTGTACATATCGTACTGGGTAATCATCCTTTCGCCGTCCGGCTCTTTTTGCAAAGGCACGTAGTCGGTAAGCTGGGTAGGGGTGATTACAATCCCCGCGGCGTGGACCGAAGCATGGCGCGCGCAGCCTTCCAATTTTTTGGCAATTGTTAAAATACGGTTTGTTTCCGGATCCTGGTTATAAATTTCTTTCAGTTCCGAGTTCAATTCCAAAGCCTTATCCAAGGTCATATGAAAACCCTGCTTGCCAATGGGAATCATTTTGGCAATGCGATCGCATTTGCCGTAAGCCACCCCCAAAGCCCTTCCTACGTCGCGCACCGCGGCTCTGGCCATCATAGTCCCAAAAGTAATAATTTGAGCGACCTTATCGCGCCCGTATTTATGGGTAATATAGTCAATGGCTTCGTCGCGGCGGTTGTCCGCAATGTCCAGGTCAATATCCGGCGGGGTGGGGCGATGGATGGTTAAAAAACGCTCAAACGGCAATTGGTAATACAAAGGGTCAACGTTAGTGATGCCTAAAATTCTTCCAACAATACTGCCCGCGGCCGAGCCCCTGGTGTTGGTAATGGCGCCAATTTTGTGCGCGCCCTCCACCACGTCGGCGACCATTAAAAAATAAGTGGCAAAACCTTTTTTGCAAATAATATCCAGTTCGTAATCAATCCGTTCCTTAATTTCCTGCCCTATTACACCTTCTTTGCCGTATAAGGCCGCGGCTTTCTCCCAAGTAAGGCGCTTTAAATATTCTTCGCTGGTAAGGCCGGCGGGGATTTCCACGCTGGGAAAATATCTCTGGTTGATTTTAATTTCCAAGTCGCAGGCATCAGCGATTTTTTGGGTATTTTCCAGCGCCTCGGGCAGCTCAAAAAAAAGCTCCTGCATTTTTTCCCCTGATTTCAAAGACAATTCGAAGCCGCGCATATCCAGGCGGTCCTGGTCCCCAACAGTCCTGCCCGTGCCAATACAGACCAAAACATCCTGCGCGTCGTTGTCTTCGGGATAAATATAGTGGCAGTCGGCCGTGGCCACGACCGGCAAATTGTTCCGGCGCGCCAAAGCTACCAGCTTGTTATTCAGTTCTATCTCTGCTTCCGCCCCGCCAGTTTTGGCGTTTCTTTGCACTTCAATGTAAAAATTGCCCGGACCAAAAATATTTAAATACTTTTCCAGCGCTCCTTGCGCTTCTTTTTCGCTCTTTCGGGAAACGGCGCGCGGAATCTCTCCGCGTTGGCAGCCGGAAAGCGCAATTAAACCTTCTGAATGTTTCCTTAAAGTTTGCAAATCAATCCGCGGCTTGTAGTAAAAGCCTTCCGTATGGGCGAGCGTAGTTAAAAAAATTAAATTTTTATAGCCGGCCTCATTTTTACACAGCAGGGTCAAATGAAAATAGTCGCTGTCCAGCTTATTCTCCTTTTCTGTCATCAGGCGCGGCGAAATATAAGCCTCCAGGCCGATTATTGGCTTGATGCCAGCTTCTTTGCACTTAGCATAAAATTCCACGGCGCCGTACATTACGCCGTGGTCGGTAAGCGCTAAGCTGGGCATTTTTAGCTCTTTTGCCCTTAAAACCAAATCATCGACTTTTGACAGTCCGTCTAAAAGCGAATAGTGGCTGTGGCAATGGAGATGAGTGAATTGCATATCTCTTATACTTAATCCTTAATCCTTGACGACAAGGATGAAAGATAAAAGATAAGGGATAATCACAATCAGCATACCAAAAATCCCGGGCTTTTGCTATAATAGAAACAGAAAATTTTATAGCTAAAATATGAAACTAAAATGGCTACATTAAAAGACAAAATTGAGTTTGAAATAGGGGAGGCAGAACAGGCAATAAAACAAACATCCGGCCAATTCCCCCGGGCATTTTTACTGATAATAATTGGGGGGATTTTGGCTTTGGTTCCAACCTACATAATCACCAAGAATATTTCTTTAAATATCTGGCAGAAAACATACTCACAATACCTTATCACGGCTAAGCCAAGCTTCCAAAATCCAAAAGCAATCAGAATTATAAAAAATTACTTGGTTGCGGCCGGAGCAGGCTCTTACGCGGCGGCCGCGGAAATAAAAAACGAAAACCTGGACCTTGCCCTTAAAAACGCGGCATACGCATTTAATTTTTACAACGCCAATAATCAATTAATTTACTCCGAAAAAGGCACGTTCTTCTTGCTGCCAAACCAAAAAACCTATATTGTGGCGCCGCTTGTAAAAGCCAATGAGGAAATAAAAAAAGCGGAACTCTTTTTGCCCGAAAACCTGCCTTGGAAAAAACCGTATTACATTCCCGAGGCTAAGCTTTTGACTTCCTTGCCTTATGTTTATAACCAGTCAAGCCCGTCTGGCTTAGCCGCGGAAGGAGTTGTAGAAAACACCAGCGTTTATCAACTCGGGCAAATCAGGCTGGTTTTCTTAGTTTTTGACGGGAGCGGCAATGTTGTTGGCATTAACCAGAGAAGCGAGTTCGCAATATTACCCAATGAGAGAAGGGCTTATAAACAATTGTGGCCGAACCTAAACGCTAATTTAGTAAGCGTTCAGGTTTTTGCCGAGGCCAATTCTTTAGACGCCTCAAATATTACCGCGCCCCGAGTTAAGACAAACCCTTCCTCAGACTTAAGCCGGCCTGAAAGCAACCCGAGACGATAGCCTTACCCTGCGCAATGTTTTCTTTTTTAAAAAAATTCAGGTATTTTGACGTCCCTCTGCAAATTGCCACCATACTGCTTGTTGTGGCCGGCTTGGCCTTGCTTTACAGCACTTCGCTTTCCGGCGACGGCAACGCGATTTTTTGGCGCCAAGTAATTTTTTTGGGTTTGGGTTTGCTGGCCTATATATTTTTTTCTTTCTTTGACTACCACAGTTTAGCCAAAACCAATAAACTTTTTTACGTCATAATCATACTGGCACTTTTTTATTTGCTGGTTTTCGGCGGCATAATCAGGGGGGGCAGGCGCTGGATTGATTTTGGCTTTTTCCGCTTCCAGCCCGCGGAATTCGTCAAACTTTCAATCATTTTGGGCTTAGCCAGGCTGCTTTACTTAAGAAGGGGACAAATTAATTCTTTAAGCGTTTTAAGTTGGTCCTTCGTCTACACATTAATTCCCACCGTGCTCATACTTCTGGAGCCGGACTTCGGCAGCGCTCTGGTTATTTTAGGGCTGTGGACCGGTATTATTATGCTCAGCCCCATTAAAAAGAAATTTTTGGCAATATTATTTTTGTGTTTAATTCCAATTTCAGGAGTAACCTGGAAATTCTTTCTGAAAGATTTTCAAAAAGACCGGGTCATGGTCTTTTTAAATCCAAGCCTGGATCCTAAAGGCAGGGGATACAATGTGCGGCAGGCGGCAATTGCCGTGGGCAGCGGCCAATTTTTTGGCAAGGGGCTGGGAAAGGGGCTCCAGGGCCAAAACAGATTCTTGCCGGAACGGCAGACCGATTTTATTTTTGCCGCCAGCGCCGAAGAGATTGGCTTTTTAGGAACTTTTTCCCTGATTGCGCTTTACTTTTTTTGCCTTTTCAGGCTTTTAAAAATTGCCCACAAAGCCCGCGACGACTTAGGTATGTATATTGCGGGAGGGATACTGTTTCTTTTCTTTTTCCATTTGCTCATAAATATTGGAATGAACTTAGGCCTGCTTCCTGTTACAGGCATCCCTTTGCCGTTCTTAAGCGCCGGCGGCAGTTCATTAATTGTTGCGCTGGCCTCTTTAGGCATTGCCCAAAATATTTGTCAACAATCCAAAGCCTTGCGCTTTTAATTTGGTTTGATATACTGACTTTAGATGCTTGCAAATTATTATCAAAATAAATTGATATCTGCATAATCTGTTTTAATCTGCGTATCTGCGGTTTATGAAAGCTTTTGACTACAAAAAAGTAATACAGTGGCTGGGGCATATTTTAAAATGCCCTATCTGCGGCTGCAAATATAACCTGGACCAGACCCAAATTGTTGACAGCGAACGCGACGAAATTATGGGCGGCGCCAAAATTTTAATCCATTCCGACTGCGGCAAGTGCAAAAGTTCGGTAATGTTCAACATTGAAATTAACGGCCCGGAGGTATTCAGCGTGGGCGTGGTCACAGACTTAACCGGCAAAGACAGCGTCCGCTTTAAAAAAACCCGCCCAATTAGCATCGACGAAGTCATTGGAGTGCACAGCGCTCTAAAAAATTTCAAGGGCGACTTAATTAAAGTTTTGACGAAAACATAGTAATTTGGCTCTGAATTTCCATGAACCATAGCAAAAATCCGGCTCTTGCCGGATTTTTTGTTTTTCGCTATAATATACAAAGTTTACCCAGCACCAGTTCCCCTAAAAAATATCAATGTGATGCTTTAGACATTGCTTCAGGGGCAATCAATTTGGCTGATACTTTATAGGAACTGGTGCTGGGTTAATTTAACCAATAATACACAATATGGAACAAACACAAAGGCTGAAGCTGCAAGCCGAACCGCGCGACGCAATCAAGGAAAAACCTTCAAAAATTAGAAAAACCGGGAGAATCCCGGCGGTTTTGTACGGGCACAACGTGCCAAACCAGCACCTCAGCGTGTCTTTAAGCGACTTTGACAAAATTCTAAAAAAAGCCGGGGAAAGCACTGTAATTGAACTTCATACGCCGGACGGCAAAACCCACCCGGTGTTGATTCATGACATCCAAAAAAACTATTTAACCTCAAAACCCGACCACGTAGATTTTTATGAAGTGAGTTTGACGGAAAAACTCAAAGCTAAAGTAGCGCTGGAATACACAGGCGACTCTAAAGCGGTGAAAGAAATGGGCGGCGTGCTGGTAAAAATCTTAAGCGAGGTGGAAGTGGAATGTTTGCCGCAAGACTTGCCCCACAGCATTATTGTCAATATTTCGTCTTTAAACGCTTTTTCAGACGCTATCCACGTTAAAGACCTGGCTGTGCCAAGCAATGTAAAAATTGTCAGTAAACTCGAAGATGTTGTGGCTAAAGTTCAGCCTCCGCGTGAAGTTGAAGAGCTTGAAACCAAGCCGGTGGAAGACATAAGCAAGGTTGTTGGCGCGGCCGAAGAAAAACCCGAAGCAGCAGAAGCCGGTAAAGAAGCAAGCAAGCCTGAAACAAAAGTAAAGGAAGAAAAGCCGAAAAAAGAATAATTTCGTCTATATATTCAAGTACCGACTCCTTCATGTTCAAAAAAAACAAAAATATTATTTTTGCTCTTCCTCTTATGTTAGCAGCGGTTGCTGTAGTAGCTTTTTTCGCGTCCAGAGATCTTTACAATAACTCGCAAATTAAAAATTCCCCAAAGACTGAACTTGGCAGCCATCATCTAGTTAAACCCGAAGACCGCCAACCCTTAAAAATTTCCCAGGAAACTATCAACCAAGGCAAAACTGTTAAAGTACCAATCTTGATGTATCACCATATCGGCGATCCTCCCGGAAAGGCCAGCCCCATGCGCAAGGACTTAACCGTCTCGACTGCGGATTTTGAACAGGAAGCAAAATGGCTGTCGGAAAATAATTACACCAGCATCCGCCTGGAAGACATTTTTCTTTACAGTCAAAATAAATTTACCATGCCCAAAAAACCCGTGGTCTTTACTTTTGACGACGGCTACGACGACGTTTTTGTAAACGCGATTCCGGTCTTAAAAAAATACGGCTTTATTGGAAGCTTTGCCATTATTACCCAATACCCCCAAATGCAAAATGGCGATAACTTCTATGCCTCCTGGGAAGAAATTGCCAAAGCGCTGCAGGACGGCAACGAAATTGTCTCCCACACCCAAAACCATTTTGACGGCAAAAACCCCAAATATTCCCAAAATTTTATCTCTCAAAACCTCTCCGGTTCAGTTAACGATATTCAGGGGCATTTGGGTTTTGCTCCGCGTATTTTAATTTACCCATACGGCCACTACACTCCGGAGTACATTAAGCTGGCCAAGCAAGCGGGCTTTGTCATGGGTGTAACTGTGCACGAAGGCTCGCTGATAAATTTGAATGATTTGATGCAGACGCCTCGCCTGCGCGTCCACGGCAACGAGGCGTTGGAAAGATTCCAACGTTTGATTACAAAATAATACGCGCGCAGCGCCAAAAATTATTTAAGTCGCGGTAAAATTTAATATCTGCCCCTGGCAGGTATTTTTTTATGAGTTGATGCAAATCTTTTTTCTGCCTTGGATCAAATTCCAAAAATATGTATTTAGGCTTAGTTTCTAGTTCTGCGATTTCCATTAGTAATCGCTTAATTAAAAACAAGCCCTTATCCTTGGTAAACAAAGCCCCCTTTGGTTCAAACTTTAAGCCCACCGTCTCTGCAGAAGTACTATTTTTCCACTCCAGCCAGCCACCCTCCTTCGCCATCCATCCTTCGCGTAAAGCTATGGAGGACAATGAGGCTTCAGAGGGCAAGTAAGGCAAATTGGCGATGACGATGTCAAAATTCATTCCGACATTCTGCAGAATGTCGGAATGAATAAATTTAATTTTTACATTATGACTCTTTGCGTTAGACGCAGCAACTTTCAAAGCCTTCTTTGAAACATCAGATCCATAAAATTTAAAACCTTCACCCGGCAACATTTTTGCCAGGCTGATAATAATGCACCCCGATCCAGTGCCAAGATCCAAAATTTTGTTTTTTTGATTTTTTACTAAGCACTTAGCCTGCCTGCCGGCAAGGCAGGCACTAACCACTTTTTCTACTAGTATCTCCGTCTCCGGCCGGGGGATTAGTACGTCTTTGTTTACATCAAACCGAAGTCCCATAAAATCTTTATACCCCAAAATGTAAGCCACCGGCTCGCCCTTTTGCCTGCGTTTCACCATTCGTGATAATTCATCAGATTGCTTTCGTGTCAATTCGTGTGCAGGAAACAGAAACAAAAACTCCTTGGGCTTTTTTAAAATATGCGGCAAAAGGAGTTCAACTTCTATATTTTGATGTTTCTTTAAAGTTTCTTTGATAGTCACAATCTTGATCAATCTTATTTAATCATGGTCAATTCTTGAGTGCTTCTTTTTTGGCGGCAAGGTCAGCTTTTTGCAGGGCTTCGATGATGTCGGCAAATTTGCCTTCCATAATCAAATTAATCTGGTTAAAATTCTCATTTATACGGTGGTCGGTAACGCGGTCTTGGGGAAAATTATAAGTGCGGATTTTTTCACTGCGATCCCCGGTGCCGATTTGGCTTTTAGTGAGGTTGCGGATTTTTTTGTTTTCTATTTCCTCAAAGTGCGCCGCGACCCTGGAGCGGATTACAGCCAAGGCTTTTTCCCGGTTCTGCGCCTGGCTTCGTTCGTCCTGGCACTGCGCGGTAATGCCGGTGGGCAAATGGGTTATGCGGATGGCGGAATAGGTGGTGTTTACGCTCTGTCCGCCGTGGCCCGAAGAAGTGGTAGCTTCTATTTTTAAGTCTTTGTCGTCAATTTTGTAATCTTTTTCTCCCAGTTCCGGCAGTACCGCCACGGTAATTGTGGAAGTATGCACGCGCCCGCTTTTTTCCGTGTCCGGCACGCGCTGGACCCGATGCACGCCGGACTCATATTTAAATTTGCTGTAAGGACCTTCACTGCCGCGCCCATTCAGTTCAAAGATTACTTCCTTAAACCCCCCGGCGTCGGACTTGGACGAGGATACAATATGCGCCTTAAAACCAAGACTTTCAGCAAACTTGCAGTAAGCCCGAAACATTTCTGCCCCAAACAAAGTTGACTCGTCTCCGCCGGCGCCGGCCCGAATTTCCACAATCACATTTTTGTCGTCATTGGGATCTTTGGGCAACAGCGCTTCCTCAATAGCGGATTTTAGATTTAAAATTTCGGATTCCAGCCTCTTGCATTCATCCAGCGCCATGGATTTAATTTCCGCATTACCATCTTCCAATAATTTTTGATTCTCTTCCAACTCTTTAACCCTAAATCCATAATCCTTAATCTTTTCTACGACAGGGGAAAGCTCGGCCTGTCTTTTGCCGAATTTAGCAATATCAAAACTGCCGCCCGAAGACAAGTCGCGAGTAATTTGCTCATACTCGTCGAGAATTTTTTGAAAAGCTTGTTCCATATGATTAGTATAAAGTATTTAGTATCAAGTATAAAGGGCTACATAAAACCACCCCAAATGCAATGACCCAGGGTGGTTTAATTAAAAATTGAAAGTCGCTATTTCTTTGTCCGAACTTTTCTGGCTTTTTTCGGCTTGGCCGAGGCCTTCAAGGTGGCCGCGGTGGCGGCGCGCTTTTTGAACCTGTCCACCGTTCCGGTAATGTCCATCAGCTTTTGCGTACCCGTGTAAAACGGGTGGCACTTGCTGCAAATTTCCGTGTGCATTTCCTCTTTGGTGGAACCGGCCGTAAAAGTATTGCCGCAAGCGCAAACCACTTTGGCGCTTATGAAGTATTGGGGGTGGATGGTTGCTTTCATAGAAGTTAACTATAACTATCACGATAACCATAACTTCCTGCTTCGCCGTTATAGTTATTATTTATTGTTATTGTTTGTAATTATACCCCCTCTTGCCTTTTTGGTCAAGGCCTGCTATAATGTTTTCAATAATTAATAAATCACATTCCCGTCTTAAAATCCTGTCCCCTGCGGCCTGAGGGCCAATGTAGGGGATAAAGGGAATGGAAGAACAAGGATCAAAGACATGAAAGACATAACTCTTTTAGAGTTGCTAAAAAGCGGTGCTCATTTCGGCCACACCACTTCCAGGTGGAACCCGAAAATGAAGCCGTATATTTTTGCCTCGCGCAATAATATTCACATTATTGACCTGGAAAAAACAAAGCAGCAGCTGCTTAAGGCTGCCAAATTTGCCGCGGATATTTCCAGCAAAGGCGGCACCATTCTGTTTGTGGGAACGAAGAAACAGTCCAAAGATGTTATTAAAAAAGCGGCTGTGGCCGCGAATTGCCCCTACGTCAACATTCGCTGGCTGGGCGGCAGCTTTACCAATTTTCGCACTATCCAAAAAACCATCCGCAAGCTGGAAAAATTGGAAAGCCTTAAAGCTTCCGGAGATTTGGAAGTTCGCTACACTAAAAAGGAACGTTTGTTAATTGAACGTGAAATTGAAAAGCTGACCAAATTATTTGAAGGCGTTTTGGGAATGAAAAAACTTCCCGACGCAATCTTCGTCTCCGACGTCAAACATGACGACATCGCCGTAAAAGAAGCACAAAAAAGCAAAGTAAAAATTATTGGCATCGTGGACACAAATTCCAACCCAATTGGTGTGGACTTTCCCATTCCGGCCAATGACGACGCAACCAAGGCCGTCCAGTTAATTGCCAACTTTTTAAGCGAAGCTATTTCCGAAGCCAAACAGACACAGACAATTACAAATGACAAAATTTAAAATTACAACTATGACTAACGATCTAATTAAAGAATTACGCGAGTTGACGGGTGCCGGAATTTTGGAAATTAAACAAGCGCTGGCCGAAAGCGGTGAAGACAAAAACAAGGCAGTCGCGCTGCTTCGCAAAAAAGGGGCCCTGAAACTCGGCAAAAAAGCCGACCGGGTAGCTAAAGAAGGAATAATTGAAGCGTACATTCATCCGGGCAGCAAGGTTGGCATTTTGCTTGAAATAAA
>Ga0209726_10007108_pt1 | contig 12647 bp, 9 predicted proteins | sample Subgrocontami54m_FD_187453 | JGI IMG/M metagenome (GOLD analysis project Ga0209726, IMG submission 187453) | Subsurface groundwater microbial communities from S. Glens Falls, New York, USA - GMW46 contaminated, 5.4 m (SPAdes) (version 3) | ecosystem: Environmental > Aquatic > Deep subsurface >... | reverse complement strand
CCGATGTTCCGGAGGCCCAGCCGTACGAAAGCTGAGCATGACGGATGCGTCTTCGTGCGGCAATCCTGGCTTTCCAGCCGTGAATCTGGCGGACCACGAGGCCATCCCTTCCGTTGCCGGCGCAGCCAGCTCCACATCGGCTACGTACAAGGCACTCGTTCCAGGCCAGGGCGTTTCACCGAGTGTGCCCTCGCCGATCAGGATTCCCGCTGCATCGCGAACTTCGACGAGCTGCCCCGCCAACGGACACGTCGCCGAACATTTGACCCCAACCTTCACTCTGAACCTACTGTTCACCACCACTGGTGTTGGAACTCCCCACACGGCCATGCTCGTTATGTGAGGTCTTGTCGTGAAGGACATAACGAGATGGCTCTCCTCATGAACTCCACCCTCGCTCTCATGACGCAGGAATTGGATGGTCCAGGCATGGTCGCCAACATGTTCAGGGACTCTGACGGCGAATTCCTCTGTTTCGTTGATCATTTCGTCATGCGTAGCCAGTTCACTCGAGAGCACGACCTCATCTGCCGCCTTGACTTTGATTGGAATGCCTCGCAGGTCGCAGCCCTCAGGACACCATACCTTGACCTTCAGGATGACGTCGGCGCCAGCCTCCACTTCTGATGGAATGGGCCGAGTCATCTCGACGTTCGTTTGATGTGTCGCCATGAACGTCCTACGTGAAAACGAAATAGGCGCTGACCGGAGACCATGAGGTGATTCCGATCGAGCGATGGCGTCTCACCGATGGACCTTACTTGAGGCTTCAGCCTTTGCCGCCGTTTAGGGCAGCATCCCGGCCCGCGATGCGACCGAAAACAGTGGTTCTGCCCAGACCATGCTGAGGAAACCCACCCTGTGACTCGCCTGCGCAATAGAGGCCCGGGATCACCTGGCCCTGCATGTCCAACACCTGTGCCTTCGCGTTCGTCCTGAGACCAGTGAGCGAATCATGAAGCATCGGTGTAGACCACGCCGCGTAAAACGGCGGGGTCTGAATCTTGTACCGCGGGCTGGGCTTCTTGAAGTCTGCGTCTGTGCCCGCATCCACGAAGGCGTTGTACCTGGCGACCGTCTCTTCGAGGACCGCCGCCGGCATCGGCCGCAACTGATATGGATTCACGATGCGGCGAGCGAGTTCGGCGATCGTGTCTGCGCTGAAGAAGTATTCCGGATCTACGTGCGGCGGCCTGGGGTCCCAGCGCTGCCGCGTCACGGCGTCCGCGTCGAAGATGCCCCAGATCGGACCGCCTCCATTCAACTTTGTCGAATTCTCGCTATACCCCATCGCGGCATTGAAGAAGTCATGTCCTGAAGACTCTTCATTCCAGAATCTCCGGCCCCCCTGGTTGACCAGGATGACGTTCTGCCAATTCACTCCCGTAAGACCGGACGCGCGTATGCGGTCGAATATCGGGCTGTCCGCTGGCCAGTGCAGACCGCTGTAACCCCACCGACACCCAATGTGAACCGTCTTTGAAAGATGAAGGCCGGCCTCCATCGTTTGACTTCCCGTGCCCCAGAGCGCTGCGCCGATGGCCATGGCCGCGACCTCTCCATCGCCGCTTTGTCGGGAATAGGGCTCACCAGCCACCTGGTACTCCTCGGTTCGCCTCGGGTCGAACATTCTGCGGAAGTTCACGTTGCTCGAATGGCCGCCCGTGGCGACCAGGACGCCTTTTCTGGCTTCGATTCGCAGCGTGCGGCCTTCGGTCACTGCGGTGATTCCTAGAACCCTTCCTGAAGCGGGGTTCTCGCGGATGATGCTTGTCATCCTGTGTCGCAGAAGGATTCTCGCGCCTTTGGCCCTCGCATTCTTTTCGAGCGCGCGGACGAGACCCGATCCCTTCCTCGTGGGGTTCGATGTCATGATTTCGCTTCGGACGGGCCACTGCACGGTACTCCCCTGTCTACGATTGGAGCCCGTTGCTTCATCGGTGAATTGGACTCCGCTTGCTACCAGAAATTCAAACGTCGCCGCATTCTCGTCGGCGAATGCGCGGACGATGTCTCTATCGCTGAACCTGCCTTCGCGGTTGTCGTAGCGCACCCAGTCCTGGAAGACCTGGTCCGCCGAATCCTGCACTCCATGCCTCCGCTGTCTGCTCGTTCCACCGCCCAGATTTATGATTCCCCCGCTATTCATGCCGTGTCCGCCGATGTCGAAGTTCTCCTCGACCATGATGACGGACGCTCCATTATCGCGTGCTGAAACGGCTCCCGCGAGACCCGCGACCCCTGCTCCGATCGTGACGAAGTCTGCGGTCATGTCCCAATTACGCTGTGCACTTTGTGCCGCGGCGTCAGCGAGGCCGAGGCCGACAAAGGCGCTTGCGCCGAGACTAGCGGTTGCACCGGTTTTGAGGAAATTTCTTCGACTGACATCAGCATCTTTCTGCTTCGCTCTGCTCATGCTCGCATCCTCACTTTTCAGGATTTCAGCAGGTTGCCGCCTGTTTTATAGCATCACGGTCACTTCGTGAACAGGACGATCTTGCAGGCGACGATCTCGGGTGGCACCAGGTTCGCTGCCTCTTTTCCGGATTCGAGCAAGCATTCGAGTAGGTGCCAAATCTATTGGGTCTGGCCCATACTATGCCCGTCCATGCTGATGGGCCGCCCGCTGTGCGGCTCGCACGCGTGTATCCCGCAGGCCCAGGGGGAAAAGCGATGAGACGTTGGTCGTTACGTGCGGCGTGCAGGATGGCATGGGTGCTCGTCGTTCTTCTCGGTTTGCTTGCCGTTGGTGTCGAGAGCCCATCCGTCTTTGGGGCGATGTTGGATAGTTTGCCCGCAGGCAGGTTCCTTGTGCGTCAGGGCACCCAGAAGACAATCTGGGACCGGATCTATACCGAGGAGCAAGCTAAACGTGGCCAGGAAATCTACGTGCGAGCGTGCGGAGTCTGTCACGGTGACGACTTGCGCGGTGCCGATGGCCCGGCGCTCGTCGGATCGGTGTTTTCTGTCCGGTGGCGTGATGAACCTGTCGCGAGGATATTTGGCACCCGCAGTACGATGCCACAGGACAATCCGGGCGGCTTGGGAGCGCAAGCGTATGTCGACATCATCAGCTTTGTTCTCAAAGCAAATGGGAGTCCGGCAGGTGACGTTGAGTTGCCGCCGGACCCAGAGAGGCTTGAGCGAATTTTCATTACAGAAAAGCCTGCGCGTTGAGGCACGCGGGCCCCGTTATCAGCTAGGGGGACGGGCATGCCTGGCGTTCTTCTCCCTCGAAATGGTTGTTGCATTCTTCAGGTGGGCGAGTCCACACTGTGCCCTGGATTTTGACCCCCTGCATCCTTTCTCAGGCTTTAGCGCGCTCACGAGGCCAGAAGCGCCGGAGGGAACATGATTCGAACGGCTGAGATCAGCAAGATAATAACGCTTGTGACGACACTGCTCTTGACCTTGGCCTGTTCGCCTCCGCCGGACGAAAGCACGCAACCCGAGCCGCCAGTCCCGCAACTCGAAGTGGCCGCTACCGTGTCGTCGGGGACCGAAGGACCCGTTGGCGACGCGGAAGGCAATGTTTACTTCACCGAAATGGGCAGTAGCACTATCTGGAAATATTCGGCCGCTGGCGAACTCTCGGTCTTTCGCAGACCGAGCAACCGCGCCAACGGTCTGCTCATCGATCACGAGGGGCGCCTTGTCGCGGCCGAAGGGAGCGATGCGGAAACGGATCAGCCGCGCATCACACGAACGAACCTACAAACCGGCGAGGTCGAGATCCTGGCAGACCGCTACGAAGGAAAGCGTCTCAACCAGCCGAACGACGTCACGATTGACGGCCAGGGGCGGATCTATTTCACCGACCGCCCCCGGCCCAAGCCCATGCCCGACCAGACGAACGTCATTGCGGTCTACCGTATTGACCCTGACGGGCGCATCGTGCGGATTCTCGCTGAACCCGAGATCGATCGGCCCAACGGTCTGGTAGTCTCGCCCGACGAGAAGACTTTCTATCTCGTTGAAGCTCATCGCGACAAAGACCACGCGCGGATGATTCGTGCCTATGATCTGCAGGCCGACGGCAGCGTCACTAACATGCGGGTATTCCATGATTTCTATCCCGGGCGCAGTGCCGACGGGATTGGGATCGACACCGAAGGCAACGTGTACGCCGCCGCCGGCATGCACAAATTGCGTGGCTCGAGTGAAACTCTCGATACGCGCTGTGGTGTGCACGTCTTCTCGCCGGATGGCGCGCTGAAGCAGTTTGTCCCCATCCCGGAAGATCTGCTGACCAACGTGGGTTTCGGCGGCCCCGATATGAAGACCGTCTATGTCTCGGCCAGCAACAAACTATTTCGGTTCCGCGCCGACGTTGCAGGCACGAGGAGATAGGCGCCGACCCTGCCGGACCCTGGGAGCAGCAATGTCGCGCTAGCGTGTGACGGGGCCGGCGACGGCGTCGGCTCCGATGACCGCCAGAGACGGAGAGGACAGTAGTCCTCGTGGACGATCTACGATCACTGCCGCTGGTACAACTCGATTCGATCATCCCCGCCGGTACGATCGTTGTAAACCACCTCAAGGAACCCCATAGACGTAACCGGTATCGGCGGCAATTCGAGAAGGGGACTGTTGGTGAGAAGCCATCCACGCGAGCGCAGCATCTTCGCGATGTTCGCCAATGCGAGCGACTGTTCGAACACGTCATAGTACACGAAGACGTTCGTCCCGATGATGAGATCGAATCGTTCCTCGGCCACCAAACCTTCAAGGCGCTGCAGTACAACATTGAGATCCATCGGAAGGATCGAGCGCACGATCGATGGCCTCACGCTCACTGCTCGGATCTGGACCTCCGGAAGGCCTGACGGGACCTGAACCGCTTTTACCGTCGTTCCGACACTGCTGCCGAACCGCTCCCAATAGCTTACGAGACCGGGACTCCATTGGTACGGATCTCGAACCAAGTGCAGAACGTATTCTCCGCCGCTGTCCGCGCGGCGGCGAGCTGCCGCGAGATGGTCATTGACCCGAGGGCTCAGATCAAAGGTCACGACCTTGAGGTCGCTCTCTTTTGCGAGCCCCAGCCCGAGTAACGAGTCGACTATCGCAAACGGCTGAATCGTCTGCTCCGGATAGAAGTCGTACCCCTCACGCTTGTCAGTGAAATCGAGCCCGGGTCCAAGGATGGCCACGCGTCGGATACTTCCCCCACCCAATTTCTCCTCGGACTTCAGTGCTTGCAGCGTCTCATCGATCGCGAAATTCACGAGCAGCGAAGTGTCCGAAGACAAGCCGCGGTCTCGGAAAACGGTAAGGCCGAGAGCGCCCTTCCGGTCAGGATCGGCCGAGACCAGCCCGACTTTCGCACGGATTTCACGATCGACCCGCTGAGCATCGTCAGTGAACCGCGCGACGCGCTGTCTCAGATACTCTCGTACCTGTTCGCGTCCGATGCCCGCCGCAATGTGAATCCCGTTTCGCTCGATCACCTTCCGCGCAAACCGGAGCCGCTCGTTGTCGCCGGGCGATTCAACGGCCGCGGCCAGGTCGCCGATCCGCCGCTCAACGGTCTCGGCGCTCAGGCCGTTCAAGACATCGCGTTCCGCGACACGTGGCGCCGCCGTGAACGTGACACCAAACAGCAGGAAGTTCACAACGGAGTCTTCATCACCGCGCGCGAGCCGAACTCGAATCTCTGCGTCGCGCCGAGAGACCCAATCGGGCCACAATGACTCGACGTCCTGGAGCCGCTCGCTCTGCAACTCGACCGGGAGCAAGTCTCGCCGTAACACTCGCAGGATTGGCATAGCGTCCTGCCAGGAGATGTTCGTGCGTGTCGTGTCTCCGGCGAACGAGACGGCGCGCTGCGCCGTTGGCTCGGCGTACGATGCACAGAGCGGCAAAGTCAGCATGAGGAGAACGGCTCTCTTCAAGGCACCCTCTGCAAACGACTACCGGGACGCGTCAAGGAAGGCTTAAGGCCACGAGTTCGGCCGGATGGTTCCTCGCGCCCGTCGCGACGACGATGTACTGCTTGCCGTTGACCATGTAGGTCATGGGGACTCCCGTTTGGTTTGCCGGAAGCTCAATCTTCCAGATTTCAGCGCCCGTCTGCTTATCAAGGGCACGGAACATCGGGCCCCCTCCGCCCTTTGCTCCCATCGAGCCGTACAAACCGCCGCCCTCCCCGGCGAACAGTAGCGTCTTTGTCACCACCATCCCCGCGCGCTCTGGCGTCCCGGTCTTGGGGATCGTCACTCCCCGCAACGCGGGATGATTCCTTATCGATTCAGGCGTCTCACCATTCGGGATCATCCAAACGTGTTCCCCAGAATTCAGGTCGATCGCCGTAATACGCCCATAGGGCGGCTTAATCAGCGGAAGCCCCTCCGGCCCCAGGCCGTCGCCGACGATAGGTGCAACCGCGGGTGGGGCTGGTGAATCGGTTCTCGGAGCGGCGGATTGCGGCGCCGCGGGCGCTGGACGAGACGCATTGTCGACGTCTCCATTGATATAACCACGCTCGGCATCGGGACGTAGTGCCATCACATTCAGGTTTTCGGCTGAAGGCACATACATGATCCCAGACTCTGGGTCGACAGTTCCGCCCTGCCAATTGCCGGCTCGAATGACGAGCGTTCCTTTCAGACCGTTGGACCCACCGACAATTGGCGGGGTAAAGAGAGGACCGAACTTGTACTGAGACAGGATCTTGAGCGCTTCGGCCTTGAGTTGTGGCGTGAAATCGATGATGTTGTCCGGCCCTATCCCTTGATGGTCATAAGGCGCCGGCCTCGTGGGGTGTGGTTGGGTTCGCGCAGTTTTCTCACCGGGCACATCCGATTGAGGAACCGGTTGCTCAGGGATCGGCCATACCGGCTGCCCGGTGACCCGATCAAAGACGTATACAAACGATTGTTTCGAGGTTTGCGCGACGGCTTTGATTCTCTTGCCGCCTACCGTGATGTCAATAAGGTTTGGCGGTGCGGGAATGTCAAAGTCCCAGATTCCGTGATGAACCAGCTGAAAATGCCAAACGCGCTTTCCGGTCTTCGCGTCGAGACAAACTAAGGTTTCGCTGAACAGCCCATCGCCTGGTCGCTTGCCTCCGTAATAGTCGTTCGTCGGCGTCTCAACGGGCAAGTATACGTAACCCAACTCCTCATCCGCAGTGATCCCACCCCAAACACCGGTATTGCCCGTGTAGCTCCATGAATCGTTTTCCCACGTTTCGTTGCCCAACTCCCCGGGCTCCGGAATCGTATGGAACGTCCAGAGCCGTTTTCCCGTCCGAACGTCAAAACCCCTCGGAAAACCAGCGATGAATGACGGCGTCGGAGCGAGACCTTGCAGATTGGCCCCCACGACGACAACATCGCGTACGACGATCGGAGCGGAACTCCACGCCAGCTGCCCATCCTGCGGAGGTGCCCGTCCGGGCTGCTCGAGTCCTTCATACAAGTCGATGACCCCTTCGGCGCCAAAGCTGGCGACTGGCTGTCCCGTTTTCGCATGGAGAGCGACGAGGCGATAGCCTTGCGTTACATAGAAGATGCGTTCATCACCCTTTCCATCAGTCCAGTACGCCACGCCGCGACCGGCTGCCGTGCGATTGGGATTCCGTCGTGCACGTGCACCCTCGTCGTACCGATACATCCAAATCGTTTCCCCCGTTGCGGCATCGATCGCGACCACGTCGCGTCGACCGCCCGCGGTCGTGTACAGCACCCCGCCAATCATGAGCGGCGTGGTCTCCCAGTTATAATCGGGACGCGGGCCGAAGTTCTCTGTCTTCCACCGCCAGGCGATGCGCAGGTTCCTGACGTTCTCCTTGTTGATTTGATCGAGCGGCGAATACCTCGTGGCGCCGAGGTCGCCCCCATAGTGGTGCCATTCGCCGTTCTTCGCGCCAGATTGCCCCGACGCAGGTACCGTCAGCCACGCGAACCCAAGGAGTATCGACAACGGTGCGGCTAGCCGGTACGCTCTCCGAATGGCTCCGTGAGTTGTGGCTACCTGCGACGCTACTGCTATTCGGAGCATTGCGTCTCCCTTCAGAATGCGAAGCACCCCGCCGCCGTTAGAAACAAGAATCGTATTGTGCAGTGTTGCCGAGCACGACGCAAATGTCTCGGCACGATTAACAAACAGCATCTCGGCCCAGGTTCTGCGGAGAGTATCAGCCCGGCAGCGACGTCTTTATCGTGTACAGCGAGGGTCGCTCGACGCTCCCACCGCGTGGAACGGCGCTCGAGGGCCGTGGCTTGGTCGTCAAGATCAATCGTCTTTTCCGCTTTTAGACGTCCGGCGGGTCTGGAGAGCAAGACCCGCCCTACGTACTTTTTGGGTACGTAGGCCGGGTCCTGTTCTTTGGACCCGGCGATCGAGCGAGGCGCGCAGCCACTAGGCGGCGCGCCTCTTCCTTTTGTGGTCTACGACGTTTTGTCGGCAGGCCAGCTGCGTCAATCGGCTTGGCTGGATCGGCAGTGATCTGTAGGTTGGCACAGTGGTGATACGAGTACCCGCCAGGATTGTTGTATCCGTGGTTGGCCATGAACTGCACGACTTGCAGCGTGCACTTCTTGCAGTTGATGTTGGGCAGCGGGATGTCAGCCTCGTAGGTCTGCATCTCGGCGGGCGGGGTGTGGTGAGGAAACAGCCCGTCCGCGAGGACCGGGAGCTGTGGCGGGCTCTGGATGACCGCCCACACCGAGTACAAGCCCTTTTCCGTAAATCGCTCGTAGGTCACTGCTCCGTTATTGTTGCCGCTCAATCTGCGACCGCGGGCACCTCCGCCGTCGGATTTCACGGCTTTAGCGCGATGCTTGTTGGCCGGCCGGAGCCCGAGCGATCGCCAGCGCCGCCCACTCGCGTAAGACGTTACGGTCGTTCTCTGAGAGACGTGCTTCCGGGTGAAGCGCGACGTAGAACCAAGGCGGCATGTGGCCCTTGGCGACGCGGTGCACAATCGTGCGCATTGCGGAGCGTTGCCGCAGAGGGTCAATGGTCTGCCACTTGGAAAAATTGACGGCCCTGCGCCCTGCCTCGACGTCGTGCCCTACCAGCCAGGATATCGGCGCCACGTAGGCGTACCACGGCCAATGGGTCTCGTTCGAGTGGCAGTTGTAGCACGCACGACGTAGCACAGCCCGCACCCCGGGCGCCGCGGGGACGTCAGTCTCGATTGGCGGGTTCGTCCCTCTTACCGGGATAAGCTGAATCGACAGCAACACGGCGGCCGCCACCATGATTGTGCGGTTCCAGATTGTTTGATGCATAAAACCTTGGGCCTCCGCTTCATGAGATCGCCGGAACTGCCGGAGATCGGAATCTGACGAATCTGGCGAACGGTTCAGGCAGCCTGCCTCAACTCTTTTCGATCTCCATTGGGCTCCCACTCTTTGCAGTTGGCGCAGTCTGCTTCCGTGACCAATCGCGGCGAAGTGGCGTAGCGCATGCAGACGCTCATGCTCGCCCATTTGTCTGCTTTCTTGGCGCGAGCCAACGGGTGATCGACTTGGCTCCACCGGCAGTCCCATGGCGTGTGGAGGACTTCGGAGGTTATGGGGAGCTGTCCTGCCTCGGTCCCAGTCGATACGTCGCCGGCCGCACCCCAAGCAATCACGCCCACGCCGATCAGCGCGACAAACACGCCCAGTGGCAGCAGCACGATCGACAGCGCAAAGGGGACGCCGACGAGCACCAAGGCGAGTCCGATCGCGACGAGGAGAAGGCGGAGCAGACTCTGCTCAACTGCTACTGCCCAGCGGTGCGAGTGAGATGACAACGTCTGCATTGGTTCCTCCTTCGGTCGGTTCGCATACCGATGGGGCGAGAGTTGTGCCAACACAGTACCTACGGCCAAATGCAGAAAATCGATCGACTTGCCGATATCAACCGCGAAAGAGTTCTTGGACGTGCGGGTTATTTCGAGCGCCTGCATTCGACGAACAGAGTTCGGGCAGCCTTACGGCCGACTGCTCCACTCAACGGTGACGTCGACGAGTGGTCGAGAAGTGATCGGTGGAATCCCTTGTGTCGCCCGAAGCGTGGGACGTTCTTAGTGAACTTTTCCGCGGTGGTGCGAAATCGCCCGCACGTGCGCCCGGTGGTTGCCGGGTGACCCATCGGCAAACCTTGATGTTCTGGCGTATTAAAGTGGCACTGTTGCGGATTCCTGCCTGATCGAAGTCACTACATCGTGTTCGGCCGGGCGCGTGCCTCGCGGATTCCCATTGCCACGAGCAGACCGTTGAGGATCGCCTGGGGCCGTGGTGGGCAGCCGGGAATGTAGACATCGACGGGGAGGACACGGTCGACGCCACCCACGGCGGCGTATGTGCCCTCACCAAAGATGCCGCCGCTGCAGCCACACGCGCCCACCGCTACGACGACTCGTGGGTCCGGCGCGGCTTCGTAGGTCCTCACGAGTGCTATCTCCATATTGCGGGTGACAGGACCGGTGACGAGCAACACGTCGGCGTGCCGCGGACTGGCCACGAAGTGAATCCCGAACCGTTCGAGATCGAACAGAGGGTTCGTGGTCGCAGCAATCTCCAGCTCACAGCCGTTGCAGCTCCCGGCATCTACCTGGCGGACGTGCAGCGAGCGACCGAGTTGTCCGCGAATTCGTTCGCGCAGGCGCGCCGCGGACGCCTCGAGGCTGGGCCCGGCCTGCACCTCCACCTGTCGGAACGTGCAATGGCCCGTTGCCGCGTCGACATCGAAGGATGCGGTCTGCTCCAACTGCTCCCGGCTATAGGCGGCCACCTCCACGTCGTGTCCGGCCGAGATGGCCCGATCGGGGCACGCGGTTACGCACTCCCGGCACTGGATGCATGCCGCATACGAGAGGGCGAGCGTCCGCTGGCCGGGCGCGGCGGTCTCGCTGTGGATGGCGCCGGTCGGACACGCGCGGGCGCACGCCTCGCAGAGCGTGCACCGCGTGAAATCGATGACGGGGAACCCGAAGGGTGGCCGCGCGTCGAACGGGCGGCCTTCGGTGATGATGCCCGTCTTGAGACTGTCGACGATGATCCTGAACATGTCCGACCCCTTAGTGGATCGTCCGGACTGATTGAGTACTCGTCACAATAAGCCTCCGAGCGCGATCTGCGGGCCGCGACAACGGCGCGGCCCGGCCCCTGTTTCGATGAGCCAGTCCACTAACGGTCGTTCCCGGAATAGGAGAGGTTGAAACTTTTGTTGATCACCGGGAAGTCCGGGATGATGTTGCCGGGCACCGCGTGGATCAGGCCGGGCCAGTTCAGGAAGCTCGGATCGGTCACCTTGACGCGCGCCAGGCGGCCACGCTCGTCGGTCGCCACCCAGTGCACGCACGGCCCGCGCCACGCCTCCGCCCACCCGAGCGCCGACGAGCCGACTGGGAGTTCCTCCGGCATCGTGGCCTGCAGCGGGGTGTTGGGCAGGGCATCGAGCACCTGACGCAGGATCGCAAAGGACTGCTCGACTTCGCGGGCACGCACCATGAGCCGCGCTCGAACGTCGCCGCCCTCCTCAACGGGGACCTCGAACCGCAGCCCTTCGTACGCGTCGTGGGGATGATCTCGCCGGAGGTCGCCGTCGATGCCCGATGCCCGCGAGGCCATGCCGACAATCCCGAGGTCACGGGCCGCCTGGTTGGTGAGCACGCCTGTGCTGTCGACGCGATCCGTGAACGAGCCGGAATCGATCAGTAGCGTGATCAAGCTGTCGAACTCCTGTTCCAGAGTACGCAGATGGCGACGCACGGCGTCGCGTCCGTCCGGTGCCAAGTCCTGTTTGACGCCGCCGAGCGCGATGGTCCCCCGCAGCAGTCGCGTGCCAAAGAGACGCTCGTTCAGGCGGACGAGACCTTCGCGCTGAGTCTGCGCCCGGCTGGCCGGGACGGTGAACGCGACGTCGGTCGCGAGTGCGCCGATGTCGGCAATATGGTTGTACAGACGTTCCAACTCGAGGAAGACGACTCGCAGCGCCCGTGCGCGTGCTGGCACTTCGACGCCGGCGAGACGTTCGATCGCATGACTGTACGCGAGTGCGTGACCGACGGTCGTATCCCCTGAAATCGACTCCGCCAAGAACAGCGTGTGTCGCCACGGGACCTGCTCGAAGCGCTTCTCGATCCCCTTATGGACGTAGAACAGTCTGAGCTGCAGGTACAGCACCGGCTCCCCGGCCACACCGAACCGGAAGTGGCCCGGCTCGATGATTCCCGCGTGCACAGGCCCGACCGGTACCTGGAATACGCCTTCGCCCGTCACCGGCCGAAACGGGTGGAAGTCGCCGGCCGCGCGGGGCACCGGAGTGTCGCCGTTGAAATCCTTTCGCAGCGGCCACGCACCCTCGGGCCAGTCGTCATGCAACGCTACGCGCTCCGGGTTCGGGTGGTTGTCGGGGACGAGGCCGAAGAAGTCCATGATCTCCCGCTCGAACCAGTTGGCGGCGGGATGCCGGGCCGCGATGGACGGGAACGAGGGCTCGGCCGGGTCCACCGGCGCCGAGATGCGTAGGAACGTCTTGAGCTCCGGCAGCGACCAGACGTGATGCACGACGAAGTGTCCATGAGCACCGCGCTCATCAGTCGCGAAGAGCGACAGGAGTCGCGCTTTGAGGTCGGCGACCACTGCGTCCGCCAAGGTGGGAAGGTCCGCCGCACGAACCTCGATCGTGACCTCGCCTGGGCGTCG
>Ga0209726_10007105_pt1 | contig 12651 bp, 10 predicted proteins | sample Subgrocontami54m_FD_187453 | JGI IMG/M metagenome (GOLD analysis project Ga0209726, IMG submission 187453) | Subsurface groundwater microbial communities from S. Glens Falls, New York, USA - GMW46 contaminated, 5.4 m (SPAdes) (version 3) | ecosystem: Environmental > Aquatic > Deep subsurface >... | reverse complement strand
CAGCGGATGTCGCGCGCCGCGCAGCTCGAACGCGCCATCGCTCGAGATCACCGGCTCGACGCCGTCCACGATCTGGGCGAATCGCGCGCGGGCCTGGATGACATCCAGCTCCGTTGCGACGTCGATAGTGCGCCGCAGATCGTCCGGTCGCGCCCGGAAGGTGTCGGTCAGCGCCAGCAGGATGCGGCGGACCTCTTCGGCCTCCTGCTCTTCGAGCGCCACGATGTCGTTGTTGACCTCGACGGTGGTGAGCGGCTCGAGGTACAGGCTCGCGCCGCTCGCCGATGCGCCGTGGATGATGCCCGGGATGGCGGAGCGATACTCGGACCTGACAACCAGCACGTAGCGCCCGTTGCGATCCGTGACGACCTGTTCCTGCAGATACTTTGACGTCTCGCGTCCGCGCACGAACGATTCGAGCGTCGTCCGGAGCTTCGCACGCTGGCGGCGCAGGCGATCGCGGGTCGCGGCAAGCGCAGGGCTCGCATGATCGGCGACCTCGCCCGACGGATCAATCTTGCGCCGGACGTCCGCGATCTCGCCTTTGAAGGAGGCAATGCGCTCAACCAGGCCTCCGAGGATCGGAAAGGTGCCGGACGTATTCCTGACGGCGGCGCGCGAATGCTCGATCGATTCGAGGTAATCGGCAAGGGCAAGCAGCCGCAGCGATTCGAGTGCGCGTCCGTCAACGCCGAGCGCGTCGACGATGGCTTCGAGGTCCGACGGCGCCCGAAGCGGGAAGCCCGGATGGTCGACGAGGAATCTCGTTCCCTCGCTGGTGGCTTTCTGCGCCGCGACAACTGCGCCGGCGTCCGTCAGCGGTTGCAGCTCCGCCAGTCGATCCTGGCCCGTAGGCGTGACTGCAAGGCCGGCCACGACCAACACGAGGCGATCAAACTCTAACGCCCTCAATGCCGATGCGTTCATGGGTTCAGAGGGTTCGGGGGTTCAGATGGTTCAGAAGGTCCTGTTCAAAAGGGTTCAGGCCCGAACCCCTGAACCGTCTGAACCCTCGTTCGAGTTCACAAATGATTGATCAAGCTAGCCATCGCGGCGCCACCGAATCCGTTGTCGATGTTCACTGTGGCGATGCCGTTGGCGCAGCTGTTGAGCATGCCGAGCAGTGCGGCAACTCCCCCAAAGCTCGCGCCGTATCCAACGCTCGTAGGGACCGCAATGACCGGCACCCTCACGAGGCCGGCGACCACGCTCGGCAAGGCGCCTTCCATACCAGCGACAACGATCACGACACGTGCGTTCTGGATTCTGTTCTTCTCGCTCAGCAGTCGATGGATGCCGGCGACACCGACATCGTAGAGACGGTCAATCGTATTGCCCATCAGCTCCGCGGTGACCGCCGCCTCCTCCGCCACATGGAGATCTGACGTTCCGGCACATGCGATGAGGATGGTGCCGTGTCCGCGCGGAATCTCGCCCTGGGCCAGCGTAATCGCCCGCGCCTCGGCGTGATAGGTCGCTGCCGGCACGACCCCGCGCACAGCCTCGTAGGCCTCCGGCTCGGCACGCGTGACGAGCAGGGCCTGGCCTCGCGCCACGATCCGCGAGGCGATTGCGGCGATCTGGGTGGGCGTTTTGCCTATGCCGAGGATCACTTCCGGAAAACCCTGCCGGAGTTCCCGGTGCGTGTCCACGCGCGCGAAGCCGAGATCCTCGAACGGCGCGGCGCGCATCGAGGCGGCGATTTGCTCGGATGCCGCTGCCGGATCGACGCTTCCGGTGCGAACCGACTCAAGCAATTTTTGTAGCTCTAAGCTGTTCATATCTACGTTTTGGTGGCTTTCCCGAACGCGCCGGTATCCGTATAATTATTCAATTGTGTCTGTAGCGCGCCCTTCCACTCCATGAGTCCCGGCGAAACACTCATTCTCGCGACATACTTCTTCGTCCTCGTCATTCTGGCCGTGTACGGATGGCACCGCTATTACCTTGTCTATCTGTACATGAAGAACAAGGACAAGGTGCCGGTCCCGGGCGTACCGCTCGACACACTGCCGGTTGTCACGATCCAGCTCCCCATCTACAACGAGATGTACGTCGCCGACCGACTGATCGACGCCGTCTGCGAGATTGATTATCCGCGCGAGCTGCTCGAGATCCAGGTGCTCGACGACTCGACCGACGAGACGACCAGCGTGGCTGAACGCGCGGTCCGCCGCAACGCGGCGCAGGGGATCGACATCAAATTCATCCACCGCAGCGACCGCACCGGTTACAAGGCGGGCGCGCTCGAAGCGGGGCTCAAGGCGGCGAGGGGCGAGTTCATCGCGATCTTCGACGCCGACTTCATCCCAACGGCCGACTTTCTGCAGCGCACGGTGCCGTTTTTCGGCGATCCGACGATTGCGATGGTCCAGGCGCGCTGGGGACACATCAACTCCGAATACTCACTGCTCACGAAAGTGCAGTCGATTCTGCTCGACGCGCATTTCGTGCTCGAGCACGGCGCCCGCAACCGCTCGGGTCTGTTCTTCAATTTCAACGGCACCGCCGGCATCTGGCGCCGCGAGGCGATCGGTGACGCGGGCGGGTGGCAGCACGATACGCTCACCGAGGATCTCGACCTGAGCTACCGCGCGCAGCTGCGCGGCTGGCAGTTCATCTTTCTCCCAGGCCTGATTGCGCCAGCCGAAGTCCCGGTCGAAATGAACGCATTCAAGTCGCAGCAGCACCGGTGGGCCAAGGGCTCGATTCAGACATGCCGGAAGCTGCTCCCGCGTATCCTCCGGTCGAATCTGCCGCTCAATGTGAAGACGGAGGCGTTCTTCCATCTGACGGCGAACTTCAACTATCCGCTGATGTGCGTGCTCTCGGTGCTGATGGCGCCGTCGATGGTCATCCGGTACAACATGGGGTGGTACGAGATGCTGCTCATCGACGTGCCGCTGTTCTTCGCGGCGACAGCGTCGGTGGCGAATTTCTACATGGTCTGCCAGCGCGAGCTGCACGACGACTGGATCACGCGCGCGAAGTACCTCCCGTTCCTGATGTCCATCGGCATCGGCCTGACGGTGAACAACACCAAGGCGGTGTTCGAGGCGCTCTTCAACCAGGAAAGCGAGTTCGCGCGCACGCCGAAGTACCACATCGAGGCGAGCGCGGACGAGTGGATCGGCAAGAAATACCGTCAGACCGTGATCATCCAGCCGGTGATCGAGCTCGCGCTCGGCCTGTATTTCACCGCGACGGTGTTTTACGCGCTCGCCAACGGCATCTACGGTACGCTGCCGTTCCTCGTGCTCTTCCAGATCGGCTTCCTCTACACCGGCCTGCTTTCCATCGTCCAGCAGTACGCGGGCGATAACGTCGTGCTGGAGCCTTCGGAGGAAGAGGCGTAAATCCTGCATTACACATCTCATAGACTCCGCCCCATGAATTACGGGCGGATTGTCCTTGCCGCGATCGCGGCCTGGATCGTTTCGATCGGGCTCGGATACCTCATTAACAGTGTCTGGCTTCTGCATGTGTACCAGGCGAATGCCTGGGCGTTCAGGCGCGCGGAGGATGTCACACCGCTGCTGCCAATCGGGTTTGCGGCGCAATTCGTGGCGTTTGTGGCGTTCGCGTATGCCTACGCGAAGGGCTATGACGGTGAGGGCTCCCGCACTCTTGAAGGCCTGCGCTTCGGCCTCGTCGTCGCGATCATGATCGACGGCTTTGCGATCGTCTGGAACTACGTCACAGAGCCCATTGCGCTGCGTCTCGGCGCGCTGCAGATGATCGAGCACATCGGTGAGTTCGGCATCTACGGAGCCATCGTCGGAGCCATCTACAAGCCAAGAATCAACCAAGAAGCACACGAAGGATAGGCCGTCTCTGTGATCTTCGACTACGCGTTGTTTACATTTTGCATTTTACATTTTGAATTACGATCAAGCCGGCATGACAGCTGACAAACCTAAAGGCGGACTCGAGGACGTCGTCGCCACCTCGTCTGCGATCTGCTACCTCGATGGCGATCGCGGCGTACTCGCCTATTGCGGGTACGACATCGATGACCTGGCGACGTCGGCGACGTTCGAGGAAGTCTGCTACCTGCTTTGGCATCGGCGCCTGCCGACCCGTGCGGAGCTTGGAGACCTCCAGTCCCAGCTTGCCGCCGCGCGGCCGCTGCCCGAGCCGATCATCCGGCTGATGCGCTCGCTGCCGCCCGTCGCCGGGATGGACGCGCTCCGCACGATCACGTCGGCGCTCGGCCACTACGACTCGGAAGCCGACGATGCCTCACCGCAGGCGCAGTACCGGAAGGCCGTGCGCCTGACGGCGCAGACCGGGACGGTGGTCGCAACGTGGGGACGGCTCAAGGCCGGCGGCGGGCCGATCGCGCCTGACCCCGTGATGGGCCACGCGGCCAACTTCCTTTACATGCTCAGCGGCGAGCGGCCGAGCGCGGCCGCCGTCCGAGCGTTCGACGTCGCGCTGATCCTTCATGCCGACCACGAGCTCAACGCATCGACGTTCGCCGCGCGCGTCGCCGCCGCGACGCTCACCGACATGTATTCAGCCGTCGTGGCGGGAATTGCGGCGTTGAAGGGGCCGCTCCACGGCGGCGCGAACGCTGAAGTGATGAAGATGCTGCTGGACTTCGGCCAGAACGCGGCCCCCGAACGGGTTGATGACGCGATCCGCGCGAAGTTCGCGCGCAAGGAGAAGATTCCCGGCTTCGGCCACCGCGTCTATCACACCGAGGATCCCCGCGCGACGCACCTGCGGCAGATGTCGCTCGATCTCGGCAAGCGCGCCGGCAACACGGCGTGGTACGACATGTCGCAGCGCATCGAGACGCTCGTGAAGGCCGAGAAGAAGCTGAATCCGAACGTCGACTTCTACTCCGCCTCCACGTATTACATGCTCGGGATTCCGATCGATCTGTACACGCCGATTTTCGCCGTCAGCCGCATGTCCGGCTGGACAGCGCACATCCTCGAGCAGTACGCGAACAACCGGCTGATTCGCCCGCGCGCCGACTACACCGGGCCCGACTATCCGCAGCGCTTCATTCCGCTCGACCAGCGCTAGCGCTAACTCCGGATCCCCGATCCCTGATCCCCGATCCCCGATCCCTGATCCCTGATCCCCCCACGGTATAATTCACTGTTCGTACCTGAATGGATCCCGCCCACATCCGTAATTTCTCCATCATCGCCCACATCGATCATGGCAAGTCGACGCTGGCGGACCGTTTCCTCGAGCTGACCGGCGCGCTGCAGGCTCGCGAGATGGAGGCGCAGGTGCTCGATGCCATGGATCTCGAGCGCGAGCGCGGGATCACGATCAAGGCGCACCCGGTCCGTTTGAACTACACCGCGAAAAACGGCGAGCAGTACGTCCTCAACCTGATCGATACGCCGGGGCATGTGGACTTCAGCTACGAGGTCACGCGATCGCTCGCGGCATGCGAAGGCGCGCTGCTCCTGGTTGACGCGTCGCAGGGCGTCGAGGCGCAGACGCTGGCGAACGCCTACCTCGCGGTCGAGAACAATCTCGAGATCATTCCGGTCATCAACAAGATCGATCTGCCGAGCGCGCAGCCGGACGAGTGCAAGCGGCAGATCGAGGACATCATCGGTCTCGACAGCTCGGGCGCCATCCTCGCGAGCGCGAAGGAAGGCACTGGCACGCAGGACATCCTCGAGGCGATCATCGAACGGTTTCATCCGCCCACGGGCATCCCCGACGCGCCGCTGAAGGCGCTGATCTTCGACTCCTGGTTCGATCCTTACCGGGGCGTCGTCATCGTGGTGCGCGTGATCGACGGAATGCTGAGGACGAAGCAGAAGATCCGGCTGATGGCCGCAGGAGAGGACTTCGAGGTGGATGGCCTCGGCGTGTTCTCGCCGAAGGCGATACCCGTCGAGGAGCTTGGCGTCGGCGAAGTCGGCTTCATCATCGCGAACATCAAGCGCGCCGCGGATGCCAGGATCGGCGACACGGTCACCGAGGTCGCGAGACCAACCACCGAGCCGTTCCCCGGGTTCAAGAAGCTGAAGCCGATGGTCTTTGCGGGGCTCTACCCCGTGGAGAGCCATCAGTACGCGGAGCTGCGCGAGGCGCTGGAGAAGCTGCGCCTCAACGACGCGTCGTTCTTCTACGAGCCCGAGACGTCCGCCGCGCTCGGCTTCGGCTTCCGCTGCGGCTTCCTCGGCCTGCTCCACATGGAAATCGTCCAGGAGCGGCTCGAGCGCGAATACAACATGGACCTGGTCACGACGGCACCGGGTGTCTTGTATCGCGTGACGACGACCGATGGGGACGTGCAGGAGATCGACAGCCCGGCCAAGATGCCCGATCCGGGGCGGATCACCAAGATCGAGGAGCCGGTGATCACCGCGATGATTCTGACGCCGTCGGAGTTCGTTGGTCCCATCCTTCAGCTCTGCCAGGACAAGCGCGGCGTCCAAAAGAAGCTCGAGTATTTGAAGTCGGACCGGGTGCTGATCACCTACGAGCTCCCGTTCAACGAGGTCGTCATGGACTTCTACGATCGGCTGAAGACGATCTCGCGCGGCTATGGGTCGCTCGACTACCACGTCACCGGCTATTGGGAATCACCGCTCGTCAAGATGGACATCCTCGTCAATGGCGAGCCTGTGGATGCGCTGTCGATCATTGTTCACCGGGATGCCGCGTACGACCGCGGCCGCGCGCTTGCCGCGAAGATGCGCGAGCTCATCCCGCGCCAGATGTTCGAGATTGCCATCCAGGCGTCAATCGGCAATCGCGTGATCGCCAGGGAATCGGTCAAGGCGCTCCGCAAGAACGTCCTTGCCAAGTGTTACGGTGGCGACATCACGCGGAAGCGCAAGCTGCTCGAGAAGCAGAAGGAAGGCAAAAAGCGGATGAAGCGCGTCGGGCGCGTCGAGATCCCGCAGGAAGCCTTCCTCGCGGTGTTGAAGGTCGGAACCGAAAGCTGAGGACGAAGAATCCGACCGCCTACTCCCCACACGCGCCTCCCTACACGCGCCTTGCTACGCCGCCGCGGCGGCGCTAGAATGCGGCCCTCGCACGTCATCCAGGACGCGCCCGGTTTTTTCATACGGACCTCTCGGCACTACTTCTTTACTTCTTCCAAGGAGGTCGTCATGCGATCGGCGTCGATTCGGGTTCTTCTGGCCACCCTTCTGGTCCTGGCATTGCCCGTGGTTGGGCGTGCTCAGGAAGCCACGTTCGCTGGAACCGTCACCGATCCGACTGGTGGCGTCCTGCCTGGCGTGACGATTACGGCCGTGCACGAGGCAACCGGGAATACGTTTACGGCGGTTACCGATGACCGTGGCGAATTCCGGCTCCCGGTGCGGGTCGGTGTCTACCGAATCGCGACCGAACTGAGCGGATTCACCACGGTGAACCGAAGCGTCCAGATCCTCATCGGCCAGACGGCCGAAGTGGACGTCCAGATGTCGCCCTCGGCGATACAGGAAACGGTGACGGTCACCGGCGAGGTGCCGTTGGTCGACACGACCAGCTCGACAGTGGGTGCGAACATCGACCCGCGGCAGATGCAGGAGCTGCCGCTCAACGGTCGCAACTGGATGGATCTGACGATGCTGGCGCCGGGCGCCCGACGAAACGAGGGGGGCGGGCTCGCGCAGTTCCGGCAGGGCTACTCGCAGACCAACGTCGACGGCCAGCAGATCACGGTCAACTACCACTCGCAGACGGACGCGGAGCAGGTGGGCTTCAGCCGGGATGCGATCGCGGAATTCGAGGTCGTGGCCAACCGGTTCGACGCGACGATGGGGCGCTCGGCCGGGATGCTCGTGAATGCGGTGACCAAGTCCGGGACGAACGCCCTCGCGGGGAGCGTCGCCGGCTACTTCCGCGACGACCGATTCAACGCGAAGGACTTCCTCACGAACCGCGTGCTGGACTATTCCAATCAGCAGGTGAGCCTGACGTTCGGCGGGCCGATCCGGCGGGACCGGGTCCACTTCTTCGGCGCATACGAATACGAGCGTGAGCCAAGGACCTACTACTACACGACGCCGTGGCCGAGCTTCAACGTCGACCAGAAGTTTCCGAGCCGTGTGCACAAGCTGCTCGGACGACTCGACTATCAGTTCACGTCGCAAGCCCGCCTGGCCGTGCGTGTCTCGCATTACGACAACCTGTTCTTCGGCGGTGGGGGCGCGACCGTGCATCCGTCGACCGGTCGGACGCTCGGTCGCGTGGCGCCGCAGTACACCGCCACCTTCACGCAGGTGCTCGGCAGGCGGGCGGTGAACGAGATCCGCGGCGGCGCCACCGGGTACGAGCGGAAGGACCAGCCGATCACGCAGTGGAAGGGCGGGGCTTTCCCGTTCCAACCGGTCCTTCAGGGGAGTCCCGTGCTCGTGGAGCTGCGCGGCTTGACCATCGGCACGAACGCGATCAACGTCTTGCAGCCCACCCAGTACCTTCGAGACGACTACACCACGTCGTACGACTTGGGCGGCCGGCACGACGTGAAGCTCGGCGGCGAGTACTTCCGGTACAGCATGACTTTCCGGTGGTGCCTCCGGTGCATGGGTCAGGTCGACGCGCGCAACGGCCCGGTGCCGGCCAACATCGAAGCGCTGTTCCCGGTGTGGAACGATGCGTCCACGTGGAACTTGGCGCCGCTGGCGCCCATTACCTCGCAGGTGTTCCACGGCCTGTCGGATTCCAACTACACCCATTTCGTCAACCGGCAGGTCTTCGCGGGCTGGTTGCAGGACGACTGGAGGGTCGGCGACAGTCTGACGCTCAATCTCGGCGTGCGGTACGACATCGACAGCAACGGCCACTCCGAGAAGCTGAAGTTCCTGCCGTGGCTGCCGGGGGACCAGCCGCACGACGCGAACAACGTGGCCCCGCGCCTTGGCATGAACTTCCGCGTCAGCGACCGGACGGTCATCCGCGGCGGGTACGGCCTGTTTTTCGCGTTCGCGCCCAACGACGGCGTGCAGCAAACGGAACTGTACCAGCAGTTGTTCGAGTACCAGATTCTCAACGACGGCCGTCCCGATTTCGTCCCCAACTGGTTCGGGCCCGGGGCGAGCGCCGAGGGCCAGTTCGGCGGGCCGAAGCCGACGATGGCTCAGGCGCTGCAGCGCGCGTGCGACGTCAACTTCGTGCCGGGGTGCGTGCGGCGGACACTGAACCAGGAGATCAACTACCCAGGCCGCCGCACGTCGTACAGCCACCAGACCTCCGCCGGCGTCCAGCACCAGATCGGCGATGCGATGTCGATCGAGGCCAACTACGTGTACACGGGCGGACGGCTCGAGGAGAACTCGGTCAACGCCAACCTGTCGTACAACCCGGCGACCGGCGCCAACTACTCGTTCACCGACATCAGCCGCCGGCCGTTCCCCGAGTGGGGGCTGGTGAACATCGAATTGCTGGAAGGACGGTCCAATTACCACGCCGGCGACTTCACGTTCACCAAGCGGTACAGCAACCGCTGGCAGGCGACGGCAACGTACACGATCTCCTCGTTCAAAGACGTCGCGCCGCTCCGGGATCAGTGGTATCTCGGCTCCAACGGTGTGGTCGCGCGGCGCCCGATCGGCTTCCCGCTGGCCTCTGACCTGGGCGGCGAATACGGTTATGGCGGTCAATATACTGCTGGCGGTTTCGGCACGGGCGGCGACCAGCGCCATCGGGCCGTCGTCAACGGCGTCTGGGAGGTGGGCGCGGGAGTGCAGGTGAGCGGGATCTACTTCTTCGGATCCGGCATGCGCTTTGTCACGACCACCGGTGTCGACCGGCGTAATGAAGGTGTGGGTGCGGCTGCCCCCAGCCTGCGGCTTCGCGCCGACGGCTCGATCCTGCCGCGCAACGGCATCGTCGGGAAACCGATCCACCGCGTCGACATGCGGGTGCAGAAGCGGCTTCCGATTGCCGGCCGGCTGTCCGTCGACGGGATCCTCGAGGCGTTCAACCTGTTCAACCGCGAGAACTACGGCTCGTACGTCGTGAACGAGAGCAGCCCGGCGTACGGGAATCCGTCGTTCAACGCCAACGTCGCGTATCAGCCGCGCATGCTGCAGCTCGGCTTCCGCCTCGGGTTCTGAGATCGCGCGATTGGGCCGCGCCCGGGTCGGCAACACATCCGGGCGCGGTCGCCAAGGGACATTTCTATCTCGCTTTGACACCGCGGAAGTACGCGACGATTGACCGAGGTCTGCTGCCCGTGTATCGTCGGCCGGCGCGCGCGTGGAGCAGGTCGCGCTCGCGCACGTTGCGGGTGAGGGCTGCCGCACGCTCGAACTCGCGGCGCGCCTCGTCCATCCGGCCGAGCTTTAGCTGGACGGAAATCATAGACTTGTAGTGTCCGGCTTAGCCGGACGAAACGTATGGCCAGAGCAGCACGAGAGCAAGGGGCGGAACCGGTGGCCGAGTACCGCAAATCGACGGTGCGCGAGTACTTCGAGTCGATCTGCGTCGCTGTGATCCTCGCGCTCTTCGTGCGCACGTTCGTCGTCCAGGCCTTCAAGATTCCAACCGGCTCGATGGAGAACAACCTGCTCATCGGCGACCACCTCCTCGTCAACAAGTTCGTCTTCGGCCCGACGCTGAGCCCCATCGAGCAGAAGCTGCTGCCCATCGATCCGATCAAGCGCGGCGACGTCATCGTCTTCAAGTTTCCAGAGGATCCCGAGCGGGACTTCATCAAGCGCACGATCGGCCTTCCAGGCGACACGATCGAACTGCGGAACAAGAAGGTCTACGTCAACAGCAAGGCGCTCGACGAGCCGTACGTCCATTTCCTCTTTCCGCCGCCCGGTGATACACGTGAGGAGGACTTCGATGTTCGCGTCCATTACGGCCCCGCGACGGTGCCACCGAACCACTACTTCATGATGGGCGATAACCGGGACAACTCGGAGGACAGCCGTTACTGGGGCTTCCTGCCGCGGGAGTACGTGAAGGGAAAGGCGGCGTTCGTCTACTGGTCGTTCGAGGGCGCCGAGGAGGGCCAACCGTCAGGCGGCGTCGCGCGTTTCTTCACGACAATCCGCTGGAGTCGCCTGTTTCACCAGATTCACTGAAGTCCCCGGCGGGTGTCTGAAGACCGGGCGGGTCTGAAGACCCGCCCCTACCCCGTTGCCCTACGGATCCGACCCCGAAGCGCCGACACTACAGGGTAGGGGCGGGTCTTTAGACCCGCCCAAGAACTCATGAAGACCATTGTCAAAATCTTGATTGCGATTGCGATTCTGAATGCGTGTGCACGTGTGGGAATGGCGGCTGCCGGATATTACCAGCTGAAGGACGCGTCTCAGGAGCTCGTCACCTTCGGGGCGCAGGCATCGCCCGGCGAAATCCAGGACCACATCCTTCAGAAAGCACAAGGCTTCAGCGTGCCACTGCAGGCAGGGGACGTCGAAGTGACACGGGACGGTCTCCGTACGACCGCCAAGGCGTCGTATACCCAGGGCGTCGAAGTGTTCCCGAACTACGTTTATCCGATCAACTTCAGATTCTCCGTTGAGGCACTGTCGATGGCAGGGCTCAACGGCGACATCAACTCGCTACACTAATCCGAGAAGTTTCTTTCCACGAGCCGCGTCATCCTCCGCGTCGTTTCCGAGCTGACCCGCCTCGGTCCGTATCCGGGCCACGTACTCCGTGTCGCTCAACGCCGCGAGGTTGGTCTCGACGTTCATGCGGGCTCCGCGGAGCGCAGCAAGAAGCAGTTCGATGGCCACACCGACGTCGCTCGCGGCGTTGCGGCTGCCATTGGCGGCTACAGTGACTGCGCCACGCAACGCCTGCTGACACGCGCGCATCGTGTCGAGCGGGACCTCGGTTGCCCGGCGTGTTGCCGTCACGATCGCCTGTTGCCGTTGCGACTTCTCTGCGTCGGATCCTTTCGGCAGCTTGAACGCAGTCATGACCTGCCTGTACGCCTCGCTGTCGCTGTCGACGAGGCCGAGGAGGGAATCACGAAGCGGCCGGATACGTGCCGCCGCGTCCGCAAGGTCTGTCGTCTCCTCCGGTGTACCGCTCTTCGTTCTCGGAATTCCTGCGACCATCAGCAGCAGGGATGCGCCGACGGCGCCCGCCAGCGCGGCAGCGGATCCGCCGCCCGGCACCGGGTCCGTTGACGAGAACGCGTCGACCAGATCCGCGAGCGCCATCTCAGAGCAAGCCGGTTGGCGGCTGGTGATTGGTGGTTCGTCGCTCATCTCATTGGGCCGGCGACACAACTTTGCCTCGCTTGATGACCATCCGGATCGACGCCGCGCCGACACGAAGCACGTCCGCGAGGCTGCCGTTGATGATCACCGCGTCCATCAGCTTACCCGGCTCGAGGCTGCCTGCATCGTGAGCGCGATCGATCGACCACGACGCATTCAGTGTCGCGGCAATCAAGGATTCCTCGAGGGTCATATCCATGGCGAAGCAGGCGAGGGCCATGGCGAACGGCATTGACGGGGACAAGCCGGCCCCAGGATTGACGTCACTCGCCAGGGCCACGGGGACGCCGTGATCGATGAGCATTCGCGCCGGGGCAAATCGGCCAAGCTTCAGGTAAAACGCCGCGATCGGCAGCAACGTGGCGCAGACGCCCGCATCAGCGAGCGCGTCGGCGCCGCGTTCGTCCACGTGCAGGAGATGATCGGCGGAGCGCGCCCCGATCCGCGCGGCCACGCTGGCGCCGCC
>Ga0209726_10007104_pt1 | contig 12652 bp, 8 predicted proteins | sample Subgrocontami54m_FD_187453 | JGI IMG/M metagenome (GOLD analysis project Ga0209726, IMG submission 187453) | Subsurface groundwater microbial communities from S. Glens Falls, New York, USA - GMW46 contaminated, 5.4 m (SPAdes) (version 3) | ecosystem: Environmental > Aquatic > Deep subsurface >... | reverse complement strand
CCGCTCGCGTCTCGGCCCACGCGCCGCGCGCCACGAACACGAGGCCCCGCTCGCGGTGCGCGCCGCTCGAGCGCGGATCCACCGCGAGCGCCTGGTCGGCGTCAGCGAGCGCCAGGTCGAGTCGACCGAGCTCCCGTCGCGCCCGCGCGCGCGCGACCCAGCCCGCGGCGTCCATCGGCGCGAGCTCGAGCGCGACCGACGCGTCCGCCTCGGCGCCAGCCGCGTTGCCTGACCGCAGCCGCAGCCAGCTCCGCACGCGATGGGCGTCCGCGGACTTCAGATCGAGCTCGATCGCGCGGTCGAGCTCGGTCGTGGCCCGGACCAGGTCGCCCGCTCGGCCGAGCGTCTCGCCGAGCCACACGCGGGCTGGCGCGTCGGTCGGGTCGAGCGCGACCGCCTGCTCGAGATCCGCGCGCGCACGCTCGAGCTCCCCGCGCTCCAGGAACGTCCGTCCGCGGCGCGTCCAGGTCTTGGTTCGCCTCGGGTCGAGCTCGAGCGCGCGCGACAGGTCGAGCAGGCCGCGGTCGATCTCGCCTTTTGCCACGAGGCAGTCCCCTCGCATGTGGAGCGCCACGGCCGACGTGGGTGACAGGGCGACCCCGCGGTCGAAGTCGGCGAGGGCCGCGTCGAACTGCTTCTGGTCCATCGCCATCTCGCCGCGCAGCAGCCAGGGCTGATCGTCCGCGGGGTCGAGCACGATCGCCTTGCTGAAGTCCGCGTGGGCTCCCGCTCGTTGACCCACGGCCGCTCGCACCTGACCGCGCAGCGACCACACGTTCGCGCGGTCCGGCGCCACGCTCACGGCGCGGTCGAGGTCCGCGAGCCCGCGCTCGGGGAGCCCGGAGCGCCACCACGAGATCGCGCGGTTGCACAGCGCCGACAGGAAGTCGCCCTGGGCGCGCAGCGCGGCGTCGTACTCCGCGCGCGCCGTCGCGAGCAATTGCGCCGCCGCCGGCGCGTCGCCGCGCGCCTCTGCCTCTCCGCCGCGCTGGTCGTGGACCTGACCGCGGAGGTTGTGCAGGCTCGCGAGTGTCGTGCGGTCCGCGGGGCTCGGGCGCGCGATGGCGTGGAGCGCGTCGATGCCGGCGTCGCAGGCGCGCAGCGCCGAATCCAGGTCGCCCTTGATCAGGAGCGCCCGGGCCTGGTCGTCGAGCTGGTCGGGCGACAGCTGCGGTGTGTCCGCGCCGTACTCGGCCGGCATCGGGATTCGCGCGATGACGGCCTCCGTCCGCACCCAGAACGGGCTGCCGCTGCCGGCGCGGTGCCGTGCGCGTTGCAGCGGCACGAACGCGCGCGCGTCGCGCAGGTAGCCCAACGCGCGGGCCAGCGCCAGGGCTCGCGGCAGGTCGTCCGACGGCGAGGTGGCGGCGAGTCGCTCGGTGAGTGCAACGACCGCGTCTTTGCCGTCCGCGCCGACGGTGCGGGTGTCACCGATGCGCCCCAAGGCCTCGATCGCCAGGTCTGCGGTGCCTCGCGCCGCCGCGTCCAGGTGTGCGGGGTCGAGCAGCATGCGCACGAGGTCCGGGCTCGCCGCGCGAACCAGCTCGGTGACCTCGATCTCGAACGCCTCGCGCTCGACGGTCGCTGCGCGAGCGAGGACCTCACGCGCCAGATCGAGCGAGCGCTGGATCCGCGTCGTTCGCGCGCTCTCGATGGCGTCGAGCCGCCGGGCCTGCTCGGCCCGGTCGAGGCCGGCACTCGATGCGCGTCCCACCCAGCTGCGCGCGAGCATCCAGTCACCCAGGGTCGTCGCGCGCTCGGCGGCGGCGAGGGCGAGCGAGCGGCGCAGCTCGCCGATCCGCGCGAGCTCCTCCGGGCTGCGTCGCGCGGTCGCGGACGGGGCTTGGTCGGCCAAACGAGCCAAGCCGTCCAGGGCATCCAGCATCGATGCGTGCGCCTCGAACCACGCCGCGATCGCGAGGGTGACAGGCTCGCCGTTGGGGTGGACGAGCGAGGGTCCGTCGGGCGCGGTGACCGCGGCGCGGCGCGCCTCGAGGGGCGCGAGCTCGCGGCGCGCTGTGTCGTAGCGTGTCGCGAACTCTGCCTCTTGCCGCGCGAGCTCACGCCCGCGGAGCACGGCTTGCGTGCCGGTCACCGCCGCGCCGCCGACGAGGAGCGCGGCGGCGGCCCACGCCGCCGAGCGATGCGCGCGGACCCAGCGGCGCAGCCGCTCGAGCGCGGAGTAGCGCGCCGCGCCGAGCCGCCGGCCCTCGAGGAACGCCACCACGTCGGCCCGCAGCGCCGGCACGTCGGCGTAGCGGTCGGCGGGTGCGACGGCCATCGCCTTCTGCACGACGGCGTCGAGCTCCCACGGAATCCCGAGGCCGGGAGCACGCTCGCGGGGCGAGACGTAGCGCCCCTCGGCGGCCTCGGCGATGCGCGCCCACGGCGAGCTTTCGCGGCTCGGCGGCTCGAGCGCGAGGATCCGGTAGAGGATCGCCCCCAGCGCCCAGACGTCCGAGCGCTCGTCCATGGTCGCGATCTCACCGCGCGCTTGCTCGGGCGACATGTAGCCGGGCGTGCCCACGATGTCGCCGTCGACGGTGGCGCCCACGGTTGCGTCGTCGGAGCTCGCGCCCCGCTGGGGCACCGGATCCGCCGGCGGCGCCTGGTCGAGCTGGCGCGCCAGGCCCCAGTCGCACACCAGGACCTCGCCGTAGTCTCCGACCATCACGTTGGCCGGCTTGAGGTCGCGGTGCAGCACGCGCTTGCTATGGGCGAAGGCCACCGCGTCGCAGACCTTGAGGAAGATCTCGAGCCAGGGCACGAGCGCGCGGGGCGGCGCGGGAACACCCGTAGGTCGCGCGCCAGGACCGTGTCGCGCCACCTCCTCCGCGAGCAGGCCTTCGAGGTCGCGGCCCCGGATGCGCTTCATTGCGAAGTAGGGGCGCTCCCCATCGGCGAGCCCGAGCTCGTGGACCGGCACGATGTGGGGGTGCTCGAGCTGCCCCGTGACCTGCGCCTCCACCAGGAACTTCTTGAGCGCGCGGGGCTCGGGGTCCGCTCCGCGCAACATCTTGACGGCCAGCTCCCGGCCGAGTGCCGCGTCGTGCACCAGCCACACTTCGCCCATTCCGCCGCGACCGAGCAGCCCGCGCCCGGCGAAGCGACCCACCGACGCGACCTGGACCGGATCGGCCGCGTCGAACAGCGCGAGCGCGGGCGGCGCGGCTCCGGTCGGGGCGTGCTCGATCGCCGTGTCCGAGGCCTCGTCGGCTCGCTCAGCGCCGGGCGCTTGGCGCGTCGTATCGTCGGGTGCGCCGACGGTGCTCGCGTAAGGAGAGGCCGTCACGGGGCCATCCGCGAGATGCACCTCCGCGTGATGCCTCCGCAGCAGGGAGGACAGCCGTTCGTCGTTGTGGCGGGAGTCCCCGAGCATGGCGACCGCCAGCCTCGCCGGACGGAGCGGACGCGTCAAGATGGCCTATTGCATCGCGTGCGGCGAGCTCTCGCGACCGAGGAGGTCCACGGTGCGTGCGCCATCGAACACGCTCACCTCGTGCGCCTCGCCCCACGTCGGGGGCTCGCACTTGGCGGCGAGGGCGGCCAGCACCTTGTCGGGCACGGCGCTCGCTCGCGCCTTGTTCTGGCGTAGGATCACGTCCCATGCGGGCTCGACGTACGCGATTTCGACGCGAGCCCCGTAATCGCAGCAGAGGTCGACCCACCGCCGACGCATCGCGCGCGTGAGGTTGGTCGCGTTGAACGCGAACGACCGCCGAGCGCGCAGGTGCTCGCGGCAGCGCTCTCGGGCGAGCTGGACCACCGCGCCCTGGGCGTCGGTGGCCGCGACGTCGAGCTCGACGCGGAGCTCGTCGAGCGAGACCACCGGCAGCCCGGGACGGTGTGCCGCGAGCCACGTGTCCTTGCCCGCGCCTGGCAAGCCCGAGGTCATCGTGACCGTACAGGCATAGGCCTCGTGCGGCACGTAGTGGAGCGCGGGAGCTTCGTCGTGGAAGTAGCGAACGCGGGCCGCGTCGTTGGCGAAGGCGTACGGTCGGCCGAAGCACCCGTGCTCTTCCGCGACCATCTGCCACAGGTGAATCGTGTCCTCTGCCCGCCCGACCCCCGTCGTCCGTCCACGCGTGTCGGCGAGCGCGAGGGCCACCAACAGGCGATGGTCGAGAAGCCAGGACAGGCGCACGACCTCGCGCGCGGGATCGGCCTTCTCCAGCAGAAACGCCGGACGTCCGTGGAAGCGCACGAGCATCGCGACGCGCTCGCGAGTCGCGAGGTCGCAGCCGAGCTCGCGCAGCACGCGCCGCGCCAGTTGCTCGCCCTTGAGCGCGTGCTTGGGCGAGCGCAGTCGCCCGGTCAGCGGGTCCGGCGCGGTGGTCGTGGCCTTGCCGGCGTCGTGGAACAGGGCCGCGAACGTGAGGACGGTGCGCTCGTGCTGAGAGAACGCGACCCACTCCGCGAGCCGCGGCAACTCGCGAAGCACGAGCTGCGTGTGGGTCCACACGTCGCCTTCCGCATGCCACTCCGGGTCCTGCGGACACGCCGCCATCGCCTGGCACCAGCTCTCCCTTTCGGCCCACGCGCGCACGTGGTCGATCGACGCGGTCGCCAACGTGGACCAGCTCACGACCACAGCTCCGCGTCGTCGGCCAAGCCGTTGGGAGTCATCGCGCGATGCTGCCAGTGCGCGCTGAGCTTGACCTTGTCCACGAACTCGGGCCGCACGAGCTTCGCCCGGGCGCGAACCACGCCGTCGGCCTCCGTGCGCAGGTACAGGCCCTCCATCAGCGCATCGGTGTGCGAGGACTCGGGGTGCTCGAACACCGCGTCGAAACGCGAGGGGCCGATCAGGCGCTGGAGGCTCGCGGCGTCGATTGCGCCGCGGTGGACGATCGGGACCGTGTGAATCCCGGTGCCCGCGAGTAGGGCGGTGCGGCGGTCGAGGTCGAGGAACGCCCGGGCGACCCTGTCGAAGACGTCGAACTCGAAGAAGTAGTGGGGGAGCCGTCGGTAGTGGATGGAGTGGGTGGCGTACAGCCATTCGCCGAACAGGATGTAGCGATCCTCGATGCGCGGCTCGAGCGTGACCCGCTTGACCTGCGCCCATTGCTTCACGAGGTCGTACTGAGGGTGCATCCCCTCGGTGATGAGGTGCCCGCGACACTGCAGCACGAGCCGCCCGTCGGCCGAGAAATGCAGGCCGACGTTCGTGCCGTCGAGCTTCTCCTCGACGACGAGGGACGGGTCCGCGAGCAGGGCGTGCGTCGCGCGCTCGTCCAAGTGCTTGTCGTCATCCGTGCCGACGGACCCGAACACGTGGGGGGTGCGCGGGTACTTTCGGAAGTCGTCGTGGGACGTGCCCATGGGGCGGCTCGGGTGAGGTCGGGGTGGGAGCGAGAACCGCGTACGCGAGTGCGCGTTCAGCGCGCGACGCCGGTACAGGTGACCGACGCGGTCGGGCGGTGGCGAGCGTAGAATCGCGGCCGACGATGCGAATCATCGCCGCGCTGTGCCTTCTCGTGGTGTCGACCGGGTGCGGGTCGTCCCTGCACCGCGACGACGCGAACGTGATCGTGGTCTTCGCGCTGTGCAACGACCTGCGGGATCCGCCGTGGCCGGATCGTCCGCTCTGGGAGACCAAGGGCGCCCGCGACTCCCGCTGGCGGCAGGCGAAGGAGCCCTTCGCGATTGCGTTGCCGAAGGCGATGGCGGTCGTGGACCGCGGCGACGTAGCGTACGCGGTCGTGCCACCCGGTGAGCACGAGTTGACGGTCACGTATGGTGCTCAAGCCGATGCGAAAGCCGACCCCGCGAGTGCCCGATTTCGTTTCGACCTCGATGCGACGACGCAGATCGTGCTCGGCGCGACGCTCGAGTCCGACGGGCGGGTCTCCATCGTTCGGGAGCACACCGCGCCCTATCTTCCCGTGCGTGAGCGACTGCAGAAGTACCTGGACAGTCGTTGAGAACGTTTCCACGCAGCTCCGGTTCCTCGTGGTCGTCGAAGGACCGCGGAGTGGCCGGGACATGGACGAGCGAATTCTCCTCATCGGGTTCGACGCGCCGGAGGCGGCGGCGTTGGCGGCCCGGCTGCCTCACGCGTGCGTCTGCCACGACATGCTGCCGCGGATCCAGGTCGACGCGGGCGAGCTGTACGTCGAGTCGCCTCGCGGTCTTTCCTACGTGCGCGTGTCGCGTGTCGTGTTCCACGGGGTCTTCGAGCACGATCTCGAGGTCCTGGCCGCCCTCGCGCTGTGGGGGGGCCGGTGTTTCCCCAATCCCGTCGCGATGATGGCCTGTCGACAGCGGCTGCCGTGTTTGGTCCGCGCCCTCGAGCACACGCGCTTTGGTGGAGCGCCGCGCGGGTTCGTGTCCGCGGGGGGCGAAGTCGCGGCGGCAGCCGAGAGCGTGGCGAAGTGGGGTAACTGGCATTGCGGCGAGAACAAGGCGCGATTCACGGGTCGGTGGGTTGCCACCGAGCCGTCGCTGGTCGAGCCGTTCGTCGTGGGCTCGGTCGTACGAGTCGTGATCGTGGGCGAGCCGCGGCAGATCCGGCTCGCGGGCGAGGGGTGGCTCAAGTCGGTCCATGGAGCCGGGGCCGCGTTGATGGACGCCGACCCGGAGCTCGTCGCGGACACGCGGGCCATCCAGCGTGGGCTGGGCCTCGACATCCTCGCCAACGACTACGTGGTGTCGGACACCGGTCCCTACTTGCTCGAGGTCAACCACATTCCGAGCGTGACGTGCTTCCCCGAGCTGTGGCACGACTACGTCCGGGTCGTGGCGGCGTGGGCGGGGGGTGCGTGAGGCCACGCAGGCCGCTCGACGTCACGGACGCTCACGCCGTCTCCGGCTGCACATCGGCGAGCGCGGTCGATTCGGGCACGGTCCTTCACCCTGCCGTGCGATACCCGCAGCAGGCCTCACTCGAGTTGCTCCCCTTCGCGGCGCGGTGCACAGTAGGAGGTGATGCACGACCGTGTCCTCGCCCTGCTGCTGATGGCGCTGCTCGCGGGCTGCGAGCGCCACGGCCCGGCGCCTCGAGAGACCGGCTTGCCGCCGGCGCAACCGCGATTCGTCGAGCCCGCCGTCGCGGGCAATGGCGACGACGGTGACCTCTACGACCACGACCAGCGACGTCACCCCGAGTGCTATCGCCCCGTTCGCCATCACGTGTCGGATCTCCCTCGACTCGTCGCCGCTCTCGCGGACGCTACCCCCACGGACACGCCGACCGCGTTCTGGGGGTTCGCTGCTGTCGGCGACGAAGCGACGTTGGTGATCGTCGACGAGATCATCCCCGATCTGCCGATCGATCGCTTCTTGCCCGAGCCTTACGCCGCGCGATGGGCCGAGCTCGGCGCTGGCGCCTATTACGAGTACGTACGGGCTGCGCCGGCCCACCGGGCCGCATTTCGGGAGGCGGTGAGGTGCTGGATCGAGGCGGCTTCCGCAGATGCGCGAAGGACGTGGGGTACACGGCGGTGGGTGCCCGTTCTGGGGTACTGAGGGTCCACGGGCATCGCGTGGACCCCCACCTCGGACCTCCTCAGATTCGCAGCAGGCGTACGGCGGGAAAGACGGCGCGCAGCCGGTCCAGGTCGTCGAAGTCCGACGTCAGAACGTGATCCCCGCGGCGCGCCGCGGAGGCCATGACGACGGAGTCGACGACGGTCGCGCCGCGAACCGCGGCGATCGCCTCGCCGGCGAGCCGCGCCAGATCGGCGTGGAGGGGCTCGACGACGCACGCGTCGAGCATTCGCGCGATCCGGACCGAGCGCCGGCCACCGCGCCAGGCCTCGACCAGGACGGCCGACGGCACCGTCACATCGTAACCGCCGAGCTGCGCGTGGTGCAGGTGCACGAGCGTGCGTCGGTCCGAGCGCTCGAAGCCGATGAGAGCTCCCGTGTCGAGGGTCAGGCCAGCCATTCGGCCTGGACCGCGGCCAGCTCTTCAGCCGTGATCGCACCGCACCGGGTCTCGTGCTCGGCCACCAACTCCTGCAAGCGCCGCCGACGGACGTCGCGCGCCAGCGCCTCCGTCACCTGTGCGCTGAGCGTCCTGCCCGACCGCTTCGCTTCGCGGGTTATCGCACGCAGTACTTCCGCGTCGACCGTGATCGAGACCTTGGTGGTGCGGCCCCCCTGGGATGCGCGCGTAGGGGTGGGCGTCCGGCGACCCTTCCGGGGCTTCGCGGGAGGTGCTGACTTCTCCATGCCGGAATCCTACTGCGGGTAGGAGTCCGGTGCGACTCCCACCTTGTGCCCGTCACGACGGTGGCGTCGAGGCCGAGCCACTCGGCGGCGTGGGCCCGCTCTCCACCTCGTGGCGGCTCGGGAGACCGTGCCCCAGCGTCGCCGCGGCCGCGAGGCCCGCGCACAGGAACAGGATGTTGCGGTAGCTGCCGTCGAATACGTCGGTCAAGAGCCACAGCCCGAGCGCGGGCGCGAAGATCCCGCGCACCCCCGTGAGCAGCGTGTGCGTCGCGGCGTAGAGCTGCTCCGCGCCCTTCGGCGCGAACTCGAGCGAGCCGATCGTCCAGATGATCTGGCCGCCCGCTCGGCCAAATCCCAACAGCAGCGACCCGGCGATCGCCGGCCCCATCGAGTCGGCAAAGGCCCAGCACGCAAGCCCCATCGCAAACACGAAGTCCGTGATCGTGCGGTGCGCGAACACGCCGAGCCGGTCGTAGAGCCGACCGTGGAGGCGCACCGTTGCCAAGCGCATCGCGTGCTCGACGATCCCGTTGGGCACGATCCACACCGCGATCGCCACGGGCAGGCCGAGCGCGGCGTGCGCGTAGACGGCGAGCAGTGGATTGGCCATGAGGTTGCCGAGCCCAAGCAGGAACTGGAAGCCCTGAAACCGCCGGAATCCGCGGTCGCGCACCAGAGTGGCGAGCATCACGCGCACCGGCGGCCGCGACGTCGACACCTCCAGCGGCAGCCGGCAGAAGTCGCGCGCCGTGACGGCGCCGAGGAGCCCCACCAGCGGGTAAGCGAGCCACGTGAGGTCGAGATGGTCGCGCGACAGGCGGCCGAGCACGGCGAGGCACGCGACCGCCACGATCCCGTGCACGAGGCGCGAATAGGCGACGAGCGAGCCGCGCAGCTGCTGCGGGTACGCCTTGGCGTACGCGGCCGAGATCAAAGGCAGGCTCAAGCCTGCAAACGCGGCCGACAGGCCGAGCAGCGCCGCCATCAAGGTCGAGGCGAGCGCGGGCTCCGCAACGAACGCCGCGACCGGGGTCGCCGCGAGGGCGAGCCCGGCGAGGATCTGGCTCCGGTACAGGGGGGCGAGCGTGCCACCGCTCGACGTGGCGTAAGCTCCGCTCGCGAGGAGGCCCACCGCCGCGGCCGTGTGGATCGCCGAGGCATGCACCGCGTCGCCCCCGAGGTGCAGGCACAGCTGCACGCCGAGCGTCATCGTCACGGCGTCGGCCAGGCTCCGCGCTGCCGTCATCGCCAGGTCGCGGCGAATGATCGCTTGCGCGCCCGGCAGGTCGGGCGGCGCCGCAAAGCGCAGGAGCGCGCGGGTCGGGGCCGAGTACGCCGCTGGCGCCGCACCCGCCTGGGGGGCGGCATCCGGCGCTCCTTCACTCGCCGCCGGTGTCGCCCCGGCCCCCTCCGCCGTCACGACTTCGGGCGTTCGATCCGCTGGAACGCTTTCGTCACGGACTTCCTCGCGTTGCGCTCGAGGTCGCCCGCGGACTGGCCGTTAGCGAGGAGCGCGGCCAGGTCCTCGAGGGTGAGGTGCGTGGGCACGAGCCGGTTGGTCGGCAGCTGGCCGATCAACTGCGCGTCGCGCGCCAGGCGCGCGATGTCGGCTGCGTGGCTCGCGACGAAGCCCTCGAGCCCGGCGGGCTCGCGCTCGAGCACGTGCTCCGCCAGCGTGTCCTGAATCTGGGAGCAGCGCTGAATCAGCGTGCGCTGGAAACGGCGCTCCCACGGGTTGCGCGCGCTCGTGTCGATCGCCTGCTCCAGCCCGTCGAGCCCGCACTGCCGCCGGAGTCCGAGGAACACCCGCACGACGTCGGCGGGATTCTTGTGCGTGCGCTGGACCAGCGCCAGCAGCGCCAACCCGTGGCGCAGGAGCGGGAGCGGGGCGAGGCGCGCGGCGAGCGGCTCCGGAAAGCCCGCCGACGTCAAGAGGGTGCCGAATGGGCCGGGCTCGCCTGCGACCTCCGCGGCGAGCGATTGGGTGACCTGTGTGAATGCCGGGCGGACCGCGTCCGTGCCATCGAGGGCGAGCGTCCACGTGGCCTGGTTCGCCGACCACCAGCGCACCATCCCGAGGATCGACTCCTCGATCTCGGCCAACGCCTGGTACTGCGCGTCGGCGGCGACTCGGTTGTCGAGCGCGTGAATGGCCTCGCGCAGCGAGCTCGCGTCCAATAGCGCGTCGCAGGCGAGGTAGCGCTCGACCATCGCCTCGAGCGGCACCTGCCGCTCCTGCTCGTCCAGCGCGGCGAACAGCGCCGTGCCCGCGTGGTCGATCAGCGCGTTCGTGATCCGGGTCGTGATGATCTCGCGCCGCAGCGGGTGCTCCCGGAGCGCCTCGCCGAAGCGACGCACGATCGGCTTCGGGAAATACGCGGCCAGCTGACCCGCCAGGCCAGGATGGTCCGGGAGCTTGCTGGCGAGCAGCCGGTCGTAGAGGGCCATCTTCGCGTGCGCGAGGATCACCGACAGCTGATTGCGCGGCACGTTCGTGCCGTCGCGGAACCACTCGCGGAGCACGTCGTCGGAGGCGATCTGCTCGCCCTCGCGGTCGAGCACGCCCGTCGACGTGAGCGCGCCCACCAACGCGATCAAGGGCTCGATGTCCGCGTGGCTGCGGCGCTGCTCGATCGAGATCGCCGCGCTTCCGCGGTAGTTCGTGCGGAGCACGAGGGAGGCGACCTCGCCCGTCATCTCGGCCAGTAGCCGATTGCGCTCGTCGCGCCCCGACAGCCGGCCGTCCGCCACGAGCATGCCGAGCAGGATCTTGATGTTGACCTCGTGGTCCGAGGTGTTCACGCCCGCCGAGTTGTCCATCGCGTCGGTGTTCAGGCGGACACCGGCGAGCGCGAGCTCCGTGCGCGCCCGCGCCGTGAGCGCGAGGTTCGCGCCTTCGCCCACGACCTTCGCGCGCAACCGCGCGGCGTCCGTGCGCACCGGATCGTTGGTCTGGTCTCCGACCTCGGCGTGGGACTCGGTCGACGCCTTCACGTAGGTGCCGATTCCGCCGAACCAGATCAAGTCCACCGCCGCTTCGAGGACGGCGCGCACGAGCTCCGGACCGGACACCACGGGGCGATCGATGCCGAGGGCGACCTGCGCTTGCGGCGACAGCTCGATCCGTCGCGCGTCGCGCTCGTAGATGCCGCCGCCGTGCGACATCGCCGATCGGTCGTAGTCGGTCCACGCGCTGCGCGGAAGCGCGAACATCCGTTGGCGCTCGGCGAACGCACGTGCGGGATCCGGGTTGGGATCCACGAACACGTGGCGGTGGTTGAACGCAGCGACCAGGCGCAGCTTGTCGTTCAACAACAGCGCGTTACCGAACACGTCGCCCGACATGTCGCCCACGCCGACCGCGCGGATCGACGTATGGTCGACATCGATGCCCAGCTCGCGGAAGTGGCGCTTCACGCACTCCCAGCCGCCGCGCGCCGTGATGCCCATCGCCTTGTGGTCGTAGCCCGCCGACCCGCCCGAGGCGAAGGCGTCGTCGAGCCAAAACCCGTACTCGCGGCTGATCGCGTTGGCGGTGTCGCTCATCCGCGCGGTGCCCTTGTCCGCGGCCACGACGAGGTACGGGTCCTCCTCGTCGTAGATCAGCACGCGATCGGGGTGGCGCACGCTGCCGTCGACGATGTTGTCGGTGATGTCCAAGAGGCCGCGGATGAACGTCTTGTACTGCTGGGCGAACCACAGGTCGGCGGCCTCGCGCTCGGCCGGCATCGAGCGGATGATGAACCCGCCCTTGCTCCCGACCGGGACGATCACGCTGTTCTTCGCCATCTGCGTCTTCATCAGGCCGAGGACCTCCGTGCGGAAGTCGTCGTGCCGGTCGCTGTGGCGCAGCCCACCCCGTGCGACCTTGCCGCCGCGGAGGTGGCAGCCCGCCATGTCGAGCGCGCGCACGTAGATCTCGTACAACGGGCGCGGGTTCGGCATCGAGGCGAGCTTGCGGCAGTCGATCTTGACCGAGATTGCCGTCGGCGTCGGCCGCTTGAAGTAGTTGGTGCGAATCGTGTGGCGCACGAGGTCGAACAGCCGCTCGAGGATCTCGGCTTCGTGGATCGTGCCGACCTGCGAGAGCTGCTCCTTGTAGCTCGCCTCCATCGCGGCGAGCGGTCCGGTCCGGCGCTGCTCGAGGGAGTCGGGACGGTCGGGGTCGAACTTCGCGAGGAACGCGTCGCGGAGGAGCTGGGCCGCCCAGTCGTAGCCGAGCAGCACGGCGTTGACGGTTCGCGCGCGCACGTTGGGCTGGAGCTGGAGGAAGTAGTTGCGGTACAGCACGAGCAGGTCGATCTCGCGGCCTGCGAAGCCCAGGCGCAGCGCCAGGGCGAGCAGCGGGTCGTCCTGTTGGCGGCCGGCCAGGACCGAGGCGATGAGCTCGCCCAGGCGCTCGTGGATCTCGGGGTCGAGCGGCTCGCCGGAGCTGTCCACCGCCTCGAAGCTCGAGAGGTGGACGGTGGCACCGTCG
>Ga0209726_10007103_pt1 | contig 12655 bp, 17 predicted proteins | sample Subgrocontami54m_FD_187453 | JGI IMG/M metagenome (GOLD analysis project Ga0209726, IMG submission 187453) | Subsurface groundwater microbial communities from S. Glens Falls, New York, USA - GMW46 contaminated, 5.4 m (SPAdes) (version 3) | ecosystem: Environmental > Aquatic > Deep subsurface >... | reverse complement strand
TCCCACCGCGCGCCCCTCTTCAAGGAGTGTCTTGACCTCCTTCAAGATCAGCGTGTTGCCCTCGATGGCTGTGGAGTGGTGCGTTTCCTCGTACCAAATGCCCTCCCAGATGCTCTCGGCCTCCGCGGGGCGCGGTAGGCCGCCAACGTTTGCGAGCTCGTCCACCGCCCGGTCGAGGCGGTCGAAAATCGCACGTCTGCTGGGGCGCCCACGCGGCATGAGTTGGGTACGTTCGAATTTCTCCGGAATTCAGTACCGAACATTGCCAGAGACGAGGTCGTCAGTTCGGTACGTTTAACTTTTCGCGCTCCTAGCGTACCCAAGTTACCGGACGTCGGCGGCGCGGGAGCTCGCCGGCTGGGTGTGCGACTTCGAGCACCGCTCGGCTGACTCAGCCGGCGCTGATCAGTCCGACGCCGCCGAGCGCGACCGCCACGCCTACGAGCTGGTGTCGTGCAATGCGCTCGTGCAGGAGCAGGCGCGCGAGCGCCACGAGCACGACGGGATAGAGCGACGCGAGCACCGACACGACACTGAGCAGCCCGCGCGCCGAGGCGAGCCCGAAGAACACGTTCGCCGCGGTGTCGCAGACGCCGACGCCGACGAGCAGCCGCCACGACGTTCGCAGGCCCTCGGTCGAGGGCCGGAGGAAGAGCACGCCGGTCACGATCAGCGGGACGCCGATCAACCGCATTGAGAGCGGGGCCCACAGCGCCCCGCCCGCGGCCGCCTTGCTCAGCGCGATCAGCGAGCAACCGAAGGCGAGGGCGGCGAGCAGGGCGTAGCCGACACCGGCTCCGATCCTGCGGCCGTGCATGTCCACGTGCTTCTCGACCGAGGCCGCGACGACGCCGACGACCGCGAGCCCGACGCCGGCCAGCTGCAACGTCGACGGCCGCTCGCCGCGCGCGAGCCCGTACGCGAGCGGCACGACCGCGGCGGTTGCGCTCAGCGGCCCGACGATCCCCATCGCGCCGATCGCGAGCGCGCGATAGAAGGCGCTCAGGCCGAAGATGCCGATCGCGCCGGCGAGCGCACCCCACGCGAACTGCGCGCCCGTCGGGAGGTCCGGCCGGAAGACCGCGACGACGAGGCCGACGAACACGAGCCCGGCCGCCTGCGTCGCAGCGATCACGTGCGGGATCGACAGCCGCCGGGAGGCGACGCCCGCGCCGAAGTCCGCGACGCCCCACGAAAGGCTCGCGGTGAGAGCCAGCAGTATCGCGGTCAATCGCTGACGGGTCTTGTCGCCGCGACGGCGTCGAGTTGGTTCGCGTGGTAGAGCACAGCGGCCTCGGCGGTGCGCGCGCTGCGGCCGTCGTGATGGCACGACACCGCATGCAAGAGCTCCGCACGTACCGCTGAATCGAGCGCCGGCGCCCGCTCCTCGATCAGGCGCAAGCCGAGGTGCACGTGTCCCAGCAGCCGTCCCTCGTCGGTCGGCCGGAAAACCGGCCCGCGACCGAGCTCGCGTGTCCGTCCGACGTCGTGCACCAGTGCGGCGGCGAGCAGCAGGTCGACACGCAGGCGCTGGTGCAGCTGCGCGGTCTCGCGGCAGAGCGTGGCGACGCCGACGGTGTGCTCGAGCAAGCCGCCCGCGTACGAGTGATGTCCGTCGAGGGTCGCCGGCAGCGCGCGCATCGCCGCGCGCGTCTCCGTGTCGAGCATCCGCTCGACCGCGCCGTGCAGGCCCGGATGCGTGATCTCTGCGGCGATGAACTCGAGGAAGCCCTCGAGCTCGTCCGCGTCGCGACGCATGGCCGGCGCCATCGCCGCCGGATCGACGCCCGCGGCCGGCTCGAGCGTGCGCACGTCGAGCTGCAGCCGGTCGCGGAAGCGCTCCACCCTGCCGAGCACGCGCACCGCGTCCCCCTCGCCGAAGCGCGTGTCGAGCAGCTCGACGTCGTTCCACACGCGCGCGGAGATGCGCCCGCTCGGGTCGACGAGCTCCAGGGCGAGGTACGGCGCACCGTTCTTCGTCCGCAGGCGCTCCTTCTTCGCGACGGCGTAGACCCCCTCGACCGTGCGGTTCTCCTCGAGCTGCGCGATCGCCGTCATGCGCTGAGTCTAGGCCGAGCCGGGGCTGGTACGGTCAGGTCGATGGCCACGATTCGCCCGTTTCGCGCGCTCCGCTTCGACGAGCAGGTCGCCGGGCCGCTCGCCGGGCTCGTCGCACCGCCCTACGACGTGATCTCCGGCGAGCAGCGCGAGGAGTACAGGCGACGCAGCCCGTACAACGTCGTGCGGCTGACGCTCCCCGACTCGGACGAGCAGGCCGCCCGCGACCTCGCGGCCTGGCGGGCCGACGGCGTCATCGTGACCGAGGAGGAGCCCTCCTACTGGTGGCTCGCGCAGGAGTACGTCGGGCCCGACGGTGTCGCTCGCACGCGGGAGGGCTTCGTCGCCGCGCTCCGCACCGAGCCGTACGAGAACCGCGTGATCCTTCCCCACGAGCGCACGCACGCCGGCCCCAAGGAGGGGCGCCTCCGGCTGCTCGAGGCGACGCGTACCCAGCTCGAGCCGATCTTCCTGCTCTGGGACGGGTCGATCGCGCTCGACGGGCTCGGCGTGCCCGACCTCGCCGCCGAGGAGGGCGGCGTCACGGCGCGGCTCTGGCGGCTGGACGCCGGCTTCGGCGACGCCCTGACCGCGGAGCTCGAGGACGCCCAGCTGCTGATCGCCGACGGCCACCACCGCTACGAGACGACGCTCGCCTTCCACGAGCGCGACGGCTCGGAGGAGAGCGCCTGGATGATGGTCGTGATCGTCCCGACCGACCAGGAGGGCCTGACGATCTTCCCGACGCACCGTCTGGCGCAGTCGGTCAACGGCGTCCGCGGGACGCCGATCGCAGCGCCCGGCGACGAGCTCCCCGGTCTCGTCCTCTACCGCGCCGGGCGCTATGAGCTCGTGGAGGGCGACGGGCTCGACCCCGAGGTCGTCGACCGGCTGGAGCCCCAGGGCGTCACGTACACACCCGACGCGGTCGAGGCGGTCGCTGCCGTCGACCGCGGCGAGGCGGAGGCCGCGTTCCTGCTCCGCCCGGCGCGTATCGAGGACGTGTGGGAGATCGCCGGCCGCGGCGACGTGATGCCGCAGAAGAGCACGTTCTTCTATCCGAAGCTCACGTCCGGCCTGCTCTTCTACGCGCTGTGACGGATTGGATCGCGGTCTGTCGCGGGGCGGTCGAGGACGTAAAGGCGGTCCTGGACGAGCTGCCGACGCGCGTCGAACGCGAGCCTGTGGCGCGCCAGGGCGAGGGCGGCGACGAGACGACCGCGATCGACCAGGCGGCCGAGGACGCGATCCTCGCCCGTTTCCGCGGCCTCGACGTCACCATCGTCTCCGAGGAGATCGGGCGCTTCGGTGACGGAGCGACGCTCGTCGTCGTCGACCCGATCGACGGCTCATTGAACGCGAAGCGCGGCATTCCGTTCTTCTCCCTTTCGATCGCGTTCGCCGACGGCGAGCGGATGGGCGACGTCTTCCTCGGCTACGTCTACGACTTCGGCACCGGTGAAGAGTGGATTGGAAAACGCGGGGGAGGCGCGACACTGAACGGCGAGCCGCTCGGCGCCGTCAAGCCGAAGGACCGCATCGAGATCCTCAGCTTCGAGGCGACGCTCACCTCGCTGATCGCCGCGCACGCGCCCACGGTCGACGGGCTGGCGCACCGGCTGCGGATCATGGGCTCGCTTGCGCTGTCGCTCTGCCACCTCGCGGCCGGCCGCGTCGACGCTGTCTGCTCCCTGAAGGCCGCGCGCTCGGTCGACATCGCCGCCGCACAGCTCCTCTGCCGCGAGGTCGGCCTCTCGCTCGAGCTCTTCGACGATCCGCGCGGCTTCGACGAGGCGGAGCTCGACCTGCTCGGACGTTCACGCATCGCCGCAGCGGGCACGGCCGACCTGTGCACGCAGGTTGCGACCGCTCTGTCCGCGTAGACGAATGAAGGAGCTGCTCGACGTATGACGTGCGTGCTCGTCGCAGACGACAATCGCCAGTTCGCCGAGTTCGTGCGGGCCTCGCTCGAGGACGCGGGGTACGACGTGCTCACCGCGTACTCCGGTCTCGCGGCCGTCGCGGCAGTCGAGCACAACGACGTCGCGCTCGCCGTGCTCGACGTGCTGATGCCGGGAATCAGCGGCGACGCGGTGGCGGAACGCCTGCAGCAGATCGTCCCGGGCCTGCCTGTCGTCTTGATGACAGGCGCCGACGGTGCGTTCGCTGCCGCGTCCAGACTGCCTGTGCTTCGCAAGCCGTTCCCGCACGAGGAGCTGATCGCCATCGTCAACCGGCTGCTCGGCCGTTGACGCACGAGGTGAAGCTGTCGAGCGCCGACCGCGTCCTCTTTCCGGAGGACGGGACGACGAAGGGCGACCTGTTCGCCTACTACGAGCGTGTCGGCCCGACGCTCGTGCCGCACCTGCGCGACCGGCCGTTCACGATGAAACGCTACCGCGAGGGAATCGCCGGCGACGGGTTCTTCCAGAAGCAGGCGCCGAAAGGCATGCCGTCGTGGATCCCCACGCGGCGCTTCGAGACGCACCCGCGCGAGGGCGGCTCGCGGCTCGTCGACTTCCCACTCGTGAACTCGGTGGATGCACTGCTCTGGATGGTGCAGATGCACTGCGTCGACATGAACGCGTGGTACTCGCGTATCGACAGGCCGGATCGTCCCGACTACGTCGTCTTCGACCTCGACCCGCCCGACGAGCAGGCGGGCTTCGCGCTCGCGATCGAGGTCGCGCACCTCGTGCGCGAGCTGCTCGACGAGCTCGGGCTGCCCGGCTACGTGAAGACGAGCGGCGCCGACGGCATCCATGTGCTCGCGCCGATCCAGCGGCGCGCGACCTTCGACGACACGTATGCGTTCGCCGAGACGGCGGCCCGGCTGCTCGAGGCGCGCCATCCCGGCAAGGTCACGACGGAGTGGCTGAAGCGCAAGCGGAGCGGGGTGCTCGTCGACCACCGGCAGAACGGTTGGGGCAAGACGATCGCCTCGGTCTACTCGGTGCGCCCGAAGCCCGGCGCGCCGGTCTCGACGCCGCTGCGCTGGGACGAGCTGATCCCGGGTCTCCGGCCGAGGGACTTCACGATGGAGGTCGCCCTCGAACGGGTCGCTCGGCTCGGTGATCTCTTCGCCCCGGTGCTCGAGGAGCCGCTCCCGCTGGGCGCGGCGGCGCGGAAGCTCGCGGGCCTTCGCTAGGCTCGGAGCGAGATGGAACCCGATCGCGACGCCATTCTCCGCGCCCTCGAGCAGGTGATCGACCCGGAGCTTCAGCGCCCGGTCACCGAGCTCGACATGGTCCGCGACGTCTCGACCGCCGACGGCGTCGTCTCGCTCACGATCGTGCTCACGATCGCCGGCTGCCCGCTGCGCGAGTCGTTCCAGCAGCAGGTCGACAAGGCGCTCGCCACCGTTCCCGGTGTACGCGGTTTCGAGCTCTCGTTCGGCGTCATGACGCCGGAGGAGCGCCAGGCGCTCACCACGAAGCTGCGCGGCGGGGCGCCCGAGCGCGACAACGTGATCCGGCTTCCGCGCGACTGCCGCGTGATCGCCGTCGCGAGCGGCAAGGGCGGCGTCGGCAAGTCGTCGCTGACCGCGAATCTCGCGGTCGCGTTCGCGGAGATGGGCAAGCGGGTCGGCATCCTCGACGCCGACATCTACGGCCACTCGATTCCGCACATCCTCGGCATCCACCAGAAGCCGGTCGCGGTCGACGAGATGATCGTGCCGCCGGTGAAGGACGGACTGAAGCTGATGTCGATCGGGTTCTTCCTCGACGACAACGAGCCGGTGATGTGGCGCGGCCCGATGTTGCACCGAGCGCTCGAGCAATTCCTCACGGACGTGCACTGGGGCGAGATCGACATGCTCGTCGTCGACATGCCGCCGGGCACCGGTGACATCTCGATCTCGCTCGGTCAGCTGCTGCCGCGCGCGGAAGTCGTCGTCGTCACGACGCCGCAGAAGCTCGCGCAAGACGTCGCGTCGCGTGCGGCGAGCATGGCGCGCAAGACCAACATGCGCCTGCTCGGCGTGATCGAGAACATGACCGGCGAGGTGTTCGGCACGGGCGGCGGCGAATCGCTTGCAGCCCAGCTCGACGTCCCGCTGCTCGGCCAGGTGCCGCTCGACCCGCTCCTCCGTGAGCAGGGCGATCTCGGCGAGCCGATCGTCGCGTCGCACCCCGACTCCGAGACGGCGCAGACGATCGTCGCGATTGCAGAGACGATCGCCGCGCGCACAACGGGCAGCATCGTCAAGTCCCTTCCGCTCGTCAGCTGATGGCCGACAACCTCGCCGCGGTTCGAGAGGTCTACGAGCTCGCCCGCCGCGCCAAGCACGCCGAGCTGCGCGGGCGCCTGCACGACGACATCACCTGGCATCCGGCGCGCGAGGGCGCGTGGAAGCCGTGCTCGAACGCCGAGGAGGTCGTGCGCACGCTGCTCTGGCGTGCGGACGCGAACAGGCTGCGTCCGGGCGAGATGATCGGCGTGGGCGATCGTGTGCTCGTACAGCTGCGCGGCAAACGGCTCGAGCGGCTCGGCGCCAGGGGCCTCATCCCGCGGCTCTTCCAGGTGATTGTCGTGCGTGAAGGCAAGGTCGCGAGCATTCGCGACTATCACCGCCGTGAGGACGCGCATGCCGCCGCCGGCCTTACCGGATAAGAGATCGTGTCCGCTGCCGCCGCCTTCTTCGATCTCGACCGGACGTTGCTGCGCCGCTCGTCGGCGCTCGCACTCGCCGGGACGTTCCGCCAGCGCGGCCTGATCTCACGGCGGCAGCTTGCGAACGCCGCCGCGTGGCAGCTCCTCTTCGTCCTGCGCGGCGCAAATCACGAGATGGTGCGTCGTGCCGCGGAGGACGGACTCATCCTCCTGCGGGGTTTCACGCCGGAGAAGATGCGCTTGCTCGTCGCCGACGCCATGGAGCCGGTGCTGCGCCCGCTCGTCTACGCGGAGCCGCTGCACCTCGTCGAGCAGCACCGCGCGCGTGGCGAGCCCGTGTTCATCGTCTCGGCGACGCTGCAGGAGATCGTCGAGGGGATCGCGGAGGACCTCGGTTTCGACGGCGCGCTCGGCACGGTCTGCGAGGTGCGCGACGGCGCGTACACCGGCCACGCCGTGCGCGCGCTGCATGCGGAGAACAAGGCGAGCTGCCTGCGCGAGCTCGCCGAGCAGCGTGGTTTCGATCTCGACGAGTGCACCGCGTACTCGGACAGCCACACCGACCTGCCGTTCCTCGATGCGGTCGGCCACCCGGTCGTCGTCAACCCCGACCGTGAGCTGCGGCGCATCGCGGCCGAGCGGGGGTGGCCGATCCTCGAGTTCGGCGCGCAGGCGTACCCGCATGCGCGCCGTCGCGTACCACCCGTTCTCTGGGTTGCCGGCGGGCTGTTCGGCGCGGGCATCGCCGCGAGCAGACGTCGCCGTGGCGCCTGAGGAGGCGCTCGCCCGCCTGCGTGCGCTCGGCTTCGCCGAGGAGGACGCGCAGCGTCTCTGTGCGCACTTTGCCGATGCGGAGGCACGGGGCAAGCGGGGCCACGGCTTCTCGCGCGTCGAGTGGCTCGAGACGCTCGAGCTCGACCCGGCGGCGCGCCCCGAGCGTGTCGAGGCCGATCCCGGCTTCGAGCGCTGGCACGGCCGCGGCGCGCTCGGCTATCTCGTGCTCGACGCTGTCGTGCGCGCGCAGCTCGCCGACCCGCCGGCTGCCGCACGGGTCGTCGTCTGCGAGGCAGCCTTCCCGACCGGGATGCTCGGCGGCTGGGTGCGCCGGCTCGCGCAGGGGGGCCTCGTCGCGGCACTCACCGCGACCTCGCCTGCCCGCCTCGCGCATCCGGACGGCGGCCCGAAGCTGATCGGCACGACGCCGCTCGCAATCGGAATCCCGAGCTCCGAGGGCGAGCCGCTCGTCAGCGACGTCTCGATGGGCCGCGTGACGCACGGCGACGTGCTCGTGGGGCTCGCGCGGCCCGACGAGCTTGTGCCCTTCGGCGGCGAGCACGCGCACAAGGCGTTCGCGCTCGGCCTCGGGCTGCAGCTGCTCGTCCAGGCCCTGCTCCGCGAGCCCGCGTTCGGCGCGGTGCTCCTCGTCGCGCGGCCCGGGAGCGATCCCGTGCCTGCGCTACGGGTGCGCGCCCTCGGCGCTCGGCTGCCGGGCGACGGCTGAGCCGTCAGGACGGCGGCGGAGCCCGAAACGCCCGACCGTCCTGGATGCCCACGACCGATACGAGGTCCTGTTCTCGGTCGAAGACGTACAGGAGCAGCATCCATCGCCACGGCCCGAGGATGAACCGGAACTCGTCCCAGCGGCCAGGCAGGTGCGCGCCGAGGAGCGGGAACTCCGACAACGGTCGCAGCGAGCGTTTCACGCGCTCGTTCGTGTCCGCCGGAAGGCTGTGCGTGACGATCATTCGCGCCAGGTCGTCGGCCGCGGCCGGCGCGACCACGACTCGGGTCATCGCTACAGCTCTTCGAGCGGCGTGCCGAGGCCCGCGCGTGTCTGCTCGAGGCCGAGCTGTGCGCGTTCGAACGCACCGGGGATGCCGTCGAGCAGCTCGCCGATGTGGCGCGCGTCCGGGTCGGCTTCGTCGAGAGCAGATGCAAGAAGGGAGCGCGCGAGTGTTCCCTCATTCGTATGCGTTCGCTCCGCGAGTCGGCGCAGCTTGAGTGCATGTGCGTCGTCGAGCGTGACATTCACGCGGTTCACGTGACAACCGTAGCACGAATCAGCACGGTTTGTGCAGCAAGATCCGATCAGCCGGGAAAGCGCGGATCGTCTCGAATCGAGGCGAAGTCCTCGTCCTTCGCCGCGTGCTCGCGGAAGCGCGCCTCGCCGTCGATCGCCGTCCCCAGCTCCGCGAGCGCGCGCTCCGTGTTGCCGGAGCGTGCCTCGACGCAGGCGAGCTGGTAGTGCACGACCGGCGCGTCCTTCTCCGTGAGCGCCTCCTCGAGCAAGCGACGCGCCGTGTCGTAGTCGCCCGCCGCCATGTGCGGCAGCGCGGGAAAGAAGTACTCCCAGGCGGAGATCTCGTGCTGCCCCGGGCGGCCGCCGATCGCGAGCACGGTCGTGTTCGGCTCCTTCGCGACGGCCGAGCGCCGTTGCGCCGGATCGTCGAGGTAGACCAGCGTTCCCGCGGGCGCGTCGACCTCCTCGCCGTCGACGCTGAACGTCGCGTGCCCGCTCACGACCACGTAGATCTCCTCGTGGCCGAGCTGTGACTCGGTGTGGTCCTCGACCACCTCGTCACCTGCGTCGGCGGCGGTGTACGCGTTGATCCCAAACGCGGTCACGCCGAGTGTCTTGCGCACGGGCTTCCAGACGAGCGAGCCGAAGACCGGGATCCCTTCGATCTCGTCGAGCGAGAGCCGCTTCATCGTGAGACCTCCCGGAGTGCCTCGAGGACGACCGGATCGATCGACGCGGCGCCGTCGACCCGTTCTTCGAGGTTCTCGACCCCGGCCCAGCTCAGGAGGGCGGCCGCGAGCTCGTCGCCGTAGCCGAGACGCGTGAGCCGTTCGCGTACCTCGTCGCCGAGCGCGCCGTCGAGCGGCAGCCACTCGTCGCGCGGCGTGACGCCGAACAGCCGGTCGTGCAGCGCGTAGATCCGGCGCAGCTCCTCGATCGGGCGCGGATGGTCGTCGACGCGCAGGTCGGCGACGATGTCGGAGAGCCGCGCATAGCCGCCGTCCCGCTGCACGACGAGCAGCGACGCCGACTGCTGCCCGCGCCGGTCGCCGCCTGCGAGCTGCGCAGCGGCGAGGCACTCGATCAGCCGGCGCACGAGCGAGAGGTGCGCCGTCGTCTCGAACGTCTGCGCGAGCGCGTCCACCGTCTCCTGCCCGACGAGGATGTTGCCCTGGGCCGCGTACGACGGCCCGGTCCGGTGCCCGGCCCAGTCGTGGCAGCCCGGTCCGGTCCAGCCCGCCGAGCCGCCGCGGGCGTCCACGATCCCGACCTGCCGCTCGTCGCGTCCGTCGTCCGCGGCGACGAGCCGCTCGACGACCTGCTCCGCGCTCAGACCGTCGCGCAATAGCGCCAGTCCGTCGGGGCCGTAGCGCGGGTTGGCGTACGCCTGGGTCGCGATCGCGCCGACGGCGGGCTCGGCCCACGGGACGACCGATCCGACCGAGAGGAACTTCGACTGCACTGCGACCCCCCACTGTGCGGCGTCGAGGTCGCAGGCGGCAATCGAGTACGTCGCGACGATCACCCGTACGTGAGCTCCGTGAGGTCGATCGCGAGCAGCTCCGGCCGGTCGTCGGGCACGACGACGCACGCCACCTCGGGGCGCGCGAGCGCCGTCTTGATCTGCTCCGCGCTGCCGGCGCGCACGATGACCGGCGTGCCGGCAGCGAACGCTGCGCGCAGCTGCGCGTCGTCGTCGACCGCGTCGAGCACGAGCGCGTCGTCGAGCTCCACCTGGCCTGCGAGCGCGAGCTCCGGCACGCGCCGGCCCGTCGCGCCGAACCAGCGCTCTCTCACACCGTCACCGAGTCGCCCGGCTCCAGCCGCTCGACTGTCACGCCTGGGACAAGCTTCTGGAGCTCCTGCGGTGTGCCCGTCAAGACCGGGAAGGTTCCCCAGTGGCTCGGGACGCAGCGCTGCACGCCGAGCAGCTCGAGCGCGACGGCGGCTTCGCGCGGGCCCATCGTGTAGTGGTCGCCGATCGGGATGATCGCCACGTCCGGCTTGTAGATGCGCCCGATCAGCTGCATGTCGCCGAACACGCACGTGTCGCCCGCGACGTAGAGCGTCGTCCCGTTCTCGAGCTCGATCACGTACCCGGCGGCTTCGCCACCGTACGAGCCGTCGGGCGCGGAGCTCGAGTGGAACGCGTTCGTGAGCGTGAACTTCACGCCGCCGACGTCGACCGTGCCGCCCTTGTTGAAGCCGACCAGCCGGTCGTTGGCGACGCCCTGCCTGCCGAGCCAGCCGGCGAGCTCGACCTGCGCGACGACGGTCGAGCCGTGCTGCTGTGCGATCGCCACCGTGTCGCCGACGTGGTCGGCGTGGCCGTGCGTGACGGCGACGACGTCCGCGCGCTCCGGCTCCTGCTCGCCCTGCGGGCAGGTCGGGCTCCCGTGCAGGAACGGGTCGACGTAGATGCGCTTGCCGGTCGCCGTGTCGATCCGGAACGCGGCGTGGCCGAGCCACGTGAGCGTCGTGTCAGCCATCCGTCTCCTTTCAGCTTGGGTGGAGCGAGCGTAACGAGAAGGACCGTCCGCCGCGGGGGCGAACCTTGTCGGTGCATGGGTTCGAGGCTGCTTCCGCTGGCGCTTGTCGCCGGCGCACTTCTCGCCGATGGGCTCGGCCTCCACCGCGGTGCGTCCTACCTCGTGCTCCTCGCCGTCCTCGGCGCCGGCGCCGCTGCGTTCGTCGGGGTCGCGGACGTGCTCGAGGGCACGGCTGCCTGGACGCGGGGCGTGACGTGCTCGCTTGCGCTCGTGCTCCTCCTGGTCGGCTCGGCCGCGCGTGCAGGCGCAGCGGACGGGGCGGCCGTGCCGCACGTCGCCGTCTCTGCCGCCGTCGCGGCGCTGCTCGTCTACACCTTGCCGCTCCTGGGCTGGCTCTTCGAGCCGCTCGCTCCGCGCCGTCGCGCACGCCGGCGCGTCCGCGCCGCCGCGCCGGTTTCGCGCGCGGAAGCCGCGTAGCCCTCCAAGCGGTCCGTCAGCCTCTGAAGGTGATGAACCGCACCGTCGTGCGGCCGTCGTAGTCGGTCGCCGACACACGCAGGCGGTAGCGGCGGCCCGGGAGGATCTGGCTCGGCCTCAGCTTGATGCGGGCGTCGATCGTTCCCGGCCGCAGCACGAGGACCTTGAGATTGCGGGTCGGCGCGCCGTGCGGCGGGCTCACGACACGGCTGATGACGGTGCCTTCCGGCAGGATCAGCTCCCGCTCGTCGTTCGGACCGAAGACGGAGAGGTAGAGAACGGCCTGCTCGTCGACGAAGAAGGACACCGGCACGTAGAGGCCGCCGGACCTGGCGACGACCGTGGGCATCGTCCCGATTCGCTTCAGCACGGGCGCGCCCGTGTGATTGCGGGTCGGGTCGCCGAACAGCCCTGAGCCGGCCTGCGGCGTCGTTCGGCCGGATTCGCTCACGCCGGCGTTGCTGCTGAAGAGCACGGCGAAGAGCGTCAGGTGCCGCGTGAGGATCAGCAAGGTCCCCGCGGGATGTGCCGCGCCGTCGGCGGTCGTCCAGCGGTAGAAGCCGTCCGCCTGGCCCTCGGGAAGGGTCGGCGACGACAGCTGCGGCGTCGCACGCCAGATCGTCCCGTCGGTCGAGATGAGCGGGATGAAGCCGCGCGGGAAGCCGCCGGCCGGCGGCTCGAAGGTGACGGTCAGGGGAGAGGCCAGCTCGTGGACGGGCTGGCCGGTGCTCGGATCCGTGACGACGATGCTGACGAGCGCCTGCGCCGAGCCGACGATCGGAACCGTCGTCGTCGGCTTCGAATCGACCGTCACGACGCTCGGGGCCGTGAATGTTCCTGCGCTCCAGGTGACGCCGACCGTGCCGTCAGACTCCCCGCTTGCCGGTGCGACGGTGATCGAGCCACTCGAGGCCGGCGTCGCGGTCGTCGTCTCGCTCGTCTGGCTCGAGCCCCCGCCGCCTCCGCCCGAGCCGCCGCCTCCGCCTCCGCCGCCACC
>Ga0209726_10007102_pt1 | contig 12656 bp, 11 predicted proteins | sample Subgrocontami54m_FD_187453 | JGI IMG/M metagenome (GOLD analysis project Ga0209726, IMG submission 187453) | Subsurface groundwater microbial communities from S. Glens Falls, New York, USA - GMW46 contaminated, 5.4 m (SPAdes) (version 3) | ecosystem: Environmental > Aquatic > Deep subsurface >... | reverse complement strand
CTCAGCGACGGAGGGCGAAATGGACGGCGCAAAAAGCCATGAAGGTGCCCAATCCCATGGCCGCGAGGTTTACGGCCATCGTGACTGCCGCCTTGCCGGCGGGACCGGAGGTTGCCTCGTGCCCGGCCGCCGCCAGCAGGCCGAAGAAGGCGAGGCCCAGCCCCAGACGGACAAGGCGTTGCACCGGCCCGCCGGGAGAGGTTTTCCGCAACAGCAGGATCGTGCCCCAGCTTCCGAGGCAGCCGGCAATGCCGATCGCCCACCAGGCCAGCGCCGATTTGAGCTGATCCGTGCTGGTGGGGAACAGCTCGCGCAGGGCGCTGGTCAACCCCACGCCCTTCGCCGTCAGCGCGATATGTACCGTGAGCGCCAGAAACAGGCCGCACACCAGCGCAATGATGAAAACGAGAACGCGCGGCATTCCCTGCTGCGTCGATGCCTCAGCCTCGTGCATTCCCCTCAGTCCCGGTCCGTGCCGCCATGGGCGCGCTCATCGTATCCATGCCGGTGGCTATAGAATATCAGCGCCATCAGCCCAAATCCGACCAGGAGCGAGAATAGGACGCCAAGCCCCATGGCGACATAGCCTGTGGCCGGTATCGGCGGGCCATCGTCCGTTATCCAGACATAGCAGGCAAACCAGACCGACGCGGCCAGGAGCGCGAGCAGGGGAAGGACGACAGCCAGCTTGCGCATGGCACGGATATAGGGGACAGGGCTACTTTCGGCCAGGGATGGTTCTAGGAAGGCCGACGTTAGGCGATCCTACGAGTGGTGATTAAACTTTGGACCGAGTGCGCCGGCCGGCTTTGAAAATGTGGGCTATTGCCGGCGCAACGGCTGCAAAAGTAACTATGCTGACCGTGCGAGCATCGATTGGTACGTTACCAATAATCATCCCCACGGCGAAAAGTAGAGCGATAATACCCGAGAAAATCGCAATAATGTATGTCGCATCGAGAGAAAGGAAAATCTTTCTCTTCTTCGACTCGCTCCTAAAGCGCATCATGTGAGTAAACGGCATGGTCACACCCTCCCCAAATACAAGAGACCAAAGACAGCAACCTATCACATGAGGTGGTGGACAACCAGTTTGCACGTTAGTCCTTGGGGACTTGGTGGCTGCAAAAGAAAGCGGTAAGGAAGCCGTCCCGCCTCCGAAATCCGGTCCCCGCATGACCATTCCCGCCGACTCTCAAATTTCTCTGCTGCGGCACAAGCAATTCGCTCTGTACTGGTGGACCCGGGTCCTTTCGACGACCGGCTACCAGATAATTCAGGTGGCCATTCAATGGGAGATCTATCAGCTGACCGACAGCGCGTTCCATCTTGGAGTCATCGGTCTCATCATGTTCATCCCAGTGATCGCCGGCACCTTTATCATCGGGCATGTAGCTGACCACTACGATCGACGCGTGGTGATCTTTATCTGTCACATCAGCAAGGCCCTTGGAGCTGTGATCCTGATCGTCGCTAGCACCATGGGCTACCTCAGTGTTGGGCTGATTTATTTCGTCGTGTTTATTGTAGGCCCCGGCCGCGCCTTCGAAGGGCCCACGCTGCACACCATCGTGCCCAGCATCATGCCGCAGGAAATCCTGTCGCGCGCCATCGCCGCCGGCGCCACGGCGCACCAGGTAGCAGTGATCGGCGGGCCTGCGCTCGGCGGCTTCCTGCTCGCCGCAGGGACAAATGCGGTTTATTACGTGTGCCTTGCGATGTTCGTGATCGCGGCCATTCTCATCATGCTGGTTCGCATCGAGCGGCCGGCGAAAGCGAAGAAGGCCGTGACCCTGGAGTCGGTCTTTGCCGGCTTCCACTATATCCGCAGCCGCCCTGTCATCTTCGGCGCCATCACGCTCGATCTCGCCGCCGTGTTGCTCGGAGGCGTCACGGCGCTGTTGCCAATCTTCGCGCGCGACATCCTGGATGCTGGGCCGTCGGGCCTTGGCCTGCTGCGTTCGTCGCCGGCGGTGGGCGCGCTCTTGATGTCGTTCTTTCTCTCGAACATCCAGATCAATAAGCATGCCGGGCGCCTCATGATCGGCGCGGTCGTTGTCTATGGCTTGGCAACCGCGGCCTTCGGCTTCTCGTCATGGCTCTGGCTATCGATGCTGGCGCTCGCTATCACGGGAGCCGCGGATTCGGTCAGCGTGGTGGTGCGCCATTCGCTGGTGCAGACCCGCACCCCTAACGAGATGCTGGGGCGGGTGATGGCCGTGAATTCCACCTTTACCGGCACGACCTCGAACTTGGGTCAGTTCGAGGCGGGTTTGGTCGCGTCTCTGATCGGCGCCGGACCTGCGGCACTGGTCGGGGGCTTGGGCGCCGCAGCCGTCGCAGTGATTTGGATAAAGCTCTTCCCCGACTTCTGGCGGGTGCAGAGCGTCATCCCGGAGAAATGACGGTCACCGACCAGTTCTCGTTGCTGCGCCATCGGCAATTCATGTTGTATTGGGCGACGCGCGTCTCGACTACGCTCGCCTATCAGATGATGTTTGTCGCCGTTGGCTGGCAGGTCTACGACCTGACCAGCAGCGCCTTCGATCTCGGCCTTGTCGGGCTCATCCTGTTCGTGCCTTCGGTGTTTGGGACGCTCGTCGTCGGTCATGTCGCCGACCACTATGACCGGCGCGAGGTGATACGCATCTCCCAGATCGGCAAGGCGCTCTCCGCCGCGGCGCTGGCGATCGGCAGCCTGAACGGCGGGCTCAGCATCGGGCTGATCTTCTCCATCGTCTTTGTGATCGGGACATGCCGCGCGTTCGACAACCCGACGATGCATACCCTGGTCCCGAGCATCGTACCGCCGGCAATGATTTCCCGCGCCGTCGCGGCAGGGTCCTCGGCCAACCAGATCGCCACCATCAGCGGTCCGGCCCTGGGCGGCGTGCTCTACATATTCGGTCCCGCCGTCGTCTATTGGATCTGCTGCGTGGCCTTCATCACGGCCAGCGTCCTCATTGGCATGATCCGCCTGGAGCGGCCGCCGAAGGAGAAGAAGCCGGTCACGCTGGAAACGATATTCGCCGGCTTCAGCTATATGCGCAGCCACCCGATCCTGCTCGGCGCCGTCTCGCTTGATCTCTGCGCCGTGCTGCTTGGCGGCGTGATCGCGCTGCTGCCGATCTATGCCCGCGATATTCTCGAAACCGGGCCGTGGGGCCTCGGCCTGCTGCGCTCCGCTCCTGCCATGGGCGCGCTGATGGTTTCGGTTTTTCTCGCGCGCGTCTCGCTCCGGCGCCGCGCCGGACAGATGATGATCGGCTCGGTCATTGTCTTCGGCCTCTCGGTCATCGTCTTCGGCCTGTCCACGTCATTGGTGCTCTCGATCGCCGCGCTCGCAGTCTACGGCGCGGCCGACGCAGTCAGCGTCGTCATCCGTCACTCGCTGGTACAGTCCCGCACACCGAACGATACGCTCGGTCGCGTCATGGCGGTCAGTTCGCTGTTTACCAGCTCGGCGGGGACGCTTGGGCAATTCGAGTCCGGGGCGCTCGCGGCCTTGGTGGGGGTTGTCCCTTCGGTGCTGATTGGCGGCTTCGGCGCCATCGCCATCGCGCTGCTGTGGACCAGGCTGTTTCCCGACCTCTGGCGCGTGCAGAGTGTCATTCCGGAAAAATGACGACTAGAGCCTTATCGATTCTGATTGAATCAGAACCGGGCTCTAGCTTTTTGCTTGAGCATGATTTTTTTCCGAAAACCGGTTCCCACTTTTCGGGATCATGCTCTACCGCCGCACCACCAGCACCGAGCAGGTGGCGTAACGAACAACATGCCCCGCGTTGGAGCCGAGGAAATAACTGCGCATGGCGGGCCGGTGCGAGCTCATCACGATAAGGTCTGCGCTGATGGCCTTCGCCTCTTCGAGGATTTCATGGTAGATGCCGCCTTGGCGCACCAGGGCGGTGACCCGGCCGGGCTCGAGCCCGCATTCCTGTGCGACGATGGCCAGCGCTTCTTCCGCGGATTTTTTCTGCTGCGCCTCGAAGTCGGGCGGGACATATTCCGCGAGCATCATCGGCGTGATCGGCAGCACATTGAGCAAGCGCATCGAGCCGCCCGAGGTGCGTACCATGTCCATCGCAATTTCGATGGCGGGCTTGGCAAGATCAGTGTCCGCGAGATCGACCGGAACGAGAATCTGTTTATACATGGCGGCTTTCTCCGTCAGGCGGCTGCGCCTTTCAATCGGTCATCAAATTGAGCGACTGCGGGGTTACAAAGCGATCGAGCCGTCCGGCATGAAGGTGCAGCTTTTTCCAATCGTCGAAGGCGAAATCGATAATGACCAGGCCGCTGGTCGGCAAAGCTTCGCCCAATCGCTCGCGCGCTTCGACGTCGCCCGCGGCGATCAGCAGCATGGCGAGCTTTTGCAGGCCGGGATTGTGGCCGACCACGAGGAGTCTGGGGGCGGTGCTGCCGGATTCCTGAATCACGTCTATGATGGTTTGCGGCGCGGCGTCGTAGAGGCGGCTGTCGTAGACGGCGGGCGGCGGGTTGGAAAAAACCGTGGCGGCGCCCTCCCAGGTTTCGCGTGTACGCTTCGCCGGCGACACGATCGCCCGGTCCGGCACGAGCGCGTGGCGCGCCATATAAGCGCCCATCTTTGGGGCATCTTCGCGGCCTCGCGCATTGAGCGCGCGATCCTCGTCGCGGACGGCTCTATGCACCGGAACCGCCTTGGCATGGCGCAACAGCATGAGACAGCGCATGGCGACCCTTTCGACGGCGCTTTCACGCGATTGTGTCCGCCTTGGCGCAGAATGCAACGGTATTGCGGCCTTTTCCGGCGATGACGGTCCGGCGTCGATTTTCCGGTCCGGCCGGTCTAGCATGGGCTGGCAGCCGCCGCCGCGGCGCCAATAGCGGGAAGCGATGAAAGCAGGCAATCCGACGCCACAGGGCTCAGGCTGGTATGCGGCAACGATGGTATCCGCCCCTGAGCGCGCGCGGCTGACCATCGATTTTGACGTGGACGTCTGTGTCGTCGGCGGCGGGCTGGCCGGCCTTACCGCGGCGCGCGAGGTGGCGCGGCGCGGATGGTCGGTGGCGGTGCTGGAGGCTCGCCGTGTCGCTGCCGGCGCGTCCGGACGCAACTGCGGTTTCGTCCTGCCGGGTTTTGCCGAAAACCTTGACCGCATCATCGAGCGTGTCGGGCTGCAACAAGCGAAAGCCTTGTGGGCGCTGTCAGAGCGCGGCGTTGATTATGTGCGAAAGACCATCCGCGAGACCAAGATGCCCGGCGTCAAGCCGGTTGACGGCTGGCTTTCCGTTACAAAATTTCGCGAGGACGCCACGGTTGAATCGTCGGTGACGCTGCTGCGCGAGGAGTTCGGCGCCCAAGTCGAGGCCTGGTCCCCGGACCAAGTGAGAGAGGTGCTGAAAAGCCCGTTCTATCACAACGCCGTGCATTTCCCCCGCGCCTTCCACATCCACCCGCTCAATTACACGCTTGGGCTCGCCGCCGCGGCGGAGGAAGCCGGCGCGCGCATTTTTGAGCACACGCCCGCCTTGTCGATTGATCCGGCTGGAATCCGCAAAAGGATAGTCACGCCGTCCGCGCGTGTGCGCGCGGCGCATGTCGTGCTCGCGGGTAATACCGGCCTCGGCGCCTTGATGCCGCGGCTGGCGGCGAGCTTGCTGCCGATCACCACCTATGTGGCAACGACAGCTCCGCTCGGGGAGCGGCTTGCCGAAGCGGTGACATACCCCGGAGCCGTCAGCGACACGCAGCTCGCGGACAATCATTACCGCGTTGTTGATGGCGACCGCCTCATGTGGGCGGGCGGCGTCACCATGTGGGCCGGCAACCCACGCCGTTTTGCCCGGCGGCTCGCCGCCGACATCCGCAGGACATTTCCTCAGCTCGGCGACGTGAAAATCGATCATGTGTGGTCGGGAACGCTGGGCCGCGCTGTGCACAGCATGCCGCAGGTTGGAGAGATTTCGCGCGGCGTGTGGCTTGCCGGCGGTTTCGGCGGGCATGGCTTCAATACGACGGCATTGGCCGGCGAACTGGTCGCGCGGGGGATCGTGGAGAGCGACCAGACGTGGCGGCTGTTCTCGCCTTACGATCTGGTATGGGCGGGCGGAATGTTGGGCCGTGCGGCGGTGCAGGCCATCTATTGGTCCCGCAGGATTCGCGACCGTTTCGACGCGCAATTGACGCAACGGCGCTTGGCCAAGCCAGTAGCGCAAACGCAGCAGGAAACCCCGCTGCCGCTTGCGCCCGTGCAGGAAGTCACCGTAACCGCCGAGGCCCCGGTCGCTCCGGCGGCGCCGGCCGGCAATGTCGTCCAGCCTGTGCAACCCGAAATGATGGCTGCGGAACCGGCGCAGCCGCCGCCCGCGAAAAAGAAAGCGCGGCGCCGGAAACCGAAGAAACGCCACAAGCCCGGCGCTGCTAATGCAACGAAGCCGCAATCGGCGGCTCGCGGAAAAACGGAGGAATCCGCCGGCGGGGAGTCTGTCGCTTCCGAAGGAAGCCCCGGCCGGGTGCTGAGCCGTCGGCGGTTGGCCTAGTGTGGCGGTTCAGAAGTTCCCCATTCCTTGCGGCCGGGTCGGGAGGGAACTTCTGAACCAAAGCCACACGAGCAACGCTATGATTTCTAGTGTCCCTTTGAATCCGAAGTTCGCAAGAGCGTTCGCAGCACGGTGTGTGCGAACTTCGGATTCGGGACACTAGCTGCGATGTAACCGGGCGCCTTGTCGCCTCGTATATTGAATCACGGATGACCGCAGCATCGCCGATCCGGCGCCGTATAAGCTGGCAGACCCCGGCCGGCGACGCAAAAAGGTAGGGAAAGCCATGAACATGCATAACAAGCACACGCGGCGTTTTCTGTTGGCGGCAGGCGCGGGGCTTGCCGCGATCGCATTCGTGCGGTGGCCAAAGGAGGCGGGCGCGGTGACGGAACAGAAATCCTTTGAAGTGCAGAAGACCGAAGAGGAATGGCGGCGCCTTCTGACGCCGGCGCAGTACAATGTTCTGCGAAAACACGGCACCGAGTATCCCGGATCGAGCCCGCTCAATAGCGAAAAGCGCAAAGGCATATTCGCCTGCGCGGGCTGCGATCTGTCACTCTTCTCCTCGGAGACCAAATACGAGAGCGGCACCGGCTGGCCGAGCTTCTACCAGCCGCTCCCCAATGCGGTCGGGACCAAGGAGGATCGCTCGCTGCTGATGGCGCGGACCGAGGTGCATTGCCGCCGTTGCGGCGGCCATCTCGGCCATGTCTTCGATGATGGGCCGAAGCCCACGGGCCTGCGCTATTGCATGAACGGGGTCGCCTTGAAGTTCGTCCCCGCCGAGACGGCCGCGCCCCCGGCCTGACATCCTCGAAAGCCCGGCAATTCCTGCCGCTTGCGGCAGGAATTGACGTGCCGGGCCCGCTACAAGCCACCGCTAGGCGCACCTAACAAATTGATTCTCCAACATTTTTGTTTCTGGCGCGGCCCTTGCACCGGTCATGCCGGCATTGCGGCCTCTCTATCGTGCCACCCCGGACGGCCGCCCGGAACGCAGTTGGAGCTAAGGTCATGGGTCTCTTCGGCGCTCTCACCACCTCGGTGACGGGTATGCGCGTGCAGTCATTCGCGCTCGAAAATATTTCCGGGAACATCGCCAATTCGCAGACCACCGCTTTCAAGCGCATCGACACGAGTTTCGTCGATCTCGTTCCTGACCAACCGTCGAGCAAGCAACTGGCCGGCAACGTCGTCGCCAACGCACGCGCGACCAATACGGTGCAGGGCGACATTCAGACCTCGTCCATCGGCACGTTCATGGCCATCAATGGAGACGGCTTTTTTGTTACCCAAAAGCCCGCAAGTGTTGTCGATAACCGCCCGGTCTTCTCCGGGATCAATAACTACACGCGCCGCGGTGATTTCCAGCCCGACAAAGACGGCTTTCTAGTCAACGGCGCCGGCTACTTTCTGATGGGCATTCCGGTTGACTCCACCACCGGCAACCTCGTTGGCAGCGTGCCCGAGGTTCTGAAGTTCCAGAATGACTTCCTGCCGGCCCAGGCGACCACCGAGATTGAGTATCGCGCCAATCTTGCGAGCTATCCTTTGACTCCGGGCCACGATGCCAACATACCGCGCTCCGAACTTCTCGATCCCGCGAATTTTATTGCCAATCCCCTGGCAGGCCCGCCCGCTGCAGCGAAGATCACGGGGATAGGTGCGGCGCTGTCGCCCGATGCAGCAGCTAAGATTACGGGCACGACCATTTTGCCGGCCGCCATGGCCAATGGCGGCACCTTTACCATCAACGGCAGCGGTAACATCACCATTACCGTGGGTATGACGCCGGCGCAGGTTCTTGCCGCCATTAACACCGTAGCTCCGGCGGGCATCGTGCTTCCGCCCACCCAAGACGCCGCGGGACATCTTGTGCTGACAAGTACCAACGCGGACACCAGCATCACCGTCGCCAGTGGCGCGACCGCGTTGCTCGCGGAGCTTGGTATTTCCGTCGGGACAACCCAGCCGACCAACCTCTTGACGCAAAGCGCCGTGGCTCCGGGCGATACGTTGATCGTCACCATCGGTGCCAGCAGCAAGACCATCACATTCGGCAACGGCGCCAATCAGGTCTCTACGCTTGCTGAGTTGAACAGCGCGCCGGACGGACTCGGCGGCGTCACCGGCGGCATCGCCTCGGTGAATACGTCCAACGGCAATATCTCCATCGTCGCCACCAGCCCGACCGACACCATCACTATCACAGGCACCGCGCAGCCGAAGACGTTTGGTATGCAGACGACGTCGGGGATCCCCTCGAATCAGACCGTCATCGCCAACGACCTTACTGCCTTCCTTGCGGCTTCAGTCGGAGGTGGCGCCGTCACCGCCTATGACGTCTCAGGAGCGCCGGTGAATATTCAGCTTCGCTGGGCCAAGTTTGACAGTGCCCTCTATGGCGGAACTGACAAATGGAACTTGTTCTACCAGGCGGATTCCAACGCGACGGGCAACCAGGTGGCCTGGCAGAACGCGGGCCTCGATTACACCTTCGGCCCGAATGGCCAGTTGAACCCTGCCATTCCCAATCTCACGCTCACTAACGTCGTCGTGGACGGCCTTACGCTTGGCAATGTGCAACTCGTCCATGGCTCCGGCGGTATCACGCAATTCGCCGATCCGAACGGCAACGCCCAGGTCAATATGCTCCAGCAGAACGGTTTTCCGGCAGGTGAATTGCAGTCCGTCAACGTCAACGATAAGGGGCGTATGGTGGGCAGCTATTCCAACGGCCGCACCATCGACCTGGCCGAAATCACGCTGGCGAGCTTCAACGGGCCGAACAGTCTCCATCGCGTTGACGGCGGCGCCTTCGAGGTAACTGATGAGTCGGGTCCGGCCATCTTGGGCGCGGCGGGTAAAATCGTGGGCTCGTCGCTCGAGGGCTCCAACACCGACATTGCTGACGAATTCACCAAGCTGATCGTGACGCAGCAAGCCTATTCGGCCAATACACGCGTCATCTCCACCACCAATCAAATGGTTCAGGATCTCCTGAACATGTTGGGGTAACGCCGCCGGTCCTTTTCGAGGCCGTCGACGTGAGCTGAGGACGGTTGCCGTTCATGAGTCTCGCCCAGGCGCTTGCCACCGCCGTATCCGGCCTGCGCACCAGTCAGGCGGGGCTGGCCATTGTCGCAGCCAATGTGGCGAACGCGCAAACGCCCGGCTATGTCCGCAAGACCTTGGACCAGGTCGCGACGGCGGCGGGAAATGTGGGCGTCAGCGTCCGCGTCGCCGCCATCAATCGCGAACTCGATCAATATGTGCAACGCCAGTTGAGGACGGAAATCTCCGGCGGGGCCTATGCGGACCTGCGCGCGCGCTTCTATGAGCGGCTGCAACAGGTCTATGGCGATCCGGGATCGCCCACCACGCTGGAGACGGTGTTCAACAATTTCACGGCGGCGGTTCAGGTCTTGACCGCTAGCCCAGAATCCGCTTCCGCGCGCAGCGCGGTTCTCAGCGCCGCCCAAGTATTGGCTCAACAGCTCAACGGCACCACAGCCGATTTGCAGGGCTTGCGCACCGACGCGGAGCTGGGTCTATCCGATGCCGTCGCCAAAGCTAATGACGCGATGCAACACATCGCGCGCATCAACCGGCTGCTTGGAACTGCCAATGCCAAGGACAGCACGAGCGCCTCGTTGCTTGATGAACGCGACGGCTACGTCGCGCAGCTTTCCGAGTTGATGGATATTCGTGTGGTCGAGACCGAGTTTTATCAAATCTCGGTGTTTACCAATTCCGGCATTCAGCTCGTCAGCACCCAGCCGTCGCGCCTTACCTTCGATCCTCAAGGCACCATGACGCCTACTGCTACGTGGAGCGCGGACCCCGACGAGCGCACGGTGGGGACCATCAAACTAGTCTCGCCGACCGGCGGTGCCATAGATCTCGTCGCCAACAAGGCCGTTAGGTCCGGCCGAATCGCCGCTCTGCTGGAAATGCGCGATCAGGTTCTGGTACAGGCACAGGCTCAGATCGACGAGGTCGCCGCCGCCATGGCGCGGGCATTGTCGGACCGCACTACCGGCGGAATCGCGGCGACGTCGGGCGCCCAATCCGGCTTCGACGTGGATATTGGCAATCTCTCCGCGGGCAACCCCATCGAGATCGCCTACACCGACAACGTCACCAGTACCAAGCGTAAAATAACCGTTCTGCGGGTGGACGATCCGGATGCGCTGCCGCTATCCAACACGGCAACCGCCGATCCGAACGACAAGGTGATTGGAATCGATTTTTCCGGCGGCATGGGATCGGTCGTGACCCAACTCAATGCCGCGCTGGGAACAACGGGCCTGCAGTTTTCCAATCCGGCCGGTACGACACTGCGTGTTCTCGATGACGGGGCGGGCGGCAAGGTCGACGTCGATGCGCTATCCGCAATCGCGACGATGACATCGCTCACCGGCGGCAGCGCCGAACTTCCGCTCTTTCTCGATGCGCAGAATCCTTACACCGGTGCGATCAACTCGCTCGGTTCCCAGCGCGTAGGCCTGGCCCAACGGATTGCCGTCAACGCTGCTTTGCTGGCTGACCCATCGAGGCTCGTAGTTTATCAGACTTCGCCGCTCACGCTTTCGGGCGATGCGACCCGCCCGAACTTCATCTATGCCCGTCTGACCGCTGCCAATCTCGATTACGCGCCGGAATCGGGAATTGGGACGTCCACGGCGCCGTTCAGCGGCTCGCTGTCGTCATTCATACGGCAAATTATCAGCCAGCAGGGCGAGGCGGCGGACGCCGCCAATAGCCTGCAGCAAGGCCAAGACATCGTCGTCAGATCGCTGCAGCAACGCTTCAACGACAGTTCGAGTGTCAATATCGACCAGGAAATGGCCAACTTGCTCAACCTGCAAAATGGGTATGCCGCCAACGCCCGCGTCATGGCGGCGGTCAAGGAAATGCTCGACGCACTAATGAAGATGTGAGGGACTCATGAGCGTCGGCGGCATTGGCAATCGCTCCGCGTTGTCCGTCCAATCGCTGGTCGACATGCGCCGGCAGCTTGACGAGCTGCAGCGCCAGCTCGGCACCGGCAAGAAGGCGACTACCTATGCCGGCCTGGGGCTCGATCGAGGCCTCACGGTGGCGTTGAATAGCCAGCTTTCGGCCCTCTCCAGTTATGCCGATACCGTCACCAATGTCGAAGTGCGGCTCAATCTCGCTCAGACGGCTTTGGGCCAGATCGACAGCATTGCACACAGCGTCAAAAGCGCTGTTCTGCCGTCCGAGTTTGTGGTCGACGGGACAGGTCAGACGTCGGAGCAAAGGACTGCTTATAGCCAGCTCGACGTGGTCCTCGGGTTGCTCAATACTCAGGTGGGAGACCGCTATCTTTTTTCCGGCAAAAGCCTCGATCAGGCTGCCGTCGAAACCACCGATCACGTTCTTAACGGCGACGGACCCCGGGCTGGACTTAAACAGATGATCTCCGAACGCCGGCAAGCGGATCTCGGTTCGGGGGGGCTAGGCCGGCTCGTCCTTCCGGCTGCGGCAGGCACTACGGTGTCGGTCAACGAAGATGTCGTAGGATCGCCCTTTGGTCTCAAGCTTGCAGCTGTCAGCTCGACCTTGACGGGGGCAATCGTCACGGGTCCCGCCGGCGCGCCCGCCAGCATCTCCGTCGATCTCGGTGTAACCAATCCGAACGCCGGCGACAGCATCAAGTTCTCGTTCACGTTGCCTGACGGAACCAGCACCGACTTGACGCTGACGGCGACGACCTCGACGCCGCCCGGACAAAAACAGTTCAGCATCGGCGCCACGCCCGCGGCGACTGCCGTCAATCTGCAAGCGGCGTTGACCGCCGGGGTAACCGAAGTTGCGGGCAGCACCCTCGCTGCTGCTTCCGCGATGGCCGCCTCGGACGCGTTTTTCAGCGCCGATATCAATAATCCACCCCAACGCGTGGCCGGCCCGCCGTTCGACACGGCGACCACCCTCGTCGCGGGTACCAGCGTCAATAGCGTGATTTGGTACACCGGCGAAGCCGGCGGCGACCCCGCGCGCTCGACGGCGACGGCGCGGATTGATCGTTCAATCAGCATTTCCTATGGAATACGCGCCAATGAGCAAGCCCTGCGCTCGGCCGTGCAAAACATCGCCGTATTCGT
>Ga0209726_10007099_pt1 | contig 12665 bp, 15 predicted proteins | sample Subgrocontami54m_FD_187453 | JGI IMG/M metagenome (GOLD analysis project Ga0209726, IMG submission 187453) | Subsurface groundwater microbial communities from S. Glens Falls, New York, USA - GMW46 contaminated, 5.4 m (SPAdes) (version 3) | ecosystem: Environmental > Aquatic > Deep subsurface >... | reverse complement strand
TTTCCGTTTTGCCGGCTGGGGCAAGGGCGACTCTTTTTTCGTTGCGAGCGATCAGGAAATCTGGGAAGGAAATAGCCGGGGAATGCTGAAAGAGTTGAAAGGAGATCTGCCGGCGGGGAAAACGGTCACCTCTCTCGCGGTGGATCCCGAAACGCGAGACGTCCTTTATGTCGGATCGGACCGGGGACTTTTCTGGAGCAATGACGGCGGGGCCGAATGGCATCTGGCCCGGCTTTACCAGGGGGGGCGATTTGAAAGACGGGTGAATCAGATTCTTCCGACGGCGACCCCGGCCCTCTGGGTTGCGACGGAAGAGGATGGTGTTTTCCTGGGGATCGAAAGAATCCCGAAAAAAAACTGGCTGCAGCGCCTGATGAAATCAGGATGAGGAGCCCGACGCTTCGATTTTTTCTTCCGTGATTTTCCGGTCCACAATCCGAAAGGCCCGTACCTGCGGCCGGTCTTTATCCTCCAGCGAAATAATCAAGTAATAGACCTCGGCATAAAACGCCAGGCGGACGTCGGTGGCCGACGGGTAGGCCGCCGAGTGGGGATGGGAGTGATAAATTCCCACCAGCGGCGTTTCGCGTTCCCTCATTTTTTTAAATGCAAGAAGCTGTTCTTTCGGATCCATGACATAGCGAAACCGGCGGTCGGCGGGAACCTTCAGAGCGGCGATCGCCGGATCATCCGACGGAAGGTTTGCAATCCGATAGACCTCGTCAACCGTCTCCCCTTGCCCCCCCAAAAGCCCGCAACATTCGTTGGGCGCTTCCGATTGCGCATGGGAGATCATGTCATCGATAATGTTCTGAGCGATTCTAATCATAGAAAAACCGGTTTAAAATGAAGCGCCCGATTATACCATCTTCAAATCGGAAAGGATGATTTTTCCAATCTCCCCGAATCTTTCGGGCAAAGCCCGTCTTTTGAAGACCGCTTCAGACCTTTTTCTTGACGTCATCATTGAAAAAATGATACAAGGGAAGTCGTTTCCAGCCTCCCCTGCCGGAGTGGCGGAATTGGTAGACGCAAGGGACTTAAAATCCCTCGCTCCGCAAGGGGCGTGCCGGTTCGATTCCGGCCTCCGGCACCAGAGATCTTCCTCGTAAAACAAGCCTTTCCAAAATCTCCAGTTTTCCAAAGCGCTGTGTTAGAAAAACCCCCTGTGTTTTAGGGGCAGATTGTGTCAGATGTGTTAAATTGTGGTTGCGGGCGAGAGCGAAACGACCTTTTATATCGTCGTTAAAATCATAAGAAACAGGGAGAAAGAATACCCATTATTCAGGCGGTCCAGTCGACAACCTTTAAATTTTTTATCCGCTTGAACTCCTTGGTGTTGTTGGTGACGAGCGCCACACTGAGAGCGAGCGCATGAGCCCCGATTAACAGGTCCATCGACCCGATGGGTCTACCCGCTTTTTCGAGCGCTGCCCGAATCGTTCCATAGACCCCCGCTGACGCCTCATCGAAATCCGCAATCTCCAGGGGCAAAATAAATTCATCTAGGGCTTGCCGGTTTTTCTCTATATGTTGGCTCTTTTCTACTCCGTATCGGAGTTCCGCAAGTGTCATGGACGAAATGCCGATGTCTCCCACCATATGCGATTGAAAATGTTTAAAGACCTTTTGTGGCTTCAGCTTGATGAGATAGATGCAGATATTGGTGTCGAGCATGAATTTCATCAAAAATGCTCTCTGACCTGGGGTTTGGGCTGGTTTCGTTCGGTCATGAAGTCATCGGAAAACTGGGTGAGACTGTTTAACAGAGAATCCCAGGAATTTTTTGCCGGGATCAGGATAATGACATTACCGGATTTTTTGACAAATACGTAATCGTCCTCAAACCGAAACTCCTTTGGCAAGCGGACGGCCTGGCTTTGGCCATTTTTAAAGATTTTTGCTGTTTTCATGTGTGTCTCCATAAAATATATATTAGTAATATATACTCTGTGGCCTGGTTTTGCAAGCGAATATTCTGACGGCGCTATGCCCCTAAGTGAATGCCTTGATCCCAAAAAATACCTGCTAAGATGATCTCCAAACGGATGATTGATTTGTAATATTCGATCACATAAATTTAACGATATCAATATGGAGTGCGGATCCTTGGCAATCAACCGAACCGAAGGGACATCAAACACAAAAGCCGCCATGGCAAGTCAGAAGCGCAGCGCATTAGCGGAAGATTCGTTAAGTAACCGGCGGTGCGGTCTCCATTGCCAAAATTAGGGTTGATCGAAGGGGGCGATTGTGCTTAAAATGGCCTAGCCGGAGCCCTCCGGCGCCTTGATTGTTTCAGAGGGAATCTATGTCATCGACGGTTTCGGAGCAATCGATTCCCGCGGTCCGCCGCGTCCCGTTGGATCTCGTCTTCTTCGGCGTTCTGATGGTTTTATCCGGATTCGGAGATATCTACATTATCTTTGCCAACCCGGAGTATGCCCTTCCCATCTTTGGGATGAAACTGTCCGGCGCGGCCGGTTGGGCCTTCAAGCTGATCCATCCGGTGATTCACTTTGCCTCGGGTTACGGCGCGATTTTTGGAAAACGATGGGCCTATCTTTTTTTTATGGCCTACTCGACCTATGGCCTGACCAATGCCGCGGTCAACCGGATGGTCCTGCCCGGACCCCACCGGATACGGACGGTCTTTTTCATCATGACACTTGCAGTGATGGGATACCTTTATTGGAGGCGGGGTCAGTTCAGGAATTGAAGAGGGAAAGAAGCGCCGGCCGATAGCGGAGCGCCGTAAATTTCCGCTTGAGGGCTTATTTTAATCCGATTAAAGTTTTCCGTTCTTCATCATTGAAAAAATTCCCCAGAGGATCAGCACCAGGATGCCGATATTGAGGAGCATGCCGAATAACATGGGTTGCCTCTTTCGTTAAAGTGGCTCTTTGGATGAGATACAGCATATCGGAATTTGGCGTGGAGAGTCAACCTCTTGGGATGCAGGAGTTACCCTGCAGGACGGTCCGGTTCAGCAGGCCGCTTCTGACCGGCGCCGAAGGTCAGCCGAAGACCACCGTCTTGTTCCCGTAAACAAGAATCCGGTCCTCGACATGCCAGCCGACCGCGCGGGCCAGAACGGTCCGCTCGATATACCGGCCGATCCGCTTTAAGTCGTCCACATGGTGGCGATGATCGACCCGCTCCACATCCTGCTCGATGATCGGTCCGGCATCAAGGTCCGTTGTCACGTAGTGGGCGGTCGCGCCGATCAGCTTCACCCCCCGTTCACAGGCCTGGCTGTAAGGGTCGGCCCCGACAAACGCCGGCAGGAAGCTGTGGTGGATGTTGATGATCCGGTCGGGATAGTGCCGGATAAAATCGGGGGTGATGATCTGCATGTAACGGGCGAGGACCACGGTGTCGACTTTTCCCTGCATCAACGCGATCTGCTGATCTTCCACCCCCCGCTTCTGATTCGGATCGATCGGAAGGTGGTGGAAAGGGATTCCCCACTTTGAAACGGTCTCCCCGAGATCGGGGTGGTTCGAAATGACCATGACGATCTCCGCGTGGAGGTCTCCCGCCCGCCGCCGCCAGAGAAGCTCGAAGAGGGCATGCTCGGCCTTCGAAACAAAAATCGCCAGACGCTTCACCCTTCCCGCATAAGCGAGCCGCCAATTCATGCCGAACGGGGCGGCCACGGAGGCGAACCCCTCCTCCAGCCCGGCCCCCTTCTGTTCAAGGCCGGGGAGTTGGAATTCCACCCGCATAAAAAAAGTGCCGCCGGTCGGGTCGGTCGAATGCTGATCGGAATGAATGATATTGGCCCCCCGCTCAAAAAGAAATTGCGAGACCAACGCCACGATTCCCGGCCGATCGGGACAGGAGATCAGGAGCCGGCCGATATCCTGATGGCGGTCCGGCAGGGGGGGCCAGAAAGGATTTTGCGGCTGTTTGGGTTCCATCAGGGGCATCTTTCTTTTTGAAACCGAAAGAAAACGGTTGCAATTTCAGCTTCCGATCAGCTCCAGAACATTTTTAGGCGGGCGGCCGATCACCGCTTTTCTTGGGGCGATGACGATCGGCCGCTCGATCAAGATCGGGTTTTCCAGCATCAGCTTCATCCATTCCGCGTCGGGCCGGTTGTCCGAGAGCTGGATTCCCAATTGCCCTGCAACCGGTTCCTTGAACCGGATCAACTGTTTCGGCTCCATCCCCAGTTTTTTTAAAATCACCGACAACTCTTTCTGGGTCGGCGGGGTGGTCAGGTAGAGAACGATATCGGGCTCGATCCCTTCCTCATTGAGAAGCTTGAGTGTCTCGCGGCTCTTGCCGCATTTCGGATTGTGAAACATTGTGATGTCCATCTTGACTCCAATCCTGGATAATGACCTAAAAGTTTTTCATCTTTGCGAGGGAGCCTGTTCTGTTTGGCTTCGCTCTTCAGGAGGGCGGCGCAGCCCTCTAACGCGCGCGCAAGTAGACTCTGCTCCCGCGCAAACGCCGCAAGATGAGACCTGTGGCGGTGTTCAGCGCTTTCATATTCAGGCACTTTATAATCGAACCCCGGCATTAAGTCAATTCGTTTAAAACCGCACCCGCACCCGGTATTGCAGCTTCACCTCTCTATTTTTCTCCACCGGCACGTCGAATTGAATCGTGTGAGCCTCGAGCTTTGTGTGCTCGTGCGTGCTGTTGATGATTTCCCAGTCGCCGGGGATCGGCTCGATGACGCTGATGGTGACCGGGGTCTCCTTGTGATTTCGAAGGCTCACCTCGAAGGCGACTTCATAGAGGTCCCACCCGATTTTCTTCCAATCGGTCTGCTTTCGCCCGGCGACGAGATCGAACGCGTCGCCCAGTTTGATTTTGATCGTCTCGTCCTTGGGCGTGTGGTCGATCTGGTCTTCGCCGATGAACTGGAGGCTCCCGTCGCTGTCGGCCTTGTAGACCCGAAGGGTCCCTTTTGGAAGCGGCATCCCGAGCTGGTTTTCCTTCTTGTTGGCGATCTCCACGTAGACGCCGATTTTCTGATTGGTGATCGGGGCGCCATATTGCGTCCGGTAGTAATGCTGCGCGCCATAGTAGAGAAAGCGCTTTTCCACCGGGACCTGATTCGCGCCAAGGAGGGTGACCTGCTTGGTCTGATTGTCCTTCAATGTCGTCGGACGCTGGAGGGCGTAGAGGTGGTATTCGAAAAACGATTCTTCCTTGAACGGCGCGGCGGCCGATTTCATCGCGGCTTGCTCCAGCGCGCGGGGAGCATCCCGCATCTCATACCGGTCGAGAACCCGGTTCACGTCCCCCGCCACCAGTTTCAGCCTGGCGTTCTTAAATGCCGTTCCGCTCTTGTTGTCGAGGGTGACCCAGCCGGTCAGGTCGAGCTTCCGATTCTCCTTGTCGAGGATGGCGACGTAATCGCTCCTCCAGGTCATCCCGCTTGTCAGGTAGGTCGCCTCGACTTTCTGAGGGCGCGGCGCCTGGTTCTCCAGCCGCCAGATCAAGGTCGGCTTCGAGAGGAGATTTTCGGGGAGGCCGGGGAAGATCATCTTGCCGGGGTGGTCGGTGAAGATCCGGTCCCCCATCCGGTAGACGATCCCATTGTGGGTGCTCAGGATCGTGATCGGGACCTCCGCGCCGTCGCGCAGGACCTTGACCTCCTTGCCGACGAACTTGTCGAGGAGCTTCTGCGGGGAGAGAAGGTCGTATTCATAATTTTGCTCCAGAACATCGAGGCCGGCCGGGTCGGTCAGCGACGTGATGTGGACCGTTTGAGGCATGATCTGCGCGGCGACGTCGGAGAACTTCAACTCCGTGATTCCCTCCGGCAGGGTCAGGCGGCGGACCTCTTTGACCAGGCCGAGATTGCTGTTGTAGACGGTGACCGAGACGCTCTCCTGATCGTCGGCGCTGCTGGCGCGTTCGTGCGGTTTCTCCTGCGGGCCGGCCGCTTCTCCCCCCTGTCCGATGAGAAGCAGACCGGCTGCGAGCGCCAGGAACGGAATGATTAAAAAGAGTTTGGTTTTCATATTCTCCTCCTTGGGATCGTGTGCTGCTTATCCTGTTAGACGGAGGAGGAGAAAAAAAGTTCCAAATCTTTTTGGTTCATCCGACTTTAGCGTGGGTAGAAGGGCGCTTAATCAAGTTCCCTCCCCCTTCGATGGGGGAGGCAAGGTGGGGGTGATTCAATGCCGACCCGCGATAGTACTGCAAGAGCAAAACAGCTTAGAAAAAGGCCAACAGACGCAGAGCATCTGCTATGGGGTTGTTTAAGGGCGAAACAGATCGGAGCGCTAAAATTCAGAAGACAAGCGCCCATCGGTCAATATATCGTCGATTTTGTTTGTCACGAGAGAGGGATCATTATAGAAGTGGACGGGGGTCAGCATTCAATCGACAAAGAGAGAGATATCAAAAGGGAAGGATGGCTCAACAAGCAAGGGTATAAAGTCTTAAGATTTTGGAATCATGAAGCCCTAACAAATATAGATGAGGTATTAAACATCATCAGAGAGGCGTGTTTAAAACCCACCCTCCCCTTGCCCCTCCCATCGAGGGAGGGGAAGAGCCAGGGAAACCCACGCTAAACCCGGATGAACCATCTTTTTTCTGGAGGGTGTTCAGTTCGGATCCGGCCCGCTGACCGGTTCAGATGATTTTGAATTTTCAAGGATCACGGTCACCATGATCTGCATCGAAGGGGACGGCTTCAGCCCGGATCGCGGCGCCGCCGAGGCCGGCTGCGACTCCGAGAGGATCTGACCGATCTGGGATAGCTCCGTTTTGAATCGGCCGTATTCCGATCTGGGGAGGTTCAACCAGTAATTTAGTTTAAGAGCCCCCTCCGGGGTATCTTTAATCAGGGCGAAGACTTTGCCGCCGCTGCGCTCTGCGGCCTCCTTCATCCTCGATGTCAGGGCCGCTATTTTGTCTGTCGCCTCATGAGGGCTTAAAGTGAGCGCGGCATCGGGAGAGACCGGGTCGGGGACAATGTTTTCCCTCCGGCTGGCGGGGCCCGAAGCGGATTCGGTATCCGATCGGCGCTCCTTCGACTTCATCAACCCTTGGGCGGGGGCGGAGGGAGCGCGCTTTTCCTCCGCCGGCGATTCAAGCCGATCGGTTTCAGCCGCGCTCTGATTGGAATCGGCGAACCGCTGCCGCTCAGCGGGAGCCGCCATGACGGGAGTATCTTCTTCCCGCTGAGGCTTGATTGGTTTTGTCCCCTCTTGTTTCAGGGAGGGGGACGCGTCCGATCGCTTCGATGGGGCGATCATCTCCCTCTGGATCGGCTCGTTGGCCCGGTAGAGGTAGACCGCCAAGCCGACGACCAGCAGGAGCGCGGTGGCGTGGAGCGGGAGCTTGATCGTCAACGGCTGGAAGAGGCGCGCCCAGAGGGTCGGCGTCTCGGCCTCGCTCCGGATCTGTGTCATGACCTGTTGCGAGAACCCGGCGGGGGGCTCGATCTCAGGAAGGCCGGCCACCCTCCTGATGCCATCGGAAAGGAGTTTGGCCTCCGGCAGACAATGGGGGCAGGAGGCGAGGTGGTCTTCGATCTCGCGCCGCTTCTCTTTGTCGAGCCGGTTATCCAAATATAGAGAGAGGTGTTCCTGAATCTGATGACAATTCATCGTTCCGTCCTGGTATAGGAACCCTCAAACCAGGTCAAAGCGAGGATCAGGCTTTGCCTGTCTGAGCGCTCGGGGCGTGGGGGCATCGGAGGAACTTTCTTAGCCTTTCTCCGCACGGGCCCCCACATCATAATAGCGAGCCAGTTTCGCCTTCAGGGCGAGGCGGGCCCGGTGAAGCCTTGATTTGACCGTTCCGACGGGGAGCTTCAGAATGTGGGCGATCTCCTCGTAGGGAAGGTCCTGAAAATCGTGGAGCAGAATGATCAGCGCTTCCTCCTCTTTCAGGCTGTTCAGACTTTGCTGAACGTGAAGGGAAGTCTCGTTCTGCTCGGCGGCCTCCGCGGGGCTCGGGCCGGGATGGGGGAGGTCGGCGAGCGGGTCGCTCCCCTCCGTCTCGGGATCGACGGGGCAGAATGTGGCCCTTCGGGCCTGGTCGACGGCGAGGCGTTTGCGGCGGCTGATCGCCTGGTTGATGGCGATTCGGTAGAGCCAGGTGGAGAAGAGGGCGTCGCCGCGGAATTCCTGGATGGCGCGGTAGGCCGAGAGAAAGACCTCCTGCGCGGCATCCGCGGCCTCGTCGATATCTCCCAGCCATCGGTAGAGGAGGTTAAAGATCCGCTTCTGATGGCGTTGGATCAGGGTCTCGAAGGCGTCGGTCTTGCCGTTCTGGACCTGCTGCACCCATTCCCAGTCGGTTCCCTCCATTTCACTCATATCGTAATTCAATGCGAAAAGGTTTTGAAAAACAGATTGGAAGAGGGCATTTCGGAATTCGTATGGGTGCTTCGCTATACATATGTCCATTCGGTGAAGGTGGCGGCTTGGCCGCAGTAGTGATTTTCTTCGTTGAGTACGTTCCAGACGAGGGCTTGGTGAATTCGAAAGCGGCGGCCTCTGCTGGAGATTCGGATCCCTTGGTAGTGGTTGATGAAGCCGGTTTGGGTGACCTCCGATAAGAGCCTCGCCCGCTCTTCACGGCTGACCGGCTCGGCGGTGAGGCGGGAGGGGGTCCGGGTGAAGGTTTCCCAGGGCATCTCCCAAAGGGCAAGCGCGGCGCCGTTGCCGTAGTTGAGGATCGGATCGGTTTCGGTTCCGTGGGAGACGACCACAAACGGCGCGTGGAAGAGCGCTTCGGCTTGCCGGCCGGGCGAACCGGCAGGGGAAAGGAGCTCCCGGCCCGTCCAGTGGCTGAAGCTTCGAAGGAGCCGTTCGGTTTGCATGATGAAGAACCTGTTCCTCTTTGCGTCAATCGACATGGTTTGCGATCGAAGTTTTGGCGATGATTTCGGCGGGGGGATTATGCCAGAAAGGGACCGTTCCGACAAGCAGAAATTAAAAGCATCCTCAAATCAAGGAGCCCGAGGAGAAGAGCCGAAAGAACCAGAAAGGCGAGTGCGCTTCTTGCCGCGCGGCGATTTCGGGGAAAGTCAGTCATGCCGGGACCTCGTTTGAAACTCTTGCCGATGGGGAGAGCCGATGCTCAGCCAGAAGAGTAAACCCACTCCGGCTGTGATTGCAACATCGGCGACGTTGAAAATTCCTGTTCTGAGGCGTCCGACCCCGACCACCATGAAGTCGATGACCCGGTGGTCGTGGAGGAGACGGTCGATCAGGTTGCCGGCCCCTCCTCCCAGAATTAAAGAAAGGGCGAGGACCTCGGGCCGCGTCAGCCTGCGGCTGAAACAAATATAAAAAAACATCCCCGCCAGGAATCCGCCGACGGCGATGGTAAAAATCCAGAACCGGGTCGCCTCGGAAAGGCCGGCTCCAAAGCTTAAGAACGCGCCGGGATTCTCCGCATAGAGAAATTGGAAGATCCCGCCGAAGAAAGAAACCGGCGGGCGAGATGTGAGAGATTGTCTGGCGAGCGCTTTGGTCGCCTGATCGGCTCCGATGGTGGCGGCCAGGACAACGCCCGCCAAGAGTAAGTTACGGAATGGTCCCACGGTCCCTCTTTGCATTGGCTGATGAGAGAAATCATAACAGCGTTGGGATTCGGAAGACAACCCGATTATTGGGAGGGGATTCCCGCCCCTTAAAACTGCCCTTTGAAGTCGAGAAACGTCTGCTTCAATACTTCCAGGTCTTGGCGGAGGGAGATTACCTCTTCCTGGAGCTTGGCGAGGGCTTCGTTGTCGGTCGTGCGGGGAGGGGAGTCGATGCCGGCGGTTTTTTCTTCTTCTTTGGTTTCGGGCGGGCCGGAGAGGAGATGGGCGTAGCGCGACTCTTTCCGGCCGGGCCGGCGGGGGAGCAATTTGACGTAGCCCCACTCCTCCAAAGTCTGAAGGGTTTTCTGGACCTCTTCGAGGGATTCGAAGGGATGGAGGCGTTCGGTCCGTCCCCGGATTTCTCCGACCGTCTGGGGGCCGCGGAGCATCAGGATGCAGAGGATGGCGGCTTCGCGCTGGACCAGGTTGGTTTTCTTGAGGAAACTCTCCGAATACTTCGGCACCCGGCCGAGGTTGTCCTGCATGACGAGCTGTTTTCCTTTTAATCCCTCGATGGCGTCGCCATCTCCTTTTCAATCAAACAGCCCAACACCCGGGCTTCGATGGGGGTGAGAACAAAATCCATGTGCGCGGCTCCTGGTTAAGCGCTTTCCAGCAAGAATGTCACCGGACCGTCATTATGCAACGAGACGACCATCTGGGCGCCGAACCGGCCAGTTTCGACGGGGAGTCCTGAATCGGAGAGTCGGTTGACGAAGGTGCGGTAGCGTTTTAAGTGATTCACCGCCATTGACTCGGCTCGGTTTTCGCTCACTCCCTGAATTTCGGGGGCTTGCCGGTCACGGCAGGGGCGGAGGGAGCGGTCTGCCCTTTTCCTGCCTCTTCTTCCAGCGTGATGAGAAACTCGGCCAGTTGCTCCACCGCGCCGAAGGTCATCCTCGTTTTAAAGTCTTTCGGCATTGCATCGTCGAAACCGGGAGCGATGAAGGCGCTCGGGTTGAGGATCGATTCCATCGCATACTCCTTCGGCGTGGTCGCCCGGGCTTTGCCTTCTTTCAACGCCCGCTGGTATTCGGGCGACGCGATTCTTTTTTCGGCGGTCGTCTTGAGCGACAGCATCGGGCCGACCATTCCGGTCTGCGCGAAAGCGACCGTCGGAATTTTGTGGCAGAGGTAGCAGCCCATCTTCTTGATGAGTTCTTCCGTCGGCTCCTGCGTCAGCCCGATTCTTGACACGTCCTGCGATTCGGCCGCCTTCTCTTGCGGCACATCGCCGGCCGTTAATTTTTTCCCAAAATAGTTTTCCCACTCCTGTTTCGCCGTCACCTTCGAGAGATCGCCCTGCGCTTCGACCGACTGGAGGTAGGCGACGATCGCCACCATCTCATAGTCGCTCAGCCCGACCCCCGTGCGATTGATGATCGGCATGGGGCTGACCATCCGCTCGTTCTCCAGGACCCCTTCCTGGTCCACCACGTAGCAGTTGGGGCAATAAATCGACTCGATCAAATATTCGCCGGCTGTTTTTGCGTGGGGCTTGATTCCGGTGTTCGGCTCTCCGGCTTCGTGTTTCTTGGCAAACATTTTATAACGGTCTTCCTGAATCCGCTGGCCGGCGCGGGCCACGACCCCCATGAGGCGCGGGAAACGATTCGGCTGTTGCTCTTCCAGGAGAACATGGCACGCGGGGCACTGGCCTCTGCCGGTCTGCACCCCCCGCTTCGGGTCGAACTTGGGCCGGCTTGGCCCAAAGATCACCTGCTCGCCCACCGCAATCAACGCCTCGGGAGAAAGCGGATCGGCGGGCGGCGCCGGCTTCGACGCAGGAACAGCGGGCGCCGCGGCGGGCGCGGGTTTCTTCGCCGGGGATTTGGCCTCTTTCCGTTTTTCGGCCTGCCGGCCCAAAAGAAACAAGATCAATAAAATCGAAAGGACGAAGTGTATGAAGTACCATCTTCTTTTCAATGTTTTTTCACCCTGCTAAAAAAAGGTTCGTTCTTAAAATGAAGGCTTGGTGTTCCATTTTAGATGTTTTTACCGGAAGAGACGATCTCGGAGGGTACCAGAAAGAGAGGAATGTTTCAAGCGCCGAGCTTGCCATAGAATGCTTTTTGGCGCACACATTTTGCATTGCATATTGATCTGTCAGATATTGTTTCTAACAATCATGGAGGTACGCTATGTTATTTTTCAAAAGAATCCTTTTAGCAGGGGTCGCGCTTTCTCTTGTTGCGTCATTTTCCGCCTGTGAAAAAGGGCCGGCGGAGAAGGTGGGCGAGAATATCGATAAAGCGGCGAAAGATACGAAAGACGCAGTCAAAGACGCCACGAACTAGCAGGGTGTTGAAAAACTCTGAATCCGTCATTCCCGAATATTTAATCGGGAATCCAGTTTATTTTTCGCCAAGAAAAGAAATTTTCTGCAGATAGAGTGCAAAAACATGACAGAAGGCAGACGCGCCATGTCCGCCTCCTGATCCCAATCGGCTCGATCTTTTCCAATCGCGTCTTCCGGGTCACACATTTTCCGCCGCAAGCAAGGTTGCGCTTTCTTTCATTCTCGGATACATTTTTTAGTATGATGAAAGAGTTTTCTGGTGCAAAAAAACGGATCGGCGATCTCCTCTGCAGCGCCGGCCTGATCACCGAAGCGGACCTTCAACGGGCCATTGCGGAGCAGAAGCGGACCGGAAAGCGGATGGGGGTGACGCTGGTCGAGCTCCACATCGTCACCGAGTTCGACATTGCGAATACGCTGGCAAGCCAGCTCGGCATTGGATACATCTCACTGGAAGCGAGCCCGATCGAACCGAAAGCGATCGCCCTGGTTCCGGAGAACCTGGCGAGAAAATATCTCTGCGTTCCGATGCGGATCAACAAAAGGGAGCTCTCCGTTGCAATGGTCGATCCACTCGACTATGAATGCATCAAAGACATTGCTTTCAAGACCAGCCTCGAAGTCATCCCCCTGATCTCCACCCGGAAAGAGATTCTGAAGGCGATTGATCAGCACTACAATTCGGAAGATTCGGTAGAGCGCATCGTCGAAGAGACTGCCGACATCTTCAAGGATTCTTACATCGAGATCGTTCCGGTCGTCTCGCAGGCGGAGGCGGCCCCGTCCGAGGAT
>Ga0209726_10007097_pt1 | contig 12669 bp, 7 predicted proteins | sample Subgrocontami54m_FD_187453 | JGI IMG/M metagenome (GOLD analysis project Ga0209726, IMG submission 187453) | Subsurface groundwater microbial communities from S. Glens Falls, New York, USA - GMW46 contaminated, 5.4 m (SPAdes) (version 3) | ecosystem: Environmental > Aquatic > Deep subsurface >... | reverse complement strand
CTGTACACCTACGACGCCAACGGCTTCCGGGACTCGGTCGTCGACGGGCGGGGCAACCTCTGGCAATTCTGCTACGACGTGGACTACGCGGGGATGCCGATCGCGGGGAGCCGGGGTAACCTGACACGGCTTGCCACGCCGCCGAGTGGAGTCAGCGGTTCGTTGGTGACGCTCTACCAATACGACGCCAAGAGCAATCTGGTCCAGGTGGTTCCGTCGAAGGGGATCGTCCCACCACCGGGGACCCTGACGGCTCAACTGGCAACGAGCATCTCGAAGCTCGGCAGCATCGGACTGGGAGGGACCGTAACTGCGCCGCCTCCCCCACTCCCACCCTTCTGCGAGCAGAGCTTCACGATCGATCCGGCGTACGCCACCGACCTCGCGTACGATGCTGCCACGCAGAGCAAGCTCGTCTCGATCACGCGCCAATACACGGACCCGGAGCTGGGAGCGCAGACGGCAATCACGAAGCTCGAATATGGGGACCCGGCGAATCCGGGGGCAGTGACGAGGATCATCCCACCGCGAGGGAACACGGGGCCCACGCCCGACTACAGTTACGCCGCGACGTTCGCCTACTTTGATTCGGGTAGTGAGGCAGGGCTCCTCCAGAGCGTAGCAGACGCGCTAGGCAACCGGACAACATCCGAATACGACGCCGTTGGCCGAAGGATCAGCACCGTAGACCCGAACGGCAATGCGTCTTGGGGCGTCCCAGCGGACCACACCTGGACCATGGAGTACGACGACGAGGATCGGGTGCGCTTCGTCCATGTGCCCGCGCCTGCGTCCGGAGGAGCCGCGCTGACAACCGAGTTTCGGTATGACGATGTCGGCAACCGCACCGTGGTGATCGACGCGAACGGGCAGGTGACGCTCTACCTCCACGACGAGCGGGACAGCCTCGCGGAGGTCCACCAGAGCCCGGACGCGTGGACCGATCCTGCCTCTCCGCCAGTTGACGTGATCGTCACCACCTACGAATACGACAATATCGGCAATCTGTCCCGGGTTACCAGAGCCTCGGGCGATGCACCGAACGAGCGCGCGACAGACTACTCCTACGACGGATTGAACCGGCTGAAGAGCGAGACTCAGTACCCGTCCTGGCCGACCACGACCCCGACGCTGGTCACCGGCTACTCGTACGATCGGAACGGGAATCGCGTGAGCCTGACGGATCCGCTTGGCCAGACCACCACCTACGCCTACGATGCGTTAAACCGACTGACGGGCATCGACTACAGTGACGGGACGACCCCTGACGTGGACTACCAGTACGATGCCAACGGGAACCGCACTCAAATGGACGATGGGACCGGCGCCACCACTTACACCTACGACGAGCTGGACCGGCTTCTCGCCGTGACGAGCCCGGGCTCGGTGACCGTCGGCTACCGGTACGACCTCGATGGGAATCGGGTGAAGCTGATCTATCCCGACGACACCGCCGTGAGCTACGTGTTCGACAAGGCGAGCCGGTTGGAGCGGCTGGTTGACTGGGCGAGCCGGGTGACGAGCTACACGTACCAGGCGGACGGCAGCGTGGTCACCGCCATGGCTCCGAACGGGACGGCGACGCAGCTCCGCTACGACAATGCGGCGCGGCTGACGCGGGTGTGGAATCAGGGGAAGGGCAGCGCGTTCGCCGGACAACTGGGGAGCCCGGAAGCGATTCTGGCCGATCTGCAGCTCGGGGTAGGGGCCGCTGCGCACGGAAGCACGGTCAGCAGGCATACCTACACACTGGATGCCGTGGGGAACCGGACCCAGGTGGACGAGGCGCTACCCGTGCTGGGACCGCCGAGCCCCATTAGCTCCATCTTCACGACCAGCTACAGCTATGACCGTCTCTATCGACTGACGGGTGCGACCGATCCGGACGTCAGCACAACGTATGGCTATGATCCGGTCGGCAATCGGATGAGCATGATCCGGGGGACTGTCACAGCGTACACGTACGATCGAGCGGATCGAATTCTGACGGCTGGAGCGACGGCGTATACGGTGAATGCCAACGGCAACACGGTGGCGAGAGGAACGGATGGCTTCGGGTACGACCAGGCGAACCGGCTGACGAGTGCGACGATTGCTGGTGCGACGAGCAACTACACGTATGACGGGAATGGCAAACGCGCGAGCAGGACGGTCGCTGCACTAACGACGAGCTATGTCTATGACGTCAATCGCTCGCTCCCGGTGGTGCTTGACGATGGGGCGCGGAAGTATGTGTGGGGGTTGGGTCTAGCGTATGCGGTAGACAAGATCAACGGCGCGCTCCTAGCCTATCACACCGACGGGCTAGCATCAGTGCGGACCATTACCGACGGCGCCGGGAACGTGATCGAGACCTACCGAACAGATGAGTTCGGCGTGCCAACGGCGACTACGGGATCGATCGCACAACCGTTCGAGTACGCAGGCGACCAGCGAGACGGTGAGACGGGTTTCGTGTACCTGCGGGCGCGCAGCTATGACCCGAGCGTTGGGCGGTTCATTCAGCGTGATCAAGTCCGTGGTGTCGTTGTAAACCCCTCATCTTTGAACACTTACACATACGCGAAAAACAATCCTTGTAGTTACATTGATCCATCGGGATTCAGCCGAGCTCAACCCCAGGTGACTCAGATACGGCCTTCTGCAGCGGAATGCGGCGGCGCCACCGGCGGCAACACTGCTGACTTCGCGAATGCTATCCAGAATCTGGCTATAAACTTCCCTCCGGGGTCTGAGACCGCCTTCGTAGCGCAGGTAGGTTATTGTTTCGCAGGGATACCACGGGAGCGTTCGTCTAATCCCATAGAGCGGCGCAGACAGACACTAAATGCAGTAATCGATCCGATTATTTTCCGCGATGAGTCCGATCTTCGTCCAGAGTACCGGGAACCTCTAAATGAGGGCCAAACGCGCCACTACGCAGCCCTTTTTGTTTCCGGTTATGAGGGAGGTGCTGCACTGGGTATTGCCACCAACTATGTTAACGAGTACTGGGATTTCAACGCTCGGTGGTTTCGACAACCCAACCCCGGAGATATTGAGTTGGGTAACGCTGCAGCGATTCACGGTTCAACGCTCGCCACTGGGACACATCCAAGCGGGCGCCTGTGGACTGCAGCCGACGTGGCTGCATGGATTCGTGCTGACCTGTTGAACCGGTGAAAGAGTGGTCAAAGCAATGGAAACGATCGTGTTGTTCGTCGTCCTCCATTCACCATGGCTCGTGGGGTGGGTTCTCCTGTGGTCCATGGTAATGGTATGCCTTGTTCTTTGGAGGCGGACGCATAGCAGAGCGGGTGCCCTCTGGTTGATGCCAGCATTCATCGCAGGATTAATAGGGCTCGGTTGCTTGCAACTAGTGGTGTCGGAAGCAGCACGTTTTCCCAAACGTTACGCCATGGCGATTACGGAAGGATACGATCTCTTGCGCGACTTTCCATACACCAACGTTTTCCCTACTGGCACGATGGCGAAGAAGGTCGCAACAGGAATGACACTAAAGCAGGTATCTGAGGTTATGGCATTCGCGGACGTAGGGTTGATCTGCGGGCCGCGACATGATGGAGGAAAGGTAGCTAAATATGTGTTCTTTTCAACAGATCCTATCTATGGCGAGGCTGTGGTCGTGTTGTTCGACAGTAACGACGAGGCTGTTTTAGCGTGGGGGGTAGACTCCTATGATCCTAGTATTGGTGTTGAATGCACTACCATATGAGCCCGTTGCTGGCCGGCCTGCCGAAGGCATAACTGGTTCCGCGGGTGTGATTTTGCGATCTCTGCCCTGATGTAATATCGGCCAGCGTCACCACCGAGGCGCTCTCGCGGACGTTTCGTTCGGCGTCCACGACTCGGTACCCCCGGACGCGCGTGACGCAGTCCTGCAAATCGTGTTTGGCTTTCAAGCCCCGGATTGCTCGTTCCACCAGCAATCTCCATTCGATTACACGTGCGCTACGCACTCGCCTGGTGAGTTTGCGGAGTCTTCGGGCTTCAACATCGGTTCCCACCCTCCAGGTTGGAACGTACACCATCTGGATGGGCTCGGATCTCCACTTCCGCTTCGAGCTCGCTACCACGCAGGATTGGACGGAGCTGGCGAGCATCCAGGTCCTCCGGCCGCTCATCTGCGAAGACGTGTTTCAACAGTTGCTCCACACGAACGAGCACGCCAGCTTCACCACCGACCCGATCGACACCGGGACCGGCAACTACCGGTACGTGCCGACCGACATCGCCATTCCGGGTCGGGGGCCAGCGCCGTCCTTCACCCGCGCGTACAACAGCTTCGACAATCGCTCGACGAGCCTGGGGCCTGGTTGGACGCACAATTTCGCGATACGGGTGCGCTGCACGGGGGACGAGACAGGTGACCTGTTCTTCGTCCGTCCGAACGGCCAGACAGACCGCTACACGGCCAACCCAGGCGGAAGCTACAGCCCGCCGCCCGGCGTGCAGGCGACACTCGTCGCGAACGAGTTCCCCAGCTACACGCTGACGACGGTCGACCAGACCGTGCAGCAGTTCGACTCCGCGGGGAACCTGACCTCTATCACCGATCGCTTCGGCAACGAGACGGTGCTGACCTACAACGACGATGGGCAGCTCGTCTCCATCTCCGACCCGGCGGGGAGAGGGGTTCTCACGCTGGCGTACGACGCTGTGACCGGGCTCCTCACCAGCGTGACGGACTGGATCGACCGGATCGTGGAGTATGGCTATGACACGCTCGGCCGTTTGGAGACCGTGACCGACCGGGAGGGAAAGGTCACCACGTACGCCTACGACGGGACGACCCACCGCCTCACCACGATCACCGACGCCAACGGCGACGTGCAGGTAACCATGACCTACGACGCCGAGGGGCGGGTGGCCACCCAGCAGGATGCCATGGGCCTCATCACGGGCGAGATGACGACCCTCGCGTACGTCACCAATCCGGACGACACCCAGACCACCACCGTCGCCTACCCCGCTACTTCACTCGAGCCGACGTACCACTCGCTGCAGGTCGACACGTACAACACCGACGGCTGGGTGACGCAGCACGTGATGAAGCCCACCTCCAACTCTGCCGACGATGTCGTGAACCAGTACACCTACGACGCCAACGGCTTCCGTGACTCGGTCGTCGATGGGCGGGGCAACCTCTGGAAATTCTGCTACGACGTGGACTACGCTGGCATGCCGATCGCGGGGAGCCGAGGCAACCTGACCCGGCTTGCCACGCCGCCGAGCGGAGCCAGTGGCTCGTTGGTGACGCTCTACCAATACGACGCCAAGAGCAACCTGGTCCAGGTGGTTCCGTCGAAGGGAATCGTCCCACCTGCAGGGACCCTGACGGCTCAACTGGCAACGAGCATCTCGAAGCTCGGCAGCATCGGGCTAGGAGGTGCCGTAACTGCGCCTCCCCCCCCCACTTCCACCCTTCTGCGAGCAGAGCTTCACGATCGACCCGGCTTACGCCACCGACCTGGCGTACGACGCCGCCACGCAGAGCAAGCTCGTCTCGGTCACGCGCCGTTATACGGATCTGGAGCTGGGGGCGCAGACGGCGATCACGAAGCTCGAGTATGGGGACTCGGCCAATCCAGGGTTGGTGACGAGGATCATCCCTCCGCGAGGGAACACGGGGCCCACGCCCGACTACAGTTACGCCGCGACGTTCGCCTACTTTGATTCGGGCGCCGAGGCGGGGCTCCTTCAGCGTGTGACCGACCCGCTGGGCAACCAGACGACGTACGAATACGACGCCGTTGGCCGAAGGATCAGCACGGTGGACCCGAACGGCAATGCGTCTTGGGGCGTCCCAGCGGACCATACCTGGACCATGGAATACGACGACGAGGACCGGGTGCGCTTCGTCCACGCCCCCGCTCCAACCAGCGGTGGAAGCGCGCTGAGCAGTGAGTTCCGCTATGACGACGTGGGGAACCAGACGCTGGTGATCGACGCGAACGGCCAGGTAACGCTCTACGGCTATGACGAGCGGGACGGGCTGACCCAGGTCCAGCAGAGCCCGGACATATGGACGGATCCCGAAGATCCGCCGCCGAATGTGATCGCAACGCAGTACCAGTTCGACAACGCGGGGAACCTGTCCCGGGTGACCCGGGCATCGGGAGACGCAGCCAACGAGCGGGCCACCGACTACGTCTACGACGGCCTGAACCGTCTGATCCAGGAGACCCAGTACCCGGCCTGGCCAACCACGACCCCGACGCTGGTCACGAGCTACTCGTACGATCAGAATGGAAATCCGAAGAGCCTGGAAGACCCCCTCGGTCTAACGACCACGTACACGTTCGACGCGATCGGCCGGCTGACGAACGTCCAGTACAGCGACGCAGGCACGCCGGATGTGAGCTACGAATACGATGCCAACGGCAACCGTACGCAGATGGCGGATGGGACCGGCACGACGACGTACGAGGTAGACGAGCTGGACCGGCTGCTCGCCGTGACGAGCCCGGGTGCGGTGAGCGTGGGGTACCGGTATGACCTGGACGGGAATCGGGTGAAGCTGATCTATCCCGACGACACCGCGGTCAGCTACGTGTTCGACAAGGCGAGCCGGTTGGAGCGGCTGGTCGACTGGGCGAACCGAGTGACGAGCTACGCGTACCAGCCGGACGGGAGCGTGGTGACCGCTCTGGCTCCGAACGGGACGGCGACGCAGTTCCGCTACGACAATGCGGCGCGGCTGACGCGGGTGTGGAATCAGGGCAAGGGCAGCGCATCCGCCGGACAACTGGGGAGTCCGGAAGCGATTCTGGCCGATCTGCAGCTCGGGGTGGGGGCCGCAGCGCATGGAAGCACGATCAGCCGCCACAGCTACATGCTGGACAACGTGGGGAACCGGACCCAGGTCGACGAAGCGCTACCGGTGCTGGGACCGCCGAGCCCCATTAGCTCCATCTTCACCACCAGCTACAGCTATGACCGCCTCTATCGACTGACGGGTGCGACCGATCCGGATGTCAGCACCGCCTATACGTACGACCCGGTGGGAAATCGGTTGACCATGGTGCGCGGGAGCAGCACGGCGTACACGTATGATCGGGCAGATCGGATCCTGACGGCTGGTGCGACAGCGTACACGGTGAACGCGAATGGCAACACGGTAGCGAGGGACAGCGACAGCTTTGGGTACGACCAGACGAATCGGTTGGCGGGTGCAAGCGTCGGCGGCGTCTCCAGTAGCTACGTCTATGATGGCGATGGGAAGCGGGCGAGCAAGACGGTTGAGAATGTGACGACGAGCTACGTGTATGACGTGAACCGTTCGCTACCGGTCGTACTGGGCGACGGCACGCTGACATACGCGTGGGGTTTGGGGCTGGCGTGTGCAGTGAACAGCGGCGGTAGCGCACTATCAATCTACCACACCGACGGGCTGGGCTCGGTGCGCGATCAGCAACGCGTCAGGCGAGGTGATCGAGACGTACCAGACGGACGAGTTCGGCGTGCCCACCGCGACTACTGGTTCGGTCGCGCAGCCGTTTCAATATACTGGGGAAGAATTAGATCTTGAAACGCTCTTGACGAACCTCCGGGTAAGAGCATACTCGCCGCCTCTTGGGCGCCTAATGCAGCGAGATCCAATTGGGGGTCTGGGTAGCCAGCCTGCGACCCTCAACCGGTACGGCTACGCTCAGTCTAATCCAACCAGATTTACAGACCCGAGCGGGCTCGCAACGTGCCAAGCATCAGTCGGGTTCAACGTCGGGGGAGCTGCGTTTACCGGAGTTGCGGGCCTCCAAATGGGGGCATCGGTGGGTGTCGCGGTAGACGATAAGGGTCACTGGGGACTGGTGCCGTCACACGTGTTCGGCCAAGGGACCTCGACAGGTGTGACTTTTGGCCACTCTCTGGCGATCACCAATTTGTCAGATATCTCACAACTCACGGGGCCCTTCATCAATGCTGGCGCGACAGGGGGAATCGCAGTTGGGCAGATCGGTGAAGATGTGATCATTGATCCTAAGGCGGGTCCTGTCGGTCTTCAAGCCAACGGCAACATCGGGTTGCTGGTGCCGGGCGGGAGACAGCCCGTTCCGTCACCCGTTCTAATAGAGGGCCACGCCGTGGTCAGCACTACACCTACCGTCGTACCGATTAGCGGCTGGCAGGTTTTGGCCTTCAGCATAGCTACAGGGCTTCAACAAGAGGTCTTCACGTGCTGGCTCGCTTCTGAAGCCTATCGCAGATTCCGTTCCAAGAAATGACATCCGAACCGTTAACCATCGGCGGCGCAGTCGTTGGCGCGTTCTTCTGCGTCTTCGGTGCGGCAATGATTCTCTTCCGAAGCCACATATGGGCGGGAGCACCTTATCGACTAGCCCGCCCAGAATATCACCTTGAGCCAGGAGGCAGAGACGATGTCGCGATAGTCTTCGCCGGACTAGTAATTTTTGCATTGGGAGGGGCCGTTCTCGGGGTGAATCTCTTTGCACTTAGGGCGCTACACGATCCTATGGTTCTCCACCAAGCTGAAGTCACGTTCTACCAAGCTGTGGAACAGGCAAATGTTGAAGGAGCTTCGTTCAACGACGCGGTCATCGCGTTCATTCGTTCGAAGAGGGGGGGCCGGAGCGTCGGTTCGACGACGTCAGATTCCTGCCACAGCAAAAGCTGCCTTGGACTACGCCTGGCACACAATGGTCAGGCCAGCTGGAATGGACTGAAGTCGATGAACGAACTGGCGACAAAAGAGAAAGAGCATGCCCGATGGTCTGGGAATTGACCGCAAGTAAGAAGTGGATTGATGCGGGGGGGCGCATGTGCGGGTTGTAGCGCCATTTCTCTCCGATACAGGATGCACATGTGAATAGCTCGTTCTCTTAAGATGTGCTGCGAGAGGAACGCGATTCGGGTAGGTTGGTCGCAACAAACGAAGATTCTCTACAACACCTATCATCAGAGGAAATAGGAGATCGAAAACGCTCTAACAATTGTATTGGCTATTCTATGGCTAGGACTTGGCCTAGCTGCAGGTGTCTTGGCCTTCGTCGGGAGCCTGCTTTCGATCCGCCTGCTGGCCTACCGGATCACCGAAACGCATCTGGAGCTGTCTTTTGCAGGACTCACAGTGCGCAGGATTCCCGTGACTGACATCACCGGCCTCGAAGTTTATGACAGACCTACGGCTCTATTGCCCAGCCTGCTCTACTACATTGCAGGGGCCTTCCAGCCCTGGGCCCGAGGCGGGTTCCTCTTCTGGGAACGCTGGGGCAATCGTTTTACCGGGCCGGCGGTGGCGGTCTTTCGCGCGCGGGGAAAAGGCATTGTGCTCACCCCAGCGGATCCAGAGGGTTTCGTCAACGAGCTCTCCTCGGTAATTCGTTCCGCCACGTGAGGGTTGCAAACAAATGAGGATCCAGCTAGATACGCGTGGACGCACCTAGCCACTGCGGGTCGCGGGCCCGTGTCCAGAGATCGCTCGACGAGCCTGGGGCCTGGCTGGACGCACAATTTCGCGATACGGGTACGCTGCACGGGCGACGAGACCAGCGACCTTTTCTTCGTCCGTCCGAACGGCCAGACCGACCGATACACGGCCAACCCAGGTGGGAGCTACAGCCCGCCGCCCGGGGTGCAGGCGACCCTCGTCGCGAACGAGTTTCCCAGCTACACGCTGACGACCGTCGACCAGACCGTGCAGCAGTTCGACTCCGCGGGGAACCTGACCTCGATCACCGACCGCTACGGCAACGAGACGGTGCTGACCTACAACGATGACGGGCAGCTCGTCTCGATCTCCGACCCGGCGGGGAGAGGGGTGCTTACGCTGGCATACGACGCTGTGACCGGGCTCCTCACCAGCGTGACGGACTGGATCGACCGAGTCGTGGAGTATGGCTATGACACGCTCGGCTGTTTGGAGACCGTGACCGACCGGGAGGGGAAGGTCACCACGTACGCCTACGACGGGACGACCCACCGCCTCACCACGATCACCGACGCCAACGGCCACGTCGCCATCACCATGACCTACGACGCCGAGGGGCGGGTGGCCACCCAGCAGGATGCCATGGGCCTCATCACCGGCGAGATGACGACTCTCGCCTACGTCACGAATCCGGACGGGACCCAGACCACCACCGTCGCCTACCCCTCGACTTCACTCGAGCCCACCTACCACCCGCTCCAGGTCGACACGTACAACACCGACGGCTGGGTGACGCAGCACGTGATGAAGCCCACGTCCAACTCCACCGACGACGTCGTGAACCTGTACACCTACGACGCCAACGGCTTCCGGGACTCGGTCGTCGACGGGCGGGGCAACCTCTGGCAATTCTGCTACGACGTGGACTATGCGGGGATGCCGATCGCGGGCAGCCGGGGCAACCTCACCCGGCTTGCCACGCCGCCCAGCGGACTCAGCGGCGCGTTGGTGACGCTCTACCAATACGATGCCAAGAGCAACCTGGTCCAGGTGGTTCCGCCGAAGGGGATCGTCCCACCGCCGGGTACCCTGACGGCTCAACTGGCAACGAGTATCTCGAAGCTCGGCAGCATCGGGCTGGGCGGCACCGTAACCGCGCCTCCTCCCCCGCTTCCCCCCTTCTGCGAGCAGAGCTTCACGATCGACCCGGCTTACGCCACCGACCTGGCGTACGACGCCGCCACGCAGAGCAAGCTCGTCTCGATCACGCGCCAATACACGGACCCGGAGCTGGGGACGCAGACGGCAACCACGAAGCTCGAGTACGACGATCCAGCTAATCCGGGGGCTGTGACAAAGATCATTCCTCCGCGAGGGAACACCGGGCCCACGCCCGACTACAGCTTTGCCACGACGCTCGTCTACTTCGACTCCGGCTCGCAGACGGGTTTGCTCCTGAGCGCTACGGACGCGTTAGGGAACCAGACAACGTACGAATACGACGCGGTGGGCCGAAGGATCAGCACGGTGGACCCGAACGGCAATGCGTCTTGGGGCGTCCCAGCCGATCATACCTGGACCACGGAATACGACGCCGAGGATCGCGTGCGCTTCATCCACGCCCCGGCACCGACCAGCGGTGGCAGCACGCTGACCACCGAATTTCGGTACGACAACGTAGGCAATCAGACGCTGGTGATCGACGCGAACGGCCAGGTGACGCTCTACGGCTATGACGAGCGGGACGGGCTGACCCAGGTCCAGCAGAGCCCGGACGAGTGGACAGATCCCGAGGACCCGCCACCGAACGTCATCTCGGCGCAGTACCAATTCGACAATGCGGGGAACCTGTCCCGTGTGACCCGGGCGGCGGGAGACGCGGCCAACGAGCGGGTGACCGACTACGTTTACGACGGCCTGAACCGTCTGATCCAGGAGACCCAATACCCGGCCTGGCCGGCTGTCACGCCGACGCTGGTCACCAGCTACGCCTACGATCAGAATGGAAATCCGAAGAGCCTGGAAGACCCCCTCGGCCAAACAACGACCTATACGTTCGACGCGATCGGCCGGCTGACAAACGTCCAGTACAGCGACGCAGGCACGCCGGACGTGAGCTACGAATACGATGCCAACGGCAATCGCACACAGATGGAGGACGGGACCGGCACGACGACGTACGAGGTGGACGAGCTGGACCGGCTGCTCGCAGTGACGAGCCCGGGCGCGGTGAGCGTGGGGTATCGGTACGACCTGGATGGCAACCGGCTGAAGCTGATCTATCCCGACGACACAGCCGTGAGCTACGTGTTCGACAAGGCGAGCCGGTTGGAGCGGCTGGTCGACTGGGCGAACCGGGTGACGAGCTACGCGTACCAGCCGGACGGCAGCGTGGTCACCGCCATGGCTCCGAACGGGACGGCGACGCAGTTCCGCTACGACAATGCGGCGCGGCTGACGCGGGTGTGGAATCAGGGGAAGGGCAGCGCCTTCGCCGGGCAACTGGGAAGTCCGGAAGCGATTCTGGCCGATCTGCAGCTCGGGGTAGGGGCCGCTGCGCACGGAAGCACGATCAGCAGGCATACGTATACGCTGGACAATGTGGGGAACCGGACCCAGGTGGACGAGGCGCTACCGGTGCTGGGACCGCCGAGCCCCATTAGCTCCATCTCCACGACCAGCTATGACTACGATCAGCTCTACCGACTGACTGGTGCGACCGATCCGGACGTCAGCACCGCCTATACGTACGACCCGGTGGGAAATCGGTTGACTATGGTGCGCGGGAGCAGCACGGCGTACACGTATGATCGGGCAGATCGGATCCTGACGGCGGGAGCCACGCCGTACGTGGTGAACGCCAACGGGAACACGACTGGGCGTGGCGCCGATACCTTTGGCTACGACCAGGCCAACCGGCTCGCGAGTGCCATGGTAGGTCTCGTGGCCAGCGGCTATTCGTATGACGGAGATGGCAAGCGGGCCAGCAAGACGGTGGCTGCCGCGACGACGAGCTACCTCTACGATGTGAACCGCTCGCTGCCGGTGGTCTTGGACGATGGCACGCGCAAGTACGTCTGGGGGCTGGGCCTGGCATATGCCGTTGACAAGATCAGCGGCGCGATCCTGGCCTATCACACGGACGGACTGGCATCGGTGCGGGGTGTTACCGATGCTGCGGGGAATGTGATCGAGACCTACCAGAACGATGAGTTTGGCGTGGCAGTGACAACGGCAGGGTCAGTCGATCAGCCGTTTCAATACACGGGAGAGCAGCGGGA
>Ga0209726_10007096_pt1 | contig 12670 bp, 10 predicted proteins | sample Subgrocontami54m_FD_187453 | JGI IMG/M metagenome (GOLD analysis project Ga0209726, IMG submission 187453) | Subsurface groundwater microbial communities from S. Glens Falls, New York, USA - GMW46 contaminated, 5.4 m (SPAdes) (version 3) | ecosystem: Environmental > Aquatic > Deep subsurface >... | reverse complement strand
GACGTCGGTGAGACGCTCGCCATCGCCTCGAGGCCGCGCGAGGACGGCTGGACGGTGGAAAAGGTCTACGAGCTGTTCCCGCCGCTGCGCGCCCGTAGCCGCCACCCCGGCAATCAGTTGAGCGGCGGCGAGCAGCAGATGCTGGCCATCGGCCGCGCACTGATGATGAACCCATCGACCCTGATGCTGGACGAGCCGACCGAGGGACTCTCGCCGCTCTACGTCGAGACGGTGGGGCAGGCCCTCCGCACGCTCCAGTCCCACGGCATCGCGATGCTGCTCGTCGAGCAGAATCTCAAGTTCGCGCTGCGCCACGCCGATCACGTCCACATCATGAACCGCGGGAGCCTCGTGTACTCGTCGTCCCCGCAAGCGCTCGCCGGCGACGATGAAGCGCGGGCGCGATACCTGGGCGTCTGACCGGCGCCGCTCTCTCGAGGAGGCGATCATGCGATTCACGGGGAAAGTGGTTCTCGTGACCGGCGCCGCCAGGGGCATCGGGGCCGCGGTGGCGCGCGCATTCGCCGCGGAGGACGCCCGCGTCGCGGTGTGCGACGTCGACGAGCCGGGCACTAGGTCGGTCGTCGGCGAGCTGGAAGCCCGCGGTGCGCAGGCCCTCGGGGTCCGCGCCGACGTGACGCGATCGGCCGACGTGCGAGCGGCGACCGAGACCGTCGAGGCCCGCTGGGGCCAGATCGACATCCTCGTCAACAACGCCGGCGGCTTCGGCCGGGTGCGCCCCGCCAGTGAGGAGATCCCGGACGAGGAGTGGGACGCGATCCTCCGCCTCAATCTCACCAGCGCGTTTCTCTGCGCCAAGGCCGTACTCCCGGGCATGAAGCGGCGACGCTGGGGGCGGATCATCAACCTGTCCTCGATCGGCGGCCGGGGCGGTGCCGTCCTGCTCAGCTCGCACTATGCCGCGGCCAAGGCGGGCATCCTCGGTTTCACTCGTCACCTCGCCCTGGAGGCCGCCCGCTTCGGAGTGACGGTCAACGCCGTGGCGCCGGGGACGACGGCCACCGAGCGCTTCAAGGCCTTGCGTACCCCGGCCGAGACCGAAGCGCTGATCGAGCGGGTGCCGGCGGGCCGCGTTGCCGAACCCGCCGAGATCGCGGCGTGCGTCCTCTTCCTCGCGTCAGATGCCGCGGCCTACATGACGGGCGCCACGCTCGACGTCAACGGTGGTGTCCTGATGGTGTAGCGCGACTCAAATTGACAGTGACCTTGGCGAAAGCAGATCGCGGCCTCCAGAGGCGCTAGCCGCGGTAGCTGGTCTGGCCCGACTTCTTGTCCTTGTTGAGCTTGCGCGAGAGGTGAAGCCCTTCCAGCACGAACTCGAGCGCTGAAGCGACCGCGGCGGGGTCCTTGGCGCCGAGCTTCTTGCACGCGGCGTGGAGCGGGCGCGCCTCGCCGATCTGCCGCACGTAGGCGTCCGACGGCATCACGTCGGAGACGTCCACCTTGAGCCCACCCTGGAAGGCCGCCACCACCTCGTCGAGGTCGGCCCCCGTGAAGGCGCGATTGAAGACGCTCAGCACCGCCTTCTGCGCGAGCTTGCCCAGGATCTTCTCCTCGCTGGCCTCGCCCACCGTCTCCAGCTCGATCTTGCCCGAGGTCGAGGCGAGCATGGCGTCGAGGTCGCTCACGCGCGGGCAGGCGACGGGCTCGCCCAGGCGGATCGCCCGCTTGAGCGCGCTCGACAAGAGATTTTCGTAGTTGCAGATGCTCACGCGGACGGAGACGCCCGAGCGCTGGCTGATCTCCGCCGACCGGCGCGCGAGGTGGGTCAGCTCCGCCACGATCTGCTTCATGTACTCGGGCGCGCGCGTCTCGACGGCGTCCGCCGCGAACCGCGTCCGCTCGGTCTCCATGATGTCGATCTCGTGCTGGATCTTCGCGGGGTAGTGCGTCCTGATCTGGGAGCCGAAGCGGTCCTTGAGGGGCGTGATGATGCGCCCGCGGTTCGTGTAGTCCTCGGGGTTGGCCGAGGCGACGACGAAGAGATCGAGCGGCAGGCGGACCTTGTAGCCGCGGATCTGGACGTCGCGCTCCTCCATGATGTTGAGGAGACCGACCTGGATGCGCTCGGCCAGGTCCGGCAGCTCGTTGATGGCGAAGATGCCGCGGTTGGTCCGCGGCAGGAGCCCGTAGTGGATCGTCAGCTCGTCGGAGAGGTAGCGCCCCTCGGCGACCTTGATCGGATCCACCTCGCCGATGAGGTCCGCGATGGTGATGTCGGGCGTCGCGAGCTTCTCGCCGTAGCGGTCGGCGCGCGGGAGCCACGCGATCGGCGCGCGCTCGCCCTGCTCGGCGATCAGCCGGCGCCCGACGGGGGAGATCGGCGCGAAGGGGTCGTCGTTGGTCTCGCAGCCCGCGAGCGCCGGCACCTCTTCATCGAGAAGCCCCACCATGAGCCGCGCGATCTTCGTCTTGGCCTGGCCGCGCTCGCCGAGAAAGACGATGTCCTGCCCCGAGAGGATGGCGTTTTCGATCTGCGGGAGGACGGTGTCTTCGTAGCCGACGATGCCGGGGAAAAGCGTGGCGCCAGCCTTGAGCCGCGTGACGAGGTTGTCGCGGAGCTCCTGCTTGACCGACTTCGACTTGTACCCGCTCGCGCGGAGCTCGCCGACCGTCCCGGGTCTGGTCACGCTGCCACTATGCCGTGGCGTTCCCAGCCTGTCAATCGCGCGCCTCGCGCGGGGGCAGGAGGTAGCCCAGGAGGAAGACGTTCAGGTGCACGAGCAGGAGCTTGTTCCAGGCGACGGAGGCTTCCAGGGCCTCGCGCGGATCGGCCAGCTCGTCCCGGAGCACGCCCGCGACGGCCGTCTGGGCCAGGCTCATGGCGCCCACCATGAACTCGGGCGGGATCTTGCCTCCCGGCCCGTACTCGCGGTGGCTGTGGGAGAGCGCGATGGCGAGGAGGTAGTAGACGAAGCCGTGGGTCATCGCGACCTCGGACGTCTCGCGGAGCCACCGTCCCAGGCTGTGCTTGCGCCGCTCGAGCCGCTGGAGATCCGGCGCGCCGTCTTCACCGACGAAGAACTTCGCGGTTTCAGGAAAGCGCAGGAAGTGGTCGTAGAGCGCTCCCGTGATTGCCGCCTCGTGCTTGAGCACGAGCGGCGCCGTGCGGCGTATCGTCTCGCTCTCGGCGTCGGCCAGGCCCACGAAGGCCATCTGCTCGCGGACGAAGCGCTCCATGTCCGCGCCCGGGTGGGCGCGCTCGGCGGGGCTCATGGCCTCAGAGCATAACGCGTTGTGCTACCATGCGCCCCACTCAGTAACCACGAGCCCGGAGGTATGCATGAGCCCGACCGATCTCTGCTACACGCCGGCGACCAAGCTCCTCCCGCTGATCCGCTCGAAGAAGCTCTCGCCCGTCGAGCTGACGAAGGCGGTCCTGGCGCGCATCGAGAAGCTGAACCCCAAGCTCAACGCGTTCTGCCTCGTCGCCGCGGATCATGCCATGAAGGCCGCGCGCGAGGCCGAGCAGGCCGTGATGAAGCGGAAGAAGCTCGGGGCGATCCACGGCATCCCGTTCTCGATCAAGGACCTGGCGTTCACCAAGGGCGTGCGCACGATGAGCGGCTCGCACATCTTCGCCGACCGCGTGCCCGACCAGGACGCGCCCTTCGTGCGGCGGCTCAAGGACGCGGGCGGGATCTTCATCGGCAAGACCTCCACGCCGGAGTTCGGCTGGAAGGCGCTCAGCGGCTGCCCGCTCACCGGCGACACGCACAACCCCTGGGACCTGCGGATGAACACCGGCGGTTCCTCCGCGGGCGCGGGCGCGGCGGCCGCGGCGGGCCTCGGGCCGCTCCACCACGGCTCGGACGGCGCGGGCTCCATCCGCGTGCCGTCGGCCTTCTGCGGCATCTTCGGCCACAAGCCGTCGTACGGCCGCGTGCCGCAGTGGCCCGTGTCGAACAACGACTACACGACTCACAACGGCCCCATGACCCGCAGCGTGGGGGACGCCGCGCTGATGCTCAGCGTGATGGCGGGCCCCGACGACTGGGACCGGACTTCCCTCGACGCCGCGCCGGCCGACTACGTGGGCAAGCTCAACCGCGGCGTGAGGGGTCTGCGCGTCGCGTGGAGTCCCGACATGGGCGGGCTGCCCGTGGATCCCGAGGTGGCCGGGATCGTGAAGCGCGCGGTCGGGGCTTTCAAGGACCTGGGCGCGAAGGTCGAGGAGGTCAAGACCCACTTTGCCGAGACCCACGACATGATCCGCATGATGTGGCCCGCGCACTACGCCGGCTCGTGGTCCCAGTACCTGCCCAAGTGGCGCGACAAGATGGACCCGGGCTTCGTCGCGTGCATCGAGGATGGACTTCGCGTGAGCCTCGCCGACTACATCGACATGCGCGGCAGGAAGATGGCGCACTGGGATTCCGTCCGGCCTCTGTTCGAGAAGTACGACCTCCTGTTGACGCCGTCCGTCTCGGTCGCGGCCTTTCCGCTGGGCCGCCTCAACCCCGAGCACTGGCCTCAGCACGCGTGGGACTGGATCGGCTGGGCGTCGTTCTCCTATCCCTTCAACTTCACCGGCCAGCCCGCCTGCTCGCTTCCGGCGGGCTTCACCAAGGCGGGGCTGCCCGTCGGCCTCCAGGTCGTCGGCCGCCGCTGCGCCGATCTCACCGTGCTCCAGGCCGCCGCCGCTTTCGAGAAGGCGCGGCCGTGGCAGCAGAAGCGCCCCGCGCTCGACTGATGGCGCGCATGGATCCGTCTTCCGTGAAGGCGCTCTGCTTCGACGTGTTCGGCACGGTCGTGGACTGGCGCTCGAGCATCATCAGGGAAGGCGAGGCGTTCGGGAAGCCCCGTGGGATCAGCGTGGACTGGGCGGGCTTCGCAGACCGTTGGCGGGCGATGTACCAGCCGGCCATGGAAGACGTGCGGAGCGGCAAGCGCGAGTGGACCAAGCTCGACGACCTCCACCGCGAGAGTCTCGGCAAGCTCGTCGTCGAGTTCGGCATCAAGGGGGTGCCGGCCGGCGACCTCGATGATCTCAACCGCGCCTGGCACCGCCTCGATCCGTGGCCCGACGCCGTGCCGGGCCTCACGCGGCTCAAGCGCAAGTACGTCCTCGCCACGCTGTCCAACGGCAACGTCGCGCTCATGGTCAACATGGCCAAGCGCGCGGGACTGCCGTGGGACGCGATCCTCGGCGCCGAAGTGACGCGCCACTACAAGCCTCAGCCCGGCTGCTACCTCGGCACCGCGGCCATGCTCGGGTTGAGACCAGAGGAGTGCGCGCTGGTCGCGGCGCACAATGGCGATCTCGGGGCGGCCCGGCAGCTGGGCTTCAAGACCATGTTCGTGACGCGCCCCACCGAGCACGGTCCCGGCCAGACCAAGGACATGACGGCCGAGCACGACTGGGACGTGGTCGCGCGCGATTTCTTCGACCTCGCGGACCAGCTCGGCTGCTGAGATGACCGAGCCGGCCTGGCTCGACCGGGCCGAGTATCCCTTCGCGCCGTTGTGGCTCGACCTGCCGGCGGGGCGGATGCACTACGTCGACCAGGGGCAGGGGCGGCCGATCGTCTTCGTCCACGGCACGCCCGACTGGTCTTTCGTGTGGCGCCACCTGATCAAGGCGCTCTCGCCGCGTTACCGCTGCATCGCGCCGGATAGCCTCGGCTTCGGTCTCTCCGACAAGCCCCAGGGCTACTCGTACGCGCCGGCGGAGCAGGCGGCGAATCTCCGGCGCCTGATCGACGGGCTCGACCTGAAAGATATCACGCTGGTGCTCCACGACTTCGGCGGGCCGTTCGGCCTCTCGTACGCCCTCGACAAGCCGGCAAACGTCAGGAGCATCGTCCTGCTGAACACGTGGATGTGGTCGCTCCGCGGTGATCCGCACTACGAGCGCTTCGGCCGGCTCTTCGGCGGCGCGCTCGGCCGCTTCCTCTACCTGCGACTGAACTTCTCGGTGCGCGTCATCATGAAGCACGCCATCGCGGACAAGGCGCGCTTCCCGCGCCGTATCCAAGACCAGTACATGCGCCCGTTCGGTAGAGCCGCCGAGCGCGTGGCCACCCACGCCTACGCGCGCGCGCTCCTCGGCGCCGGCGAGTGGTACGACGGGCTGTGGCGCCGCCGCGAGAAGATCCGCGACATCCAGGCCATGATCCTCTGGGGCATGAATGACCTGGCCTTCCGCCAGGAGGAGCTCGATCGCCTCCAGATGGTCTTCTCGCACAAGCGGACGGCCTGCTTCCACGACGCCGGCCACTTCCCCCAGGAAGAACGCTCCGAGCGCGTCGTGTCGCTGGTGGAGGAATTTCTGGCCGGCTAGACGGGAGAGATGCCCCACCCTCACCGTCACTCGGGAGATGCGGGAACTTCAGACTAAGGAGGAGGACGCATGGGCATTCCGCTGCCGATGACCGGGGGCGAACCCTCGACGGCCATCGAGCTCAGGACCGACACGATCGACTCCGAGCTCGGCCCCATCGTGATCGTCACGGACGCCCGGGCGCTCTGCGCGCTCGACTTCGGTGATTGCGAGGAGCGCATGAAGGAGCTCCTCACGCGCCGCTTCGAGGATGTCGTGCTCCGACACGAAGCGAATCCGCTCGGCGTGAGCGAGAAAGTCCGCGCCTACCTCGCCGGCGACCTCCACTCGCTCGACGGTATCGCGGTGGACCCGGGCGGCACGGAGTTCCAGCAGGCAGTCTGGTCGGCGCTCAGGAAGATTCCAGTCGGCACCACGCGCACCTACGGTCAGCTCGCCGCCCGGATCGGTCGGCCGACGGCCTCGCGCGCGGTCGGGCTCGCCAACTCTCTCAACCCCGTGGCCATCGTCATCCCGTGTCACCGCGTGATCGGGAGCAACGCGTCCCTCACGGGCTACGCGGGCGGGCTTCCGCGCAAACAGTGGCTCCTGCGCCACGAAGGCGCGCTCCTCTGACCTGGGACGCCCGCTGGGGACGGAACAACGAGCCCGGAGCCAAAGAGTAGGGGTTGCCGCCAACGCCTTGCGCCAGCGTGCCCTCCAGACTACTATCTGGCTGGTTACTTATCCATGCCGACGCTGTCAGTCCTGCGACCCCTCCGGCACCCCTACTTCGGGAACAAGGCGCATCTCTTCCGAGAGATCCTCGCCCGCAAGGTCCGCGAGCGGTCCGCATGGGCCGTGACGGCGCCGGACGATGCCGCCGAGAGCCTGGCGTTCTGGTTCGACGCGGCCTGCCGGGACCGCGACTGGGTGCGGCTCATGGAGTGGGAGGCGCTCGGCTCGGCCGACGGGGCGGTGAGCAGGGACGCAGAGCGGCACGCCACCTTCCTCCGACGGCTGGCCGACGGCTTGAGACCCGCGCGGCAGCGCCAGCCCGCGGAGGCCCGGCGATGATGCCCCGGCGCGCCGCGGCGCTCGCGCTCTTCGTCGCCGTCCTTGCCCTCGCGGCCTGCTCCAGGAGCGACGGCGACGCCAAGGCCAAGGCGGGGCCACGCCCGCCCGCCGTGCCCGTCACCGCGGCCACCGTCGAGGCCCGCGACGTGCCCGTGCAGATCCAGGGCATCGGCAACGTCCAGGCGTCCTCGACCGTGTCCCTGTACTCGCTCCTCAGCGGGCAGATCTTCCAGGTCCACTTCAAGGAAGGACAGGACGTCAGCGCGGGCGCGCTCCTCTTCACGATTGACGCGCGGCCCTTCGAGGCGGCGCTCCAGCAGGCGCAGGCGACGATGGCCCAGCACCAGGCGGCCATCGCGCAGGCCGAAGCCAACCTCGCGCGCGACCAGGCGCAGGCCGACAACGCGCGCGTGGAGGAAGAGCGGTACAAGAAGCTCGTGCAGGGCGGCCTGATCGCGCGCGAGCAGTACGACCGGCTCCACACGGCTCTCAAGTCGGCGCTGGCGACCGTGGACGCCTCCCGCGCCATGGTGGCGAACCAGAAGGCGCTCGTGCAGGCGGACGCGGCGGCCGTGGAGAACGCGAAGGTCCAGCTGACCTACACCGCTATCCGCGCGCCGATCGAGGGGCGGACCGGCAACCTCTTCATCCACCAGGGCAACATCGTCAAGGCCAACGACATCGGCAACCCCCTGGTGGTCATCAACCGCGTGCGCCCGATCAACGTCGTCTTCGCCGTGCCCGAGCGCTTCCTCGACCAGGTCAAGACCGAGCGGGCCAAGGGGCCGCTCGCGGTCGAGGCGACGCCGCAGGGCCAGAGCCTGAGAGCCCGCGGCACGCTCAGCTTCGTCAACAACATCGTGGACACGACGACGGGCACGATCCAGCTCAAGGCGGCGTTCGAGAACGCGGACAACGCGCTCTGGCCCGGGCAGTTCGCGGTCGTCACGCTGACGGTCCGCACCGAGCCCAACGCCCTCGTGGTGCCCTCGCAGGCGATCCAGGCCGGCCAGCAGGGGCAGTACGTCTTCGTGGTCAAGCCGGACTCGACCGTCGAGTCGCGCCCGGTCGTGGTCGCCTTCGCGAGCGGGCCGCTCACGGTCGTGCGCCAGGGCGTCCAGGCCGGCGAGCGCGTCGTGACGGATGGCCACCTGCGCTTGGTCCCCGGCGCGCGCGTGGACGTGAAGGCCTCCGGCCCCGCGCCAGCGCCCACCGGCCCCGCGCCAGCGCCCAAATGAACACCGGTCTCTTCATCCGCCGGCCGGTCATGACGACGCTCCTCATGGCGGGCCTCCTGATCTTCGGCGTCATGGCGTACCGGCAGCTGCCTGTGAGCGACCTGCCCAACGTGGACTTCCCGACCATCCAGGTCGTCGCGAGCCTGCCCGGCGCCAGTCCCGACACGATGGCCTCCGCCGTGGCGACGCCGCTCGAGCGGCAGTTCTCGACGATCGCGGGCATCGATGCGATGACGTCCACCAGCGCCCTCGGCCTCACCCAGATCACGGTCGTGTTTACCCTCGACCGGAACATCGACGCGGCGGCCCAGGACATCCAGGCGGCGATCGCGGCCGCGGCGCCACTCCTGCCCCCCGGCATGCCCACGCCGCCATCCTACAAGAAGGTCAACCCGGCAGACCAGCCGGTCCTGTACCTCTCGCTCAGCTCGCCGACGCTCCCGCTCTACACCGTGGACGAGTACGCCCAGACCATGCTGGCGCAGCGCATCTCGACCATCAGCGGCGTCGCCCAGGTGCAGGTCTTCGGCTCGCAGAAGTACGCGGTGCGCGTCCAGCTCGACCCGCGCGCCATGGCGACCCTCGGCGTCGGCATCGACGAGGTCCAGCACGCGATCGCCCAGTCGAACGTCAACCTGCCCACCGGGACGATCTACGGCCAGTACCAGTCCTTCAACGTCCAGGCGACGGGCCAGTTGACGAACGCCGCCGCCTACCGGCCGCTCATCGTCGCGTACCGGAACGGCTCGCCGATCAGGCTGGAGCAGCTCGGCGCCGTGCTCGACAGCGTCCAGACCGACAAGGTCGCCTCCTGGTACAACGACGAGCGCTCGGTCATCCTGGCCATCCAGCGCCAGCCCGGCACCAACACCATCGAGGTGGTGGACTCGATCAAGAAGATCCTGCCGAGCTTCCAGGCCCAGCTGCCGGCCTCGATCAACCTCAACATCCTCTACGACCGCTCGGTGTCCATCCGCGCCTCGGTCGGGGAAGTCCGGTTCACGCTCCTGCTGGCGATCGCGCTCGTGGTGTTAGTAATCTTTCTCTTTTTGAGAAATGTTTCGGCGACGATCATCCCGAGCCTGGCCCTGCCGCTGTCCATCATCGGCACGTTCGCCGGCATGTACGCGCTCGGCTACTCGATCGACAACCTCTCGCTCATGGCGCTGACGCTGGCCGTGGGCTTCGTCGTGGACGACGCCATCGTCGTCCTCGAGAACATCGTCCGGCACATGGAGCACGGCATGGGGCGCATGGAGGCGGCGCTCCTGGGCTCGCGCGAGATCAGCTTCACCATCGTCTCGATGACGCTGTCGCTGGCGGCCGTGTTCATCCCGGTGCTCTTCATGGGCGGCGTGGTGGGCCGCCTGCTCCACGAGTTCGCCTCCGTCATCGTCATCGCCGTCCTGGTCTCGGGCGTCGTGTCGCTCACGCTGACACCGTTGCTCTGCAGCCGCTTTCTCAAGCCGCCGTCCGCCTCGCACGGACGGATCTACCGCGGCTCGGAGCGGGTCTTCGACGGCATGCTCACCGCTTACCGGGGGACGCTCGAGGCGGTGCTCCGCCATCCCCAAGCGACGATCGGCGTTTTCGTGGCGACGATCGTGGGGACGGCGGTGCTCTTCGTCGGCGTTCCGGGGACGTCTTTCAACGGCGTCCCGAAGGGCTTCATCCCCGACGAGGACACGGGGCAGATCTTCGCCTTCACGGAGGGCGCGCAGGATATCTCTTTCGACAGCATGATGGCCCACCAGCGGGAAGCCGCCGCCATCTTGCTGAAGCAGCCGTACGTCGTCTCCTTCATGTCGTCGATCGGGGCCAGCAACACGAGCGTCGTGCCGAACACGGGGCGGTTCTTCATCCGCCTCAAGCCGCGCGCGGAGCGGCCCGGCGTGGACGACATCATCCAAGACCTGCGCGCCAAGCTGACCGGCATCCCCGGCTTCACCGTGTACCCGCAGAAGCTGCCGACGATACGGATCGGCGGCCACCTGACCAAGGCCGCCTACCAGTACACGCTCCAGGACGCCGACGCGGCCGACCTCTACAAGTGGGCGCCGGTGCTCCTCGACAAGATCCGCGGGCTGCCGGGCTTCCTTGACGTCAACTCGGACCTGCAGGTGACGAGCCCGCAGGTACTGGTCGAGATCGACCGCGACCGCGCCTCGGCGATGGGCGTCACCGCCTCGCAGATCGAGGCCGCGCTCAACAACGCCTACGGCGCGCCCCAGGTCTCCACGATCTACACGCCGACCAACCAGTACTGGGTGATGATGGAGCTGCTGCCCCGGTTCAAGGATGACCCCGACGCGCTCGGCATGCTCTACATCCGGTCGACGTCGGGCAAGCTCGTGCCCCTCGGCGCCGTCGCCAAGCTCTCGCGCTCGGTGGGTCCTCTCACGGTCAACCACCTGGGCCAGCTGCCGGCCGTCACCATCTCCTTCAACCTCAAGCCCGGCGTGCCGCTGGGCGACGCCGTCGCTGAGATCCGCGGGCTCGAGCGCGAGCTGCGACTGCCGGCGACGCTGACGACGACCTTCCAGGGCACGGCGCAGGCCTTCCAGGCCTCGGTGAAGGGACTGGGGCTCCTGCTCCTCGCAGCCGTCCTCGTCATCTACCTGATCCTGGGCATCCTCTACGAGAGCTTCATCCACCCGCTGACGATCCTCTCCGGCCTGCCGTCCGCGGCGATGGGGGCGCTCCTGACGCTCCTCATCTTCCGCGAGGAGCTGAACCTCTACGGCTTCGTCGGCGTCATCATGCTGATCGGCATCGTGAAGAAGAACGCCATCATGATGATCGACTTCGCGATCGACGCCCAGCGCGAGGGCAAACCCCCTCGCGACGCGATCTTCCAGGGGTGCCTGCTCCGCTTCCGCCCCATCATGATGACGACGATGTGCGCGCTGATGGCGACGCTGCCGATCGCGGTCGGTGTCGGGGCGGGCGGTGACGCGCGGCGGACACTGGGCCTTTCCGTAGTCGGCGGGCTCATCCTCTCCCAGCTCCTGACGCTCTATATCACGCCGGTGATCTACCTCCAGCTCGAGGGCCTGCGCGAGCGCGTGGGCGGCTGGCGGGATCTGTGGCGGCGGATGCGGTCGGCGCGGCCGGAGGCGCTGCAGCTGCCCTCCTCGGGCGCCGCGGGCAAGTAGCCCGCGCTCGTGAAATAGCGAGGCTGCCCTCGACTTCCGGGGTTTCAGAGCATTGGGGGCATGTTTCACATGACACTCGATGCCGACGGGGCCGCAGCCTTCGTCTCGAAGGTCGAATCACTCGGGACACGAGCGATGACACCTTGCGGGGCCGGCTCCATGGTGTGGCGGATCTGGGGCGAAGGCCCGCCCCTGGTGCTCCTTCACGGTGCGAGCGGTTCCTGGACGCATTGGATCTGCAATGTGCTGCCGCTCGCCGCGAGGTTCCGCGTGCTCGTGCCGGACATGCCGGGATTCGGCGACTCCGATGCTCCGCTCGACCCACATACCGCCGACGGCCTCGCCGATCTCGTGGCATCCGGGCTCGACGTCATCCTGCCGCCACCCACGGAGCTCGACCTGGCCGGGTTCTCGTTCGGCGGCATCGTCGCGGGGCTCATGGCTGCCCGGCTCAAGCGGCGCATCCGCACCCTGGTGCTGCTCGGAACGGGTGGCCTTGCCTTGCCACGTGCCGCGACGCGCCCCCTGCGCCGGATTCAACCAGGCATGACCCACGACGAAAGCCGGCAGGCACACCGTGAGAACCTACAAACCCTGATGATCGCCAGTGCGGACAAGGTCGACGACCTGGCGGTATCTCTCCAGATCGATAACCTTCGCCGCACCCGATTTAAGTCGGGGGACATCCCGCAGTCAGACACCCTGTTGAAAGCGCTGCCGGCTATCCAGGCGCGCATTACCGGTATCTGGGGAAGGCACGACGCGTTCACAGGGGCGAATCTCGAGGAGTGTCGCCGAATACTGACCTCGGCTCATCGGGAACTCGACTTCCGTGTGATTGAGGGCGCCGGCCACTGGACCCCGTACGAAGCGGCCGATCAGATCAACGCCATCCTGTGCGACATGATGGGGGGACG
>Ga0209726_10007093_pt1 | contig 12674 bp, 12 predicted proteins | sample Subgrocontami54m_FD_187453 | JGI IMG/M metagenome (GOLD analysis project Ga0209726, IMG submission 187453) | Subsurface groundwater microbial communities from S. Glens Falls, New York, USA - GMW46 contaminated, 5.4 m (SPAdes) (version 3) | ecosystem: Environmental > Aquatic > Deep subsurface >... | reverse complement strand
CCCGATTGCTTCACCCCCGCCTCCACCGCCTTGGCTCCCTGCTCGGTGGCCATCACCGCCGCGCTGGTCGCCTTCTGTATGTCGCTCAGGATCGTCCGTACCTGCGCGGTCGCCTGCTTGGATTGCTCCGCCAGACTCTTGACCTCCTGCGCCACCACGGCGAAGCCCTTGCCCTGCTCGCCCGCCCTGGCCGCCTCGATCGCGGCATTCACCGCCAGCAGATTCGATTGCTCCGTGAGATCGTTGACGGTAGCGATGATCTCCCCGATCGCCTGGCTCTGCTCCGAGAGGCGCACGATGCTCTCGGCAATGGACTCCATCTGCTCCTGGATGCGCTGCATCCCCTGGATCGCGCCCTCCACCGACTTGCGCCCGGCCTGCGAGACCTGCGTGACCTTCTGCGCGCTCTCGGAAACATACTTCGCCTTCTGGCTCGCGACCTGCGCCGTCTGCTTGACTTCCTCCACCGTCGCCGTGGTCTCGCTCACCGCGCTCGCCGTCTCCGCCGCACCGGAAGCAACCTGCGTCGTGGTCGCGAGAATTTCGGACGAGGACGAAGAGATCTGCGCAACTGTCTCGCGCAGCTGTCGCGAGATGGACCGCGTTAGAAGTGTGCCGAACGCCAGCCCCAGGACGACGGCGAGGACCGAAATCGACGACAGCAGAAGAAAAGTGCGATCACGCGCCCGTAAAACATCGGACCGCCCTTCGGCCAGTTGCTTCTGTTGCAGCTTGATGTATTGCTCGTATTTATCGCGCAACGCCAGGAAAAGGGGAAGCGCCGCAGCGTGGCTCTGAGCAATCGCCTCGTTGCGTTTTTTCTGCTCTATCAGCCGAATCCCCTGTTCCTGACTCTGCTTGTACTTTTTCTGGGCATCGGCGATTTCATCGACGAGACGAGTCCCCGCTTCGGAACGGGAGAGGCTGCGCACTTTGTCCAGCAGCGCATCGATCTGGCGATGACTCTCCCGCAAATCGTTCACCAGGCGGGAGTGCTGGTCGGGATAGAGAAGCAGGCCGCGGTACTGGGCGACTTGGTCCCTTGCCTCCTGCCCGAGTTCCGTGGCGCCGATAATGGCCCGGGTGTCCACGTCGAGAAATCCCACATACGCGCTTTCGATCGCCTTGAGCGAATAGAAAGCGATGATCGTCACGATCGCCAGCAGCGCGAGCACGACCGCATACCCTCCGATGATTTTTTTGCCGATGGTCATGGTGTGATCTCCTTCAAGACTCCGGTATTGCGGTTCACGGTCATACCTTGTACTGCTCTGCCAGTTGTTTGAGCTTTTGTCCCAGCTCGTGCAACTGCTGCGCGGCAACCTCGGCCTGCTTGGTGCCCGCGACGTTCTGCACGCTCGCCTGCTTGATGTTCTCCATCGCCAGCGCCACCTGGTCCATCCCCACCATCTGCTGCTGGCTCGAGGCCGCGATCTGGGTCGCCGCCTGCGCCGCCTCGGTCACGCTGTCGGTGAGCAGCCGGATCGATTCGCCCGCCTCGCCCGATTGCTTCACCCCCGCCTCCACCGCCTTGGCTCCCTGCTCGGTGGCCATCACCGCCGCGCTGGTCGCCTTCTGAATGTCGCTCAGGATCGTTCGCACCTGCGCCGTCGCCTGCTTGGACTGCTCCGCCAAGCTCTTGACCTCCTGCGCCACCACGGCGAAACCCTTGCCCTGCTCGCCCGCCCTGGCCGCCTCGATCGCGGCATTCACCGCCAGCAGGTTCGACTGCTCCGCCAGATCGTTGACCGTGGCGATGATCTCGCCGATCGCCTGGCTCTGTTCCGAGAGGCGCACGATGCTCTCGGCAATGGACTCCATCTGCTCCTGGATGCGCTGCATCCCCTGGATCGCGCTCTCTACCGACTTGCGCCCGGCCTGCGAGACCTGCGAGACCTTCTGCGCGCTCTCGGAAACATACTTCGCCTTCTGGCTCGAAACCCCGGCGGCCTGCTTGACCTCCTCCACCGTCGCGGTGGTCTCGCTCACGGCACTCGCCGTCTCCGCCGCCCCCGCAGCCACCTGCGTCGTCGCGGCGAGGATCTCGCTGGACGAGGAGGCGAGTACGCCGACCCCCTCGTGGATCTCGCGCGTCGTCCGCCTGAGGCTCTCGAGCATCTCGCGGAACGCCCGGACCAGATCGCCCACTTCGTCGGCGCGCGCCTCCTGCGGGACGACGACGGTGAGGTCGCCCGCGGCGACACGCCCGGCCACTCCCGAGATCGCCCTGAGCGGCGCGGCGATGATCCGGTTGAGCAGCAGCACCATCGCCACCGCCAGCAGGACCGCGAGGATGCCGGCGGCGGCGAACAGGCTCACCGACCAGTGCGCCGCCTGCTCGGATTCGGCAACGGAAGCGCGCGCCTTTTCCACCGCTGCCTTGCCCAGTTCCTCGGCGATGGCGCGCATCTTGCCGTAGCGCTCGGCGTTGACGCCGAGGGCGAGTTTTTTCGCCTCCTCGAGCTTTCCTTCCAAGATCAGCGGATTGATCTGCGTGGCGCGCGTCTGCTCGAAGGCTTCGTAGATGGCTTTCAGTTCCTCGAGCCGGGCGAAGAGTCTCGGATCGCTTCGGCCGCGCTCGAGCAGCGCCCGCAGGGTGGCATCGAGTTCCCTGCTGCGGTCGTTCGAGTCCTGGCGCCATCTCTCTTGATCGGGCCGGTTCGCGAGCACCATCATCGTGAGCTGGGCGGCCCGCACTCCGTTCAGGTTCAATCTGAGATTCAGGAAATCCGTGGCGTTGGCGAAGTCCTCCTGATAGAGCCTTTTCTGCGACGCCTGGACCCCGGAGATGCCCTGGTAGGCGATCGCGATCACGCTCGCGAGGAGGACGATCATCAGCCCGAATGCGGCGAACAGCTTGCCGCGCGTGGTCAAATCGAGGAACCATTTCATGGTCGTTCTCCTTGCGTGGTTCTGCCGGGCCCGGATGCGGTCATCGCTTATCCTTCCACCTGTTCCTGCACGATGATTTTCTCGTCCCTCAGGAGTTTTTCCGCATCGAGGATCACCGTGCGCTCCGATGTGACCCCTTTCAAATACGCCTCGCGCACGCCCGTGAGCGTGGGCAGGGACGGCTGGATTTCGGCGGCCGGAACGCGGCGCACGCCGGTGACGGCGTCCGCGAGGATGCCGAAAAGCATGTTCCCCGACCGCAGAACGATGACCTTGTTGAGATCGGTCAGCCCTTCTTCCGGGAGGTCGAAAAACTTCTTGATGTCGATGACGGAAAGTATCTCTCCGCGCAGGTTGACGATGCCGAGCACGAATGCCGGCGTGCACGGCAGCGGCGTGAGATTTTCAAGCGTGCAAACATCCCGGACATGACGGGATTCGACCGCATACTTCTCGTGCGCGAGAAGAAATTCCACGAGCTCCAGCGCATCGGCGGCTTCCGCCTTCCCGGGTTCCCGGGCCAGCGCCTGCGCCCTGGCCTTCAATATCCGTTTCGCTTCCCCGGAATCCGGCGCCCACACGCGCTCGACGGCGGCGCTGGCCGCTGCGAGGCGCTGATGGACTTCGCGCCAGTCGATGACCGTCTTCTTTCGCGATGCCGGCTCAAGCGTACTCATGCGGACATTCTCCTCATGCGTTCACCGCAGTGGCGCGCGGCAGGCTCGACAACGCGGACGTGATGATCTCGGCGAGCCGTCCCGCGGTCAATCCATCCGACTCCGGAAGGCCCTCGTCATGCGGGCGCGCGCGCAGCAACGCGAGGGCATTCGTGAAATGACGCCCGGCCTCCCGGCGCCGGCCCTGCGACAATCGAACGTTCGCCAGCGCGAAGTGGGCAAGCACAAAACCGGGATCCAGATAGAGCGCGCGCATCAGCGACTGCACGGCCGCATCGGCCTGCCCCTGCTCCTGCTGGATCGTGGCGAGCAAATAGTAGTGCGCCGGATTCAGCTTGTCGGCGGCGATCGCCTTTTCGCACCACTCGCTCGCCGCGCCGAGCTTGCCCTGGTTGGCGCAGTTCCGCGCAGTGGCGGAAAGCGCGTGCCCATCGTCTTGTTCAGGCGGGAGCGCCTCGCCGACCCCCGGCACGCCCGGCAGACCCGGCTCTTGTTGCACCTCGCTGTGAAGAGCGGACCGTCCCGTTTCAGCAACATCGGGCTGTGGCGGGGCAACAGGTGCCTGCAAGGTCGAGGCGTCGGGCTCGGCGGCAAAAACCGGGCCCTGATAGCCGATAACGACGGCCCTCGGCTCGGCGCCCGCGATCTTCCGGTAAAGCACAACGCCGGGGAACTGGACCGCCGCAAACGAGGAAAACAGAATATTCGAGGCTTCCGTGGGGCTGACGATCAGCCACCCGCCATCCACGAGCGAACGGTAAAGGTTCCGGACGACCTGCTGCGCCCGTTTCTCGGTGAAATACATCAGCACATTGCGGCAAAGGATGACGTCCATCGCATTGGTGTTATTGAGGAGCGACGGATAAACATCGTCGGCGAGATTGAGGTAGGAAAACGTCACCTTGTTCCTGAGGCGCGGATGCAGCTTGAAGCGCCCGTCACTTCTGCTTTTGAAGTGCCGCTCCCTGACCCAGCCCGGCGTATCGCGGAACGACCATGCACCGTACGCAGCCTCCGCCGCTTTGCGCAGGAACCGCGGGTTGATGTCGGTAGCCAGGAGGGTGACGTGCCACGCCTCGGGATCGGGAATCAGCCGATCGAGAAGCATGGCGACGGAATAGGGTTCCTCGCCCGTGCAGCAGCCGGCGCTCCAGATCCGCAGGCGTTGCTCCGCGCCGCGGCGTGAGCGGAGGAGTTCCGGAAGGATATGTTGCTCGAGAATCTCGAAGCTCTTCTTCTCGCGGAAAAAATAGGTCTCGCCGACGGTCAGATGGCTGGCGAGGATCTCCATCTGGCTTTGTGTCAATGTACGCGACAAAAGCCAGTGAGCGCATGATTCAGCGTCCGGGAGATCGAGGTCTCGAGCCGCGGCGGCAACCCCGCGCTCCAGATCGCGCCAGCGCTCTTTCGGAAAATGCAGACCCATGCGTGATGCGACAAAATCGCTCAAGCCGGAAAGAAGCAAACCGGGAAGGGTGCGCCGCATGTCCACTTCAGTCGTTCTCCATCGCCTGCTCCAGGGCCGTTTCTTCTTCCAGCGAAAGAAATTTGTCCAGGTCGTGGATGAGGATCAACCCGTCGCTGAACTTGACCACGCCTTCGATATGCTCGAGATCGGGAAGCACGTCCTGCGCCGCGACGGCTTCCTGCCCGGAGTATTCGAGCACCCCGGATACTGCATCGACCACAAGCGCGACCGGCCGCCGCGTTGTGCGCGCAATGACAATATGATCGGTATTACTCACGGCGCGCAGACCGAAGCCGAACCGCTTGCGCATATTTACGACCGGAATGATCCGCCCCTGAACGTTAATGATCCCATCGACGATCTCGGGAGCGCCCGGCAGCGGCGTGACTTCCACCATTCGAACCACCTGATCCACGACTGCAAGATGCAGTGCGTATGACCGGCCATCGAGCTTAAGCACGATGAGTTGAATCGATGGGCTCATGATGTCCTCATTGCCGTGAACCCGATGACCGCGCATGTGATTGGTAAAAAACGCTTCTCAACCCTGGTTCCCAATTCAGAGCCGCGGCGGCATCGGCCTCGTTGCTTTCGACCAGCAGGACGTGCATGGGCCGCGCGCGCGCCGGTGCGGCTCTCGACCCCGGCTTCCGAGCGCACGCGCTGCGTATCGGCGAACACCAGCAGAAAGAGAATCGTCCCGCCAGTAATGCACTCTTAGGCGCTTCGGAAAAGCGACCCGGCATGCATTTTGCCGGGGGGGGGGGGGGGGGGTCCGCCCTCCTATAAACCAGAGGGACATAGGGGGCAGTTCCAGTACGTCCGCCATCAGCGTCCCTTTCAGAGCCGCGGCAGCGCCGCGACCGTTGCGGCAAAGGCCGCGGCAGTGACCGGCTTGACCAGAAATCCCGTGGTGCCGACCTCGTAGCTCTCAACGATGTCGCGCTCCCCGGGCGCGGTGATCAGCATCACCACCGGAATGCCGCTTGAGCCGGCGCGCCGCTTCAGGCGCCGCAGCACCTCTACTCCGTCGATCGTCGGCAGCTTCAGCGCAAGCAGCACCAGGCCGAGGCGCGTCGCGTGGCGCGCCGTGCGGCGTCGGGCGCAGGAGAAAATAATCTCCAGCGCAGCGGCACCGTCGGTGGCCCACGAAATGATGTGCCGGGTATCATGCCGGCGCACGGCTTCCATCACCACGGCGGCATCGGCCTCGTTGCTTTCGGCCAGCAGGACATGCATGGGCCGCGCGCTGGAGCGCTTGGCGCGAACGGATTTAGTCATGCCTGATTGTAAGTTGCTGACGCGGCGCGATAAATAGACAGAACAATGATAAATGTGTCGTGGTTTATCCTACACGCCTCATGCACTCGCCAGCCGTTTCGATCGCAGCGTGATCCGGGGAAGCGCGCGGACTGACTTCGCTGCTTCGATCAGCGTGCTCCGATCGGCGCCCGACAACCTGGCGAGATCTCCATCCTTGAAGTAGGTCAGCGCTTTGAGGCTTGCGGCGGGCTGAAACGCGTTACCGTAGAACAGGCGCGCAGCGGCGCACCCGTGCGCCACCGTGCAGCCGGCCCGGATCATCGCTGCGATGTCCTGGTAATCCTTTTTTTCGCTGCGCTGCAGGATAACCTTGAGCTTGTGCGCCATCAAATCGTTGAGCGAGGCGATCTGTGTTACGCCGTCGTCGCACAGCAGCGGGTCGCCGATCCGTCCGAACGACATGCCGCCGAAGAATGACACCTTCACGCTGCCGCGGTCGCGCGGTCCGGAACCAGGCACCATGACCACCAGCGTGTCCTTCGAGGACTGCAGCGTCACCGCCCGCCTGATGAACGCGAACGCGGCCCGGATCTCCTCCCTGGCCAGCGCCCGGTCGTGGAAAAAATCGAAGTCAACGGAGCGGCGGTGTCCGAGATGAAGCGAAATCGCGGTTCCGCCGTACAAAACAAAGCCGAGTTCGACAGCGGGACGCAGTTCCGGCCACAACTGTCGCTGCTCCGGCGGAAGCCTGGCGAAATTTGGCGATAGAGTTACAGCGGCAGTCATCGGCACGCAAGGCGCGTTCAGCGCAGCGTGCGCCGGGGCAGAGGCGGAATCCGCCTGCCGGCCAGATTCAGCCGATGATGCCAGTAGATCCAGGATCGCTCGGATAATCGCCCGGCTTCGGCCTGCCGAAGCGCGTGCACCAGCGCCTCGCTCCCAAGCGTTGCTTCGAGCCTCAACACGTCGTCGTAGTCCCCCATCTCCATGACCTGGGTGGCGATGAAGTTCGGCCTTGCCAATGCCGCGTCGGGGGAAAGCCACCAGACGTAGCGCCGCGCGAACGCCCGCAGCAGGCGCTCATCGGCGCGCGGCTGCTTTCTCGGGCGGCCCGGAGCGCGCCGCACGATCATCGCCGCGACGGGAATGATCCAGTGGTGGCCGATTTTCCGCGCCCCCGGAATGCGGCGCCCGGCGAGCAGTTGCAGCACGCGAACCCGGCTCACTCCCTCCCGCTCGGCAAACTGGGAGGCGGAGAGATGCGACACCGCACCCGCGCTGGCTCGATTGACCATGCCGGCATTATAACAGAATCCCTTATCATTCAGATAGGGTTTAACGGTGTTCCGGGAATGCCATCACAGCCCCCCGCATCAGCGGGTGACTAGCGGAACAGATTGTGATCCACCGCGTAGCGCATCAGCTCGGCGTTGGACTTCAAGCCGGTTTTCTCCAGGATACGCGCGCGGTAGGTGCTCACCGTGTTCACGCTCAGCGACAATTGAGTGGCGATCTGGCCCACGGTCTTGCCTGAGGCGATCAAGCCGAACACCTCGAGCTCGCGATCGGAAAGGTTTTCATGCGGCATCCGGCCGGCAGGGTTGCGCAGGTTGCCGGCGAGTTTTTCAGCGAGCGCGGGGCTGATGTAACTGTGGCCGCCGGCGACCCGGTGAATCGCCTCGATGAGCAACTCGGGCGCGCTTTCCTTGGTGAGATAGCCGGCCGCGCCGGCCTTGATCACGCGCAAGGCGTATTGGTCTTCCGGATAAATGCTCAGTACCAGCACCGACAGCCCCGGCTGCTCGCGCTTGATTTGCTTGAGCACGTCCAGGCCGTCGCGATGCGGCAGGTTGATGTCGAGCAGCACCAGGTCCCATTCGCCGTTACGAACCTCGGTCAGCGCGCCGGCGCCATCGCCGACCTCGCCGATCGCAACCTTGTCAGGGTACTCGCTCAGGATGCGCTTCAGGCCTTCGCGCACGACGGCGTGGTCATCCACGATAAGAATGCGCAGCACGGCCTAGCCTTCCTCCGTGACCACAGCCGTCAGCGGAAGGCGCAGTTCGACACTGGTGCCCACCGCCCGCACGCCGGTGACTTTGACCGAGCCGCCGAAGATCACGGCGCGCTCCCGCATCCCGAGAATGCCGTACGAATCCGGGCTGGCGAGATGCTCCGGCGACGCGCCCTTCCCATCGTCGATCACCTTGAGCACCAGTTCGTCGCCTTTATTGTCGATCCGGATCGTGACGTGCGCGGCGTAAGCATGCCGCGCCACGTTGGTGAGCGCCTCCTGCACGATGCGGAATACAGCCGTCGCGCAGTCCGGAGGAACGCCGATCCGGCGCGTGCCTGCGTGTTTGATCCGGCACGGCACGCCGTAGCGCTCGGCGAAATCCTGCGCCAGCCAGTCGAGCGCGGCCCACAGGCCGAGATGGTCGAGGATGCTCGGCCGCAGATCCGTGATGATGCGGCGCACCTCCCGCATCGCGTCACCCGCTTGCCCCACCATGACTCGCAGCCGATCCAGGGCGTCGCGCTTCACCCGCGCCGGCTTCAGCTGCTTGATGCACCACGAGAGGTCCATGCTAATGCCGGTAAGCGCCCCGCCCAGGCTGTCGTGGACGTCGCGCGCGATGCGCGCGCGCTCTGATTCGATCGCCGACTGCATATGCGCGGTAAGGTCGCGCAGCCTCGCATGCGCCGCCTGCAGCGCCTGCTCGGCCTGCCGGCGTTCGGTGATGTCGAGCAGCATCGCGTAATAGCCTCGAAACGCGCCTTCGGGCGACATATCGGGCACGCGGTGAATCTCGATCTGACGGATCCCGCCGGTGGCGGTAGGTTCCTGGCGGTGCGACATGCCCAGCCTGCCTTCCTTGATGAGATCAATGCCCGGGCGGATCACCCGGTAAGTGTTTGCGCCGACGATCTCCCGTAACTCCTTACCGATCACATCCTGCGGGTTGAGGCGGTAGAGCTCGCAGAATGCGGTGTTCGCGAAGCGGCATATCAATTCCGCGTCGAAGTAGGTGATCATCGCCGGTACGTTCTCGGTGACCAGGCGCATGCGGTGTTCGCGCTCGCGCAGCGCCTCTTCCGCCCGCTTGCGCTCGGTGATGTCGCGGAGTGTGGCCGCGGTGCCGATGACTTTGCCGTTGCTGTCCCTGATCGGAGATACGCTGAGCCCGACGTCGATGCGGCGCCCATCCTTGGTCATGCGCACGGTTTCGACGTAAGGCACAGATACACCCGTTCCGACCAGCCTGCGTATTTCCATGGCCTCGTGTCGCAGGTCAGGCGGATGATTATCCAAATCGCGGCCGATGACTTCAGCCGCGGTATAGCCCAGAATGCGCTCGGCTGCGGCGTTCCACGAGATGACCTTGAGATCGTGCCCGCGGCCGATGATGGCGTCGTTCGAATTCTCCACGATCGCCGCGAGTCTTGCTCGTGCCTCCTCGGCCTGCTTGCGCTCGGTGATATCGCGTGCCAAACCGATGCGGCCGATCAGCGTGCCGCCGGCATCGAACAGCGGCGCCCTTATTGTTTCGCAGATGCGCTCCGTGCCGTCCTTGCGCAGCATGACGCGCTCCATGACCCAGCGTTCGCCGCGCGCGATTGTCGCGTCGATGATCGGCGTGTATTTAGCGTAATCATCGGGCCGGTTCAAAAATTCCGTGGTTCTTCCCAGCACCTCGTGCTTGCGGTAACCAAACAGGCGTTCGGAGGCCGGGTTCCAGTCGAGGATGTGACGCTGCGGGTCGAGAATCATGATCGCGTCGGTCGCGTTCTCGAAGATGAGCGCCCGCTGCCGCAGCCGCTCCTCGCTCTCGCGTAATTGCGCCTGCGCCGCCTGCTGCACGTCGAGAATCCGGTTCAGTTGCGTGGCGACCTCATCAAGCTCATCCGGCCGGCGACCGGCGGCGCGCGCCAATATCAACGTCGACGTGCGCTCGCGCGAATCGAGACCGTGCAAGTATTCGGCGATGGAAAGCAGATGGCGGCTCACCAGCCAGTGAAAGAACGCGAACGCGAATCCGGCCACCAGGAAGGTCTTCAAGGCGTTGCTCGCGAGAATGATGAAGGCCCGCTTGACCAGATCACGATAGACCGCATCGAGACTGGCGACAACCGTCAGCAGGCCGATCTCGAGCGTCTGGCCGCGATAGATGTAAGTCATCTGATATTGCCGCTCGATTACGTTGCGGGAAGCGCGGCGCCCCGCTTGCGCCCAGATTCTGTCGCCCTCGCGCACTACGATGTAATCGAGGTTCGGCACGCGCACAATGCCCTCGATCTGCAGCCGGAGATCGACCTCGCCGGTGGCCCACAGCGATTGGGACAAGGATTTCAGGTGCACCTCCTCGATCTGCCGGAAAACCGCCTGTATGTCCCCCAGGCTGCTACGGTATTCACCGTAGAGTTGGAGGGCGGTGAGGCACAGCGTGATCGCCGAGCTTACGAGAACCATCGCGACGATCAGCCGTCGCGCGAGCGGCGACCGGAGCTTTTCCCGGGTCAGGCCGAAACTCTTCACTGCAAGCCCCCCTCGAAATAGGGCAGGAGTTTCTCGCGATAGGCCCGTTGATAGGTGCCATCCCGTTTCATTGCACGCAGCGCAACCGCGAGCGCGGGCACCTGCCCGGCGTGGTTCTGGTGCAGATAAATGAACGTTTCCCGAATGAAGAGCGGCGGCTCGACGACCCGCACGCCGTTGATTGCGTGCTCCTTGATGTGCGCGAGACCCATCAAGCGCTCGTACAACGCCACTTCTATGCGGTCGAGTTGCAGCAGGCGAAACAACTGGTCGGGATCGTCCACTGTGATCACCTCTTCGGCCTCAGCCATTGCGCGTTCGTAGATCTTCCAGCCCCGGATGAGCCCAACCGTGCGCCCGCGGATCGCTTCGATGCGCCCCGGGATCGAAGCGTCCTTGCTGAAAGCGGCAAAGTGCCAGTCGCCCATCTTTTCCGGCACGCGGATCAGATTCGGGTACAGCGTCTCGATACCGGAAAGGCGGTTTAATTCCCCGTCCCCGAGGCCGCTATTGGCGAGCCATAGCGAACGCTCGGCAGGCAGCTTTATGAGGCGCAGCTCGAGGCGCGCCCGCCGGAACGCTTCGATCGCGACGACGTCGAAGAAGCCGGTTCGTTCCGTATTTGAGTAGGGCGGGGCGTTCGCCTCGTTGAGGACCAGCACGCGCCGTTCGGCCGCCAAGCCGTTCGACAGGCACAGCAGCGAAGCCAGCACTGCCAGCAACGCGCGGCCGCATTCAATACGCAATCGAAGCCCGGTGCCGCAGGCCAGGTTCAGCCACAGCGCTGCGCGGCTATTGCGGATTTCCGGTTCCGGCTTCGGCACTGACATACCGTATCCGTTCGGCACAATGGCGGGTTGGACGGCGCAGCGGACTGGCAGCGGGCTTCCGCATACCGGTTGCTGCCTTACCGTTAATGATACGCCTGATTGAAATTTACAAGCATGCTGCGGTCAACCTCGGCATCGCCCCACTCCGAGCAGTGCCGGCACCTGTTCCGCGGGCACGGGCTTGCTGAAGTACTGCGTCGTCGATGAGCAGGTGTAGCGCAGGGGCGCGCTCGCCCGCCATTGTTCATCTGGAACCAATCATTGGGGAAGCAGGCGCGGCGCCTGCGCTACAATGAAGCGCGGACACCCATGAGCCTTGCGTTTTTCCGTATGCGATCGTCCCGGCATCTCGCACCGATTCTTTTTGCCGTTGCGCTGGCCGCGCCGGCGCCGGCGTTGCAACCGCCGGTCGCGCCGATCACCGCGACCGGCAGCGTGCAGTACGCATTCACGCCCGGGGACCGCGCCGACAACATGATCATTGATGCAATCGACCGCGCCAAGAAGCAGTTGCTGGTGCAGGCGTTCAGCTTCACCCACCGCCGCATCGCGGAGGCGTTGATCAAGGCGAACAACCGCGGCGTCGAAGTCGTCGTGATCGCCGACCACCAACAGACTTACCAGATCGATACCAGTGTGATCGGCAAACTTGCCGGTGCCGGTGTGCCGGTATTGCTGGACCCGGAACACGTATCCGCGCACAACAAAATCATGATCATCGACGCCGACAGTCCAGATTGCGCGGTAATCACCGGCAGCTACAACTTCACCCACGCCGCGCAGTACAAGAATGCGGAAAATGTGCTGATGGTCAGGGACAATCCGCCGCTGTGCGCGGCGTACCGCCGCAACTGGAACCGGCACAAATCGCACTCGCGCCCATTTGCTCGCTAAATCGCGTCCCGAGCCCGGTCCCGACACCGCGGTCAGGGTTTCAGCACTTGCACAATATGTTCCGCCGCCCGCAGGCCGAACACGACCCCCTTGACCAGACCGCCGACATAGCC
>Ga0209726_10007090_pt1 | contig 12677 bp, 9 predicted proteins | sample Subgrocontami54m_FD_187453 | JGI IMG/M metagenome (GOLD analysis project Ga0209726, IMG submission 187453) | Subsurface groundwater microbial communities from S. Glens Falls, New York, USA - GMW46 contaminated, 5.4 m (SPAdes) (version 3) | ecosystem: Environmental > Aquatic > Deep subsurface >... | reverse complement strand
GCGTCGTACCAGCGCGCGATCCGCAGGGCGTAGTCGAGCGCGTGCTGGGAGAAATCGGAGAAATCGATCGGGCACAGGATTCGGCGGAACTCCACCATGACGCCTCCTCCCCCGCCGCACTGCAGGGACCGCCGAAACCTCGGCTGCGGCCGGGCTCTTACCCATGATGCTGCACAAAGGCCGCCACGTGGTAGCGGTCGGATCCGCCAGCCCGTCAGCGGGCCGGCGCGATACCGTCAGGTGGCGGCCTCGAGCGCGCGGGTTTCCGGCAGGCGGGCCACCCGCCCACGGACGAGTTCCTAAACGAAGAAGTCTGGCAGCAGCTCCTCCTCCCGCACCCCCGCGTCGCGATAGCGCGAGAAGTCGGTGACGCCCGCCGCGCGCAACACCTCTTCGTCCACGAAGAAGCGTCCCGTCACGGCGCGGCTGTCCTGGGTGAGCACCCAGTGCGCGGCGTCGGCCACGATCGCCGGCGTGCGACACCGCGCGCCCAGGCCCGGCGCGAAGATGGCGAGCGCCGCCGTGTCGATCGCGGTCTTCGGCCAGAGCGCGTTGAACGCGACGCCGGCCTCCCGGAACTCGCCCGCCATCCCGAGCACGCACAGGCTCATCCCGAACTTCGCCAGCGTGTAGGCGACGTGCGGCGCGAACCATCGCTCCTCGACATTGAGCGGCGGCGAGATCATCAGCACGTGCGGGTTCGCAGCCTTCAGCAGGTGCGGCAGGCACGCCTGCGCGCACAGGAACGTGCCGCGCGTGTTGACCTGGTGCATCAGGTCGAACCGCCGCATCGGCGTCTGCAGGGTGCCGGTGAGGCTGATCGCCGACGCGTTGTTCACGAGGATGTCGATGCCGCCGAACACCTCGACGGCGCGCGCAACGGCCGATTCCACCTGCGCCTCGTCCCGGATGTCCACGGCCAGCGGCAGCGCGCGCCCGCCGGCGCGCTCGATCTCCTCCGCCGCTGTGAAGATCGTCCCGGGCAGCTTCGCGTGCGGCTTCGTCGTCTTGGCCGCAATGACGATGCGCGCGCCGTCGCGGGCGGCGCGGAGGGCGATGGCCTTGCCGATGCCGCGAGAGGCGCCGGTGATGAAGAGGGTCTTACCGGAGAGGGTGGCCATCGGCAGATTCTACGCGGAAAGAACGAGAGCACTCACGAAGAACACGAAGGGGCGAAGACCACGAAGAATGTCAACTGGGTTCCCTCGTGCGCTTCGTTCCTTCGCGCGCTTCGTGCGTGCGTGTCGTTCTGCCTGCTGCCTGCTGCCTACGGCCAGCTACGCGCTCAGCACGAGACGCACTTGTGGCTGTTCTTCGCGCCGAGCTTCTCGAGCACCGCGATCGCGTTCGAGAAGGGCTGCGTGCGCTGCACCGGTCCGTTCGCCATGTCCACCGTCGTCTGCCCTTCGCGGTTCACGGCCTTCACGTCGGCGCCCTTGGAGACGAGGTACTGGATCAGCTCCACGTCGCCGCGCGCCGCGGCGTTGTGGAGCGCCGTGTTGCCCTCGTGGTCGCGCGCGTTCACGTCGGCGTGCAACACCTCGATGAGGTACTTCGCCGCCGGCAGGAAGCCGCCCGGCGCGGTGCGGTGCGAGTTGGCCGCGAAGCCCTCGGAGTAGCCGGCGCCGGCCTGCGCCACGAGCGGCGGCACACCGGGGCCGCCCACGGGAACCGGCGGGATCGGCGAGACGTCCTTCACGTCGCGCTGCGCGTCGCCGGTCGGCGGACGGCCGATCGGCTTCATCGTCGGGATGTTCGGGTCGGCGCCGCGCGCGACGAGGAGCGTCATCGCGGCGACGTCGCTCGCATAGGCCGCGCGCCAGAACGCGGTCGCGCCGATCTCGTCCACGCCGGCGAGGTCGAAGTTGTAGCCCGAGTACCACACCTTCCGTTTCAGCCGCGCGTTCACGTCGGCGCCCTTGTCGAGGAGCCGCGCCATCAGATCGAGGTAGGACGCGCGCTGCTGGGTGTAGGCGCGCGGCTGCGGGTAGTTCGACTTCGGCGCCCACTGGCAGTTGAGCGCCGCGTAGAGCGGCGTCACGCCGTTGGCCGCGGCGAGCGTCGGGTCGGCGCCGCGCTCGAGCAGCGACATCGCGATGTCGAACTGCCCGTTGATCGTGGCCATCAGCAGCGGGCTCGTCCTGTCGCCCGCGCTCACCTGGTTGACGTCGGCCCCGGCCTCGATGAGCGCCTTGACGGCATCCGCGTGGCCCTGGCGCACGGCGAGGTGGAGCGGCGTCATGCCGCCGGTGTAGCCGACCAGCTCGTTGTACAGGAAGTTGCGGTTGACGCCCGCCACGCGCGGCGCCTGGGGCCCGCGCGCCCCGGCCGCGGACGGCGCGTTGCTCTGCGCCTCGGCGAGGATGCGCGCGGCGCGGCCGTCGGCGCTCACGTTGCCCTGCGCCGCCTGGGCGGCGGCGCCGTTCTGCCCGGCGAAGCGCGCGAACTGCTCTTCGAGTTCCTTGCTGTAGGCGCCGAGGTCCACGACCTTCGACGTCGCCGTGACGTCGCCCGCGCGCGCGGCGAGCAGCCGGATCGCCTCGACGCGCCCGTTGGCGGCGGCGAACATCAGCGCCGTCTGCCCCATCGCCTTTTCCTTCGCGTTCGGCTCCGCGCCGGCCGCGATGAGCGTCGTGATGGCGGCGGTGTCGCCGGCGGCGGCGGCCAGCATCAGCGGCGTCGTGCCGTTGCTGGTCGTGGCCTTCACGTCGGACCCGGCCTCGACGAGCATGGCGACCATCGCCGCGTGGCCTTCCTGGGCGGCGAGCATCAGCGGCGTGTAGTCGCCGAGGCGCGTGGTCGCGTGCACGTTCGCGCCGGCGATGACGAGCATCCGCGCCAGATCGACGTCGTTGGTCATCGCCGCGTGGTGGAGCGCGGTCAGGCCGTCGCCCGCGGCGACGTTGACGTCGCTCCCCTGCCTGATGAGCGCCCGCACCTGCTCGCGGTCGCCCGCCATCGCCGCGCCGGCGATGGTCGTCGCCTGCGCGTGGAGCATCGCCGACAGGCACAGCGCGCCGGCGATGCCGGCGCCGAGACCGCGGGACCAACGTGTCAGCACCATGTGTCCGCTCCTAGGCCGTGGTGGCCGCCGTCGGCGCCGCGTTGAGGTCGAGCGCCGCGGTGCTGTCGCCGAAGCTCGCCATGTCCTCGAGGCCGAGCGCGTGGAGCATCGACAGCATCGCGTTCGCCATCGGCGTACCGTCCGGCGTCCTGATGTGGAGTCCGCCCCTCAGCCGCCCGCCGGCGTGGCCGGCGAGGAACATCGGCACGCGCTTGTGGTTGTGCAGGTTCGAGTCGCCCATCGGCGAGCCGTACAGCACCAGGCTGTTGTCGAGCAGCGTGCCCTGGCCGTCCTGGGTCCGGGCGAGCTTCTCGAGGAAGTAGGGCACCATGCCGACGTGGTACTTATTGATCTTGGCGTAGTCCAGGATCCGGTCTTCCTTCTCCTGGTGGTGCGACGCCGGGTGGAACGGCGCCTTGGATCCGCTGTCCGGGTAGACGCGGGCCGAGCCGTCGCGCCCCATCTTGAACGAGAAGACGCGCGTGACGTCCGACGCGAAGGCCACGGCCATGAGGTCCATCATCAGCTTGACGTGTTCTTCGAACCCGTCGGGCACGCCGGCCGGCGCGCTCGGCAGCTCGCGCGGCTCGCCGCTCGTGTTGCGGGATTCGACCAGTTGGATGCGGCGCTCGATCTCGCGCACGTCCTGCAGGTAGTCGTCGAGCCGGGCGCGGTCGGCCGCGCCGAGATCCTGCTTCAGCCGCGACACCTCGCCGGTGATCCAGTCGAGGATGCTGCGGTCGGCGCGCCGGTGCGCGGCGCGTTCCTGCGGCGTGGCGCCCACGCCGAACAGTTGATCGAAGGCGACGCGCGGGTCGCGGATCATCGGCAGCGGCTGGGTCGGCGACGCCCAGCTGATCGTGTCGGTGTAGACGCACGAGTAGCCGTAGGCGCAGCCGCCGGCCTGATCCACGTTCTCGATGCACAACTGCATCGACGGGATCGCCGTCTCCTGCCCGTAGCGCTGCGCGTAGTACTGGTCGAGCGACGTACCGGCGTGGACGTCCGACCCCTGGGTCTGCTTCGGGTGCGACTGCGTGAGGAACACCGCGCTCGACCGGAAGTGATCGCCGCCGATCTCGAACGGCTGGAACGCTTCGGCGTTGCGCACGTCGGTGTTGCTGACGATCGTGAGGTGATCCTTGAACGGCGTGAGCGGCGCGAGGCTGCCGGGCGCGAGGTCGAAGTCGCGGCCCACCTGCGCCGGCGACCACAGGTGCTTCTCGGCGCCGATCGTGGCGCTGCCGGCGGCGCCGTGGACCATCTCGATGGCCACGAGCCGCGTGCGCGAGTTGGCGGCGGCCGGCGGCGCCGTCCCGGCGAAGGCCGAGGCCGGCACCATCGCGTCGAGGAACGGGAGCGCCACCGTCACACCGACGCCCTTCAGGATCGCGCGGCGGGACACGTGCTTCTTCTCGATGAACATCGCTTCTCCTCAAAGCCCCGACGGCCGGGCTAAAGCCCGGCCGCTACGGGAACGGATTCCTTCTAACGTGAACGCGGCTCGGGCCGCTCCGCCGCGGCGTCGGTCGTGACAGTCCTGGCGGGTTCGACCTTTGCCATCTGGAACGCCGCGCTGCGGACGACGCCCAGGAAGAACGACGACATCCGGTTGCCGTTCTTCGCCGCGTCGGAGACGATGCGGCGGACGGCCGGCATGTCGAAGTACTCGACCCGGCGGCCGAGGGCGTACGTCATCAGGCTCTCCGTGAAGCTCTGGAGGAACACGTCCTGGTGCCGCAGGATCGCCTCGCGCAGCCCCTGCACGCCGTCGATCTTCGTGCCGTCGTAGAGTTCACCCTCGGTATCCACCGGCACCTCGTTGTCCTTGATCCGGTAGGCGCCGGTCACGTCGAAGTGGTCGAGCGCGAGGCCGAGCGGATCGATCACGCGGTGGCACGAGTTGCACGCCGGGTTCTTCCGATGCTCCTCCATCCGCTCGCGCGTCGAGAGCATCCGGCCGCCCGCGTTCGCCTTCACCGAATCGTCCAGCGCCGGCACGTTCGGTGGCGGCGGCGGGGGCGGCGTCCCGAGCAGCACCTCCATCACCCACTTGCCGCGCAGCACCGGCGACGTGCGGTCGGCAACAGACGTCAGCGTCAGGATGCTGCCCTGGCCGAGGAGCCCCCGGCGGTACTCGGGCAGCGCCACCTTGCGGAAGGTGGAGCCCGCGACGTTCGGGATGCCGTAGTGCTTCGCGACGAGATCGTTCGCGTAGGTGTAGTCGGCCGTCAGCAGCTCGAGCGCGCTGCGGTCGTCCTTCACGAGGTGATAGAAGAAGAGTTCGGTCTCCCGCTTCAACGCCTCGGCGATGCGCGTGTCGTACATCGGGTAGAGCAGCGCGTCGGGGCGGATCTTGTCGAGGTCCTGCAGCCGCAGCCACTGCGCCGCGAAGCGCGGGCCGAGCGCTTCGGCGCGCGGGTCGGCGAGCATGCGGCGCACGTGCCGCCCGAGCACCGGCGGCGTGTGCAGCGTGCCGGCGCCGGCCGCCTTCAGCAGCGCCGCGTCGGGTCCCGTCCCCCACAGGAAGAACGACAGGCGCGAGGCCAGTTCGCCGTCGCCGATCCGGTACGTCTGCCCGGGCCGCAGCGCCGCCGGCGCCGGCTCCAGGCGGAAGAGGAAGCGCGGGCTCGCGAGCAGCGCCTGCGTGGCCATGCGGATGCCCGACTCGAAATCGCCCCCCTTGCGCCCCTGGTCGTAGAACTTCATCAGCGCCTCGATGTCGCCGCTCGACGACGGCTCGCGGTAGGCCTGGCGCGTGAGGTTCAGGAGAATCTGCCGCGCGCACGGCACCTCTTCGTCGGGCGCCGTCGGCCGGCAGATGAAGATCCGGCGGCGGCTCGGCGTGTCGGAGACGCCCGTCACGCGGCGCGGGCCGCTGATGGCCAGGTCGCGCACGTGCGGCAGCGTCGTCACGCCGTAGCCGGAGCCGATCTGCGTGTCGGCGAGCGTGTACTCCTGCGGCACGATCAGGTCGTCGACCGGCGCCTCGAACCGCTGGATGAACGCCGCGGTGACGCGCTGCGGCCCGGCCTTGACGGCGACGGGCGGCGTCTGGATGTTCATCCCGTTCGGGTCCGACTCGCTCATGCGCGGATTGATGTCGAGGACCGCCATGCGCCGGCCGTCGATCGACACCTCGAGCTGCTCCCCCTTCACCGTGCTGCCGAACAGTTGCCCCGTGGGGATCGAGTGCAGCATCACGCGGAACACGTACTCGCCGTCGGCCGGGAAGGTGTGGACGACCGAGATGCCGCCGCGCGTGCCGAACGGTGCCCCCTCGACGCGGCGCGTCTGCGACGCGGTGCGCGGCACCTTGTAGGTGGCCTCGCTCGGCGACGCGGTGCGGTCGCCGACCGCCAAGGTGCTGATCCGGCTCGCGGCGCGGAGGTAGCCCTCGGTGAGCGTGGGCGAGAAGCCCTGGACGTCGGCGACGTTGTCGAACCCGTGGCTGAGCGTGTCGGGCGGCAGGAAGGCTTCGACGTCCACGTCGAGATCGAGCAGGTCCTTGACGGCGCGCGCGTACTCGATCCGGTTGAGGCGCTGGAACACGCGGTGGCCCGGGTTCGGGCGGAGCGCCGCGGCGCGATCGATCCGCGTCTCCAGCGCCGCGATGAACCGGCCCATCGTCTCGGCGTCGGGCCGCTTCGACTTCGGCGGCGGCATCATACCGGCGCGCAGCTTGCGGATCATCTTCTCGGCGACCTCCGCGTGCTCGGTCACCGTCGCCGCGTCGAAGTGCTCGAACGACTGGCCGCCCGACTTGCGGTTGTCGTTGTGGCAGTTGACGCAGTAGGTGTCGATGAGGGCGTTCTGCGCCGCCACCGGCAGACCGGCCGCCGCGTGCGCGACAGCCATCGGCTTCGGGGCCGGCTTCGGCGCGGCGGACGACGGGGCAGCTTGCGCGATGCGGTTGATTGGCTTCGCCGGCACGCCGACGGCCGGCCGCGCGGCCTGATTGCCGGCAGCCGCGAGCGTCACTCCGAGCGCAACGGTGATCCCGGCGGCGGCGTACGAGCGTCGCGTCATCGTCGGTCCTCTATCAGCCTGGGCGTAATGGGTGGAACCCACGGGCATTTCACCACCAGCCCCGTCGCACGACAAGCAATCGTTTGTCTGCGATCTGCAACGGGATGTCTTGGGGATTCGGGCTTGAGGCTTGAGGCTTGAGGCTTGAGGCTTGGGGCGAGGCGGCTACTCGACGTAGCTGTAGCCGCAGTTCTCGCAGGTCCAGGTGCGACCCTCGCGGTACATGTGCGAGCCGCACTGCGGGCAATCACGGTATTCGCGACCCTGGGCGTCGATCTTGTTCTCGGGGTCGCTGCTGGGCGGGGTCGGCTTCTTGTCCTGACCCTGCTGCCCCTGCTGCGGATCCTGCGTGGGCGGCTGCTGACCCTGACCCTGGGCCGAGGCCATGGGGGCGAAGCCGAGGCCGATGGCCCCGGCGAAGAGTGCCGAACCGCGCAGGAAGCTGCGACGATTCACCGGGCGCGCCGGCACGTCAATCATCACATCGGACATTGGTCGATCTGCTCCCGCGAAGGACGCTCTGAATGGCGTCCGGACGTGACGCAGAATACGCCACCCGACCGGGCAGGGATGTCATGAATCGTAACCTGGCCCGTCCTGGTCCCGACGTGCGCGGGACCGGCCGTTGACCGCTTCGCGAGCGTTCGGCTACCATCAAGCTTCGGGCCAGTCGCCGGCCGCCCGGCCGGGCATGACGCCGACGCCGCGCCTCTGCTGTGCGGCGCGACCTCGCTCCCGCGTTCCTCGGTAGCTCAACGGCAGAGCATCCGGCTGTTAACCGGAGGGTTGCTGGTTCGAATCCAGCCCGAGGAGCCAGCCCCAAACCTGTGATTCTGTAGCACCGACGGATCATCCCTGATCGCAGGATCGACCCCTGCGGAAGAATGAAGGGTTTCCGTGGGTTCGTCCGCGCAGAGCGGCGGGCTCGACCTGATGTGCTACATGTGACACACTCGGGACATGCGAACCGCTGGCGTGCGTGAGGTGCGGCAGAACCTGACCGAACTGCTCGACGACGTGAAGAAGGGACGAGAGGTCGTGATTACCGATCGCGGCCGACCGGTCGCGCGATTGGCTCCCGTTGAACGGCGCCGACCGTTCCCCGATCTCGCGCGGGTGCGACGGGCCTTCCGCGGAGCCGACCCGGCCCTGTCACAGGCCGTGATCGACGAACGGGACGATCGGCTGTGAGCCCGGTCGCCGAGCGATGGACGGAGCCCATCTACCTGGATGCGAGCGCCCTCGTCAAGTTGCTCGTCCCGGAGGCGGAGAGCGACTCGTTGAACCGGGCGCTCGCCGGTCTCACCGACATCATCGTGTCCGATCTTGCGCTGACCGAGGTGGCCTGCGCTCTCGGGCGCCGTACGCGTGAGCAACGCCTCACGCGCGGGGAGGCCCAACGTCTCTATCGAGAGGCTTCGAAGCTGCACGCCTCCGCGCACCAGGCCGAACTGACGCCGCCGATTCATCGGCGCGCCGAACGGCTGATGCTCTCGCTGACGATTCCGCTGCGCGCGCTCGATGCGCTCCATCTGGCGACCGCGCTCGATGCCGAAGCCGCAACCCTCGTCACGTTCGATCCACGTCTGCGTGACGCCGCCAGCTCGCACGGGCTGTTCGTGGCGCCTCCGATCGTCTGAGCCTGGCTCAGGAATTGACGCCTCCGAGAAACCCGGCAGGATTCAGCTGAAGAGCGGGGAAGAGATCGGTGGCTGACACGAAGCGGCAGATCGGAATCGAGATCCTGGAGGGCCTTCGGCAACTCAAGCGCGGAGAGCACGGGCGCGTGACCACCGTGCCCTCGGTGTCGAGCATTCGGGAACGGATCGGGCTCTCGCAATCAAGGGTCGCGCGGCGAAGAACCCGCGTCTCCTGATCGACGTGGCCTGACGCCGCGTCGGGCAGCGGCAGGTCGAGGAGCCACGTTCCCCGACCGCGGCCCGATCCCATCGACATTTCCCGGCGGTTGCGCTACAACCTCGGCATGTTGCCGACGCCTCGCCATCTTGCCGCCCTCGGGTTGGCGGTCCTCCTGATCTCCGGCTGCCAGCGCGCCAACGACGGCAGCCCCTCGCCGGCATCGCAGGCCGCGGCGCCGGCGCCCGACACCGCCCAGGACGGCCCCGCGGTGCGTCCCGCGCCGGACGGCAAGCCCTACCCGGCCCCGCGCTTCCCGTCGTATCTCAAGCCGCCGAAGACGATCGAGGAACTCCTCCCGGCGGTCCGCGTGCTCGTCCGCAACAAGTCGGGATTCCTCGGCAAGGGCCTCGGCATCCTCGAGCCGGGCGACACGGCGCTGCTCGTGCCGACGGCCGACGCCGAGGCGATGGTGGTCGAGGCCATCACGCGCGCGCTCGCCGAACGCCGGGTGAAGACGCACGTGAAGTACGACTACGAACTGGTCGGCGTGACCCGCGACCAGGCGGTGCAGTACCTGAAGTCGCGCCGAAGCTACACGGCCGAGAAGGGCTACATGGAAGCGCGCGGCTGGATCGAGGGGCAGTTCCCCGAGCCCGAGAAGGCGAAGGCGTGGGTGAAAGAGCAGCGGCCGGACGTCTTCGACGCGCTCTACCCGAAGGGCAGCGAGCTGACCGACGCCGAGCGCCCGATCTTCGAGAAGATGAAGCGCGACAGCGTGGGCCAGGGCATCCAGCAGTACCTCCGCGCGCACCCCGCGATCCGCGGCGCCTACTGGGCCAAGGCGGGCGGCACCGGGCTCAGACGCGCGTTCCACCCGATGGAGGACAAGTTCCTCGGCACGTTCATCTTCGACAACCGCTGGACGGTGATGAGCGCGATGACCTCCTACCCGGGCGACGTCTGGCAGCTCGCCGAGGAGCAGCAGCTCGAACCGCTGGCCCACGTCGATCGGCTCGAGATCGACGATCCCGAGGGCACCCACGTCTGGTCCGACATCACCCAGGACATGGCCGAGCGCTGGTCGCAGGGCTCCTACCAGCGCGGGCACCTCTACATGTTCCCGAACCAGGCCACCGGCCGCTTCGGCTACTCGTTCGTCAACTACCCCGCGTTCCAGGCGAAGTGGATCCCGCGCGAGCCGATGTCGCTGCTCGAGGGGGTGATCGCCGGCACGGTGGGGCACGGCGGCTTCTACCCGCGCTGGGAGGTCAGGTTCAAAGAGGGGCACATCGCCGACGTGAAGGGCGGCGGGCTGAACGGCGAGCTGCTGAAGCTGTTCCTCACCTACCCGAACATCGACACGCTCGTGTACCCGTTCCACAAGAAGCCGGGCTTCTGGTACCTGTACGAGATCGCGTTCGGTACCCACCCGAAGGCGTTCCGCGATCCGGCCGAGCTGATGAACGGCAACGCGCTCCCCGAGCGCGCGCGGAGCGGCGCGGTGCACTGGGGACTCGGCCTGCGCCTCTGGCACGATCCGGAAGCGCCCGTGGAGTCGCCGTCGTGGCTCGCGTTCACGGCGAAGTACAACCTGCCGCGCGACCACAGCTTCCACACGCACACCTACTTCACGACCTATCGCATCCACCTGCGCAACACCGATAAGTGGGTGGATCTGCTCAACCGCGGGCGGCTCACGAGCCTCGACGACCCCGAGGTGCGCGCGCTGGCCTCGCGCTACGGCGACGCCGACGCGCTGCTGACCGAGGACTGGATTCCCGAGATCCCCGGCGTCAACGCCCCGGGGCGCTACGCCGACTACGCGGCCGCCCCGTGGCCGTTCGTGACCGGCGTGCTCGATCAGGCGCAGGCCGGGACCTACGAGCACTTCTACCCGGGGCCGGCCACGAAGCCGTGATCCGGCCGTTGGTTCTCGGCGACGTCACGATGCCGGCGTGACACCGTCCCGCGCCGGCGACCTCGTCAGCCGAAGAGCGTCTGTCGGGCCGCCTCGCTGATCGCGATGACCGCGGGGTGCTTGAGCCTCCGCTCGACCGAGATCGCATAGAAGCGCTCGCGGACCCCGTCGAGCCTGCCGACCGGCCGGACCCGGTACTGCCGCTGGACTTCGTCCGCGATGACGGACGACACCGGGAAGAGACCCATCCCGACCTGACCGAACACCTTGAGCAGGGCGCTGTCCTCGAACTCCCCCACCACGCGCGGCCGGAGGCCCCGTGCGGCGAACCACTGGTCGAGCGCGCGTCTCAGGGTGGTGTTCTCCGTGGGAAGGACGACCGGCGCCCCGTCGAGCGACTTCGGGAAGTTCCGTCGATGGGCGGCCGCGAGCTTCGCCGTGCCGAAGAGGACGACGCCGCACTCGCCGAGCAGGTGGTTGAACGCCCGGATGCGGATCGACGGGCCCACGGGCGCGTCCGACAGGACGACGTCGAGGTCGTGCACGGCGAGTTCGGCGAGCAGCCGATCCGGTTTGTCCTCGCGACAGACCAGCCGGACCGGCTCCGCCAGTTCGAGCGCCGGTTCGAGAAGGCGGCGGGCCACGAGCTTGGGGACGACATCGGCGACGCCGACCGCGAGGCTCAGCGGCCGGCCGGCCGGCCGGCCCTTGACGGCGTCACGGAGTTCCCGGCCGAGCGTGAAGATCTCCTCGGCGTAGCGAAAGACGACGCGGCCCATCTCGGTGAGCACCAGCCGGCGGCCGCTCCGCGCGAAGAGCTTCTCGCCGAGCGACTGCTCGAGGGACCGGATCTGGCCGCTGACGGTCGACGGCGCCAGCCGCAGCTCCGCGCTCGCGCGCGCGAGACTGCCTTCGCGCGCCACCAGCCAGAAGTAGAGGAGGTGATGGTAGTTGAGCCATTCCATGGCCTCGATATTACTTCGAGTAAACAGAACAATGCTTGCTGAATTTCCTGATTGTCGAAGTGTTGCCCGGCGGCTGAACATGTCCTGGACGTCGAGCGGCGACGACACGGGAGAGAAACCGCCTGGCCATCACGGGGGTCCGGGCCCCACGGAGAGCTTTGCGATGATGAACCAGCTCAAGACGCTTCTGCTGCTCGCAGCCCTGTCCGCCGTCCTCATCGGGATCGGCAGCGCGCTCGGCCCGGTCTATCTGTACGGCTTCACGGCGCTCGCCCTGCTGATGAACCTGGGGGCCTACTTCTTCTCGGACCGGATCGTCCTGTCCATGCACCATGCCCATGAGGTCCCGGAGAATCAGGCACCAGGACTGCACCGCATGGTGGCGGATCTCGCCCGCGCCGCCGGGATCCCCAAGCCCCGGGTCTTCGTCATCCCGGACGCGCAGCCCAACGCCTTCGCCACGGGCCGGAACCCGGAGCACGGCGTCGTCGCGGTGACCGACGGCATCGTCGACCTGCTCTCCGAGCGGGAGCTGAAGGGCGTGATCGCGCACGAACTCGCGCACATCGAGAACCGCGACATCCTGGTCGCGACCGTCGCCGCGGGCATCGCCGCGGCGGTGACCTACATCGCACACGCCGCCCAGTTCGCCGTGATCTTCGGAGGACGCGGTGACGACCAAGAGGGGCGTGGGTCCCTGGCGGGGAGCCTCCTCCTCGTCCTGGTGGCGCCCATCGCCGCCACCCTCATCCAGCTTGGGATCTCGCGGTCGCGCGAGTATCTGGCCGACGAGGCCGGCGCGCGTCTGACCGGAGATCCCGAAGGGCTCGCCCGGGCGCTG